>Ga0209381_1001730_pt1 | contig 32484 bp, 28 predicted proteins | sample DewCreD2012metaG_FD_184111 | JGI IMG/M metagenome (GOLD analysis project Ga0209381, IMG submission 184111) | Hot spring sediment bacterial and archeal communities from British Columbia, Canada, to study Microbial Dark Matter (Phase II) - Dewar... ... | reverse complement strand
GAGATGGACATTGTGGACCCAGTGGACTTCACCCGCAAGGGGATTGATTTTCTTGTCCATTTCGTCCACAAGGTCCACGACATCCAGAGGATAGCACGTAGAATCCGATCTTGACTGCCGAATCCAAGATCAAACGGCGATCATCGGGCAAGGCATTGGCCAAGGCCGGCGTCGAGTTCGAAAGCGATGGCGGACCATGCGGGAACAAGGGGGGCATTTCGGGAAAGACAGTATGCGGCGTCAATCCCGTCGGGCAGCGGGGCGTCTTGCAGGAGACTTTTTCGCGTGGGTGCGGAACCGTTCCGCAGGGCGTCGCCATCCTGAATGGCGGGTCCGGTAAGAAAATCGAGCAAGGCGGCGATGGCGGCATATTTGGCGTTGGCGTGTTGGGCAAAGACGGCCAGGACATCGTCGCTTTGCCGGGAAACAGGGCCGTTTTTGCCGGGAACCGCCGCGCATCCGACAGGGAACGGGGCGTTTCGGGCGTGAGGGAAGCAATCGCTGCCGGCGACGGTCATGGCGACGCGCCCAGAGAGGAACAGGGCGAATGCGCCGCCGGGATCGGCCAGGGCACGGGGATGGGCAAGGCCGTCCGTCCGCAAGGAGACGAGAAAGTCGAGCGATTCCCGTGCGGCATCCGAATCCAGCCAACACCGGGTATCGTCGCAGATATCGCCGCCGGCCGACCAGATCGTTTCAAGATACGGAAGATGGCCAAGACCATAGACGGCCTGTTGAGGATTTTCGCCGGTTTTCGAAAGTTCGCGGGCGCGTTGGCGAAGATCGTTCCACCGGGATGGAATAGCGAAGGACGGGCCGGTTTTCTCTTTGTTGTAGAAAAGCACGGAACAGAAACCGTCGGCGGGCAGGGCGTAGAGATGTCCGTTGCGTTTGAGCGGTTCGAGCGCGGCCGGACGGAAATCGTCGAGTAATTCGCGCGGTAAAATGTCGTCGAGAGGGGCCGCCCAACCGGAACCGGCCAGCCGCGCGAACCAACCGCGTTTCACCAGCGCGACGTCGGGCGCGTCCCCGGCCGCAATTGCTACGGTCAATTTCTGAATAGCCACGGACCAGTCGCCGATGTACTGGAACTCGAACGTAATATCCGGATGCGCGGAACGAAAAGCCGCGGCCCGTTCGGGATGCGCCAGGAGGGCATGCGATACCAACGGGTGTGAACAGAACCAGAACACTACTTTACGGGGATTCGTGGCGGTTTCCGAAAAACGAACCGGCTCGGCGGGAAGTTTTCGTTCCTCGTCGAGGAGTTGTTGAATGCGCTGGGCGGTCTTCGCAAGGGCTTCCTGCGGAGGGAGGGGCGGCGGAGCGGAGAAGCAACCGGCGGTGAGAAGCAAAATCGCGCCCAGTGGAAACCACGGAGTACACGTTGCCCTTCCCACAGCCTGTGACCGGCCGGTAACGCTATGCCAGGGGATCGAAACGCTCGATGGTTTGCTCGCGGCCGGGCCCGACGCTGATAGCGGCAATGGGTACGCCGACGAGTTGTTCCATTCGGGTGAAATAGGCTTGGGCATTGGCGGGGAGTTCCTCCCAACGCGTGCAGAGCGAGATGTCCTCGGCCCAGCCCGGCAGTTCTTCGTAGACGGGCCGCACATGTTCGAGCACGGCGATTTGCGACGGGAATTCGACGGTCGTTTGACCGTCAATCTCGTAGGCGGTGCATATTTTGATGATATCGAGTCCGCCGAGAACATCCGGTTTTGTCACGACAAAATGCGTGGCGCCATTCAAACGGGCGGCGCGACGCAGTTGAACCACATCGAGCCAGCCGCAACGGCGGGGACGCCCCGTCGTCGCGCCGTATTCGGAACCGCGCTCACGAAGCCGTTCGCCGATGGCGTCCCGCAGTTCCGTCACCATCGGCCCTTCGCCGACGCGGGTCGTGTAAGCCTTGACGATGCCGATGACGCGCTGGATATCCGTGGCGCCGATGCCCGCGCCGGAACAGGCGCCCGCGGCGACGGTCGAGGAACTGGTCACATAGGGGAAAGTGCCATGGTCAATGTCGAGCATTGTGCCTTGCGCACCTTCACAGACAATGCGTTTCCCGGTGGCGATGGCTTCATGGAGCATGGCCACGGTATCGGCTCCGAAGGGCCGGAGCCGTTCCGCATAGCCGAGGTATTCGTCGCGGACGGCATCGAACGCAATCGGTTCAGCGTCGAAGACACGCGTGAGAATACGGTTTTTGTATTCGAGCATGTCAGCCAGTTTCGCCTCGAAACGTTTGGCGTCAAGCAGATCGCCAATGCGGATGCCGAACCGGTCGGCCTTGTCCGCGTAGGCGGGGCCGATGCCGCGTCCGGTGGTTCCGATGCGGTTTTTGCCCCGGAGCGATTCCTGGCATTTGTCGATCGTCTTGTGGTACGGCATGATGACATGCGCGGAGAGGGAGATATAAAGACGTCCTTCGACATGGTGTCCCGCCGCGGCCAACGCGTCGAGTTCTTCGATCAGCACGGCGGGATCGACCACCGTGCCGTTGCCGATCAGGCACACTTTTCCGCCGTGCAGGATACCGCTGGGTATCAGGTGCAGAATAGTCTGTTTGCCGCCGACAACGACCGTGTGCCCGGCATTGTTGCCGCCTTGATGGCGCACCACCATGTCGGCGTACCGGGTCAGGTAGTCAACGACCTTGCCCTTGCCTTCGTCGCCCCATTGCATTCCCACTACGACATTCGTTGGCATGGATTGTCCTCACATGGAAATGGGCGCGAATCCCGTTCCACCCATGGGCTGTCCGCCAAGGCCCGCCTCGCGCATCGCGGACTCCTGCAGTTGCTGCGCACGCAGCACATAGGCCTGCTGCAATTGGGCCAGGCTTTCCGCCAGCAAGCCCTGTTCTTCCAGCGTCAGATTACCTTTCGTTTTGTCGCGCAGCATCATCAGCATATCAATGATGTATTTGGCCTCGTCGAGATCAACCATGATTTCCTTGGCGTCTCGCGGGACAAGGACGCCCAAGGCAATCAGGCCCTGCATGGAAAACATGTTGACCAATCCCGGAAACGACACGGGATCGGGCTCGGCGTTGTCTCCGGCAGGCTCGGGCGATTTCCCGGCTTGCCGGGCGGCTTCTTCTTTTTCGCGCTGGGCGCGGGCTTTCCAGTCCTCGTCTATAATGATCCTGGGACCTTCGTCATCCGGCATGGGGCGTATCTCCCAATCTGTTTCCGCCATCGGTTACGGGCCATAAAGAGCCGGTCCCAAGCGGCTGGGACCGGCTCGTATCTTCGCTTCGCGGAAACGTTCCGCACAGGGAACGCCCGCGCAGGCGGCCATGCCGTCTGCTTACTTGTTCTTGTGACGATTGGCGCGCCGCTTCTTCTTCCTCTTGTGCTTCGCGATTTTTGCGCGCCGGACCTTTCGTCCACCTGCCATGCATCGTTCTCCTTATTGTGCTGCGAACCGGTTAGAGTTCTTCCAGCCAGTGTCCATCGGGCATCGAATAATTCCACAATTCGCTGTCCGTAAAATACAACGCTATTTCGCGCCGCGCGGTCTCGGCTGAGTCCGACGCATGCACGAGGTTCTTGCGGGTATTGACACCGTAATCGCCGCGGATGGTGCCGGGCGCCGCCTGCTGGCAATCGGTGGCGCCGTTGAGGGATCGAACTATCTTCACCGCGTTCGGGCCTTCCCATACCATTTGAATCGTCGGGCCCGAAACGATGAATTCGATCAACCCCGAAAAAAAAGGGCGATCCGCGTGCTCGGCATAAAGCCGTTCCGCGTTTTCCCGGGTCAGTATCTGCATTTTCAGTCCGGCCAAACGCAACCCTTTGGATTCGTAGCGGCGAATGATGTCTCCGCACAACCGGCGGCCCACGCCGTCCGGCTTGATCATCACAAAGGTCCGTTCAAACACAATCCGACACCACCCGTTTGCCTAGGGACAGGGCATACCCTTCCACGTTGCGGAAGCAGCCCTCACACGCGGCGGTTACTATAGCAAATGCCGGACGATTCCTGCAAACCGGGCGCCGAATACCATGGCCGCGGCCAAAACAGAAAACAACACGGCAAGCAATACGGCCCCGGCGGCGGCGTCTTTGGCGCGGGCGGCCAGGGGATGGCGTTCAGGACAGGCCAGGTCAGTCAACTGTTCGATGGCGGTATTGACGGTTTCGGCGATTACGACCAAAAAGACAGCCAACGCGATGAGCGCCCATTCGAGGCGATCCACACGGAACAGAATGCCCGCCGCGACCACCACCGCGATTGCGAACGCCATGATCCATGCGTTGGGCTGGGATCGGAAGACGAACGCGATTCCGCGAAGCGCACAGGCGAAACTGCGGAGTCGTTCGGCGGGCGCGAGTCGGTGAAGGTCCATGGCCGGGCTGGCTCAGTTTTTCACCATCGTTGTGGCGGCTATCAGGGCGAGGCGGTATCCTTCGGCGCCAAATCCGCAAATCGTGCCGGCGGCGACGGGCGCGATGTAGGAATGATGCCGAAATGCTTCACGCGCGTTGACGTTGGAAAGATGGACTTCGATGGCGGGAATGCCGACAGCAGCAATCGCATCGCGCAGGGCGACGCTCGTGTGGGTGTAGGCGGCGGGATTGATGATGATCACGTCGGCCCATCCGCGCGCGTCCTGAATGGCGGTCACGAGTTCGCCTTCAATGTTGGATTGGAAGGTGCGCACCTCGGCGCCGAGTTTCCGCCCTTCCGCTTCGAGCATGGCATTGATCGCTTCGAGCGTCACGCGCCCGTACACTTCGGGCTCGCGCGTACCCAGCAGGTTCAGATTCGGTCCGTGCACCACCAATACGTTCATCGCAGCCTCCTCATCGCATCGAGGCGATGGTCCTTTCGAGTTCCCCGGCTTTTTCGAGCGTCTGGCGTCCCTTGGCGATATAGGTTTCGCCTTCGGCAGCGTCAATACCGTTCTTGAGCGCCTCGCCGAAACGCATCAGCGCCTCGCCGTACTTGCGCCATGACGATGCCGAAATCGGGTAGCATTCCGTGGCGATTCTGTACTCCTCCAGTCCCTTTTCGTAATAAGGCCTCCGGGCCGAAGCGGCTTCCAGCCCCGCGCGAAGCCAATACGCCTTGGCCAGCCATTCGTGAAACAGCGGCTGCCACGGGGATCGCCGCACGCCTTCCTTGGCCCATTTCAGCATTTCCAGCGTGTACCGCTGTTTTCGATCGGGCCGGTAGACGTTTTCCGCCAACACATCATAGCACTGGATCATAAAGGTGGCAATCTCCGGGTTGTGTGGGAAAATGGCGTCCATTTCTTCGATGCGCGCCAAGGCCAGTTCGATATGATCGAGCGCGCGTTGCTTGGCTTCGGCCGGCTGCGTGACCACGAAAAAGGCGTTTTCCGGCACAGGCTCGCCCGGCGCGAGCGCGCGATGGCCGCCCGGCGCTTCCGGCGCGGGAATCCGGATTGTGCCGAACGATTCGAGCATGGCTCGATCCGGAATCAGGGACGCGACAGCGACGATTTCCTTCGCGGGCAACCGGCCTTCCGGCTGCGGCGCGCCGGCTTCCTTTACGAAGAAGAGCGTGATGTCGAACAGCCGCGTCAGCATTCGATGGTTGCTGACGTTGACCAAACGCCGCTCGCCGATGCAGTAGTCGCAAAGGTAGGCGCGGGCCGCCATGCCGGCGAGCAATGCCGCCACCGCCAAAATCGGCAGGGCCAGCATCTGCATGCGCCCGGGCCGGTTCGCGGCGGCCTTTTCCGGGGCCGCACGCTCCGAACGCGCCAGAAACAAACCCGCGATCAGAAACGCGAAAAAGGCCAGCGCGGGATTGTAAAACGGGAAATCCACCAGCGCGTGAATGAGAAACGCAAGCAGGCCCGCATACAGGCCGGCCAGCGTTGCGCGTTCCTGGGGGTCGTTTTCCCGCAGGATGCGCCGCGCACCAGTCCAGATGAACCATGTCCAGAATCCACAGAACGCCAGAAAGCCCAACAGGCCGGTTTCGCAGAGAATCTGGAGATAATCGTTGTGCGCGGCCTTGACATCGCCGACGCCCGCCTGCTGGTAACGCGGATAGGCATATCCGAAACAGCCGAGTCCGACGCCGATCGCGGGATTGTCGATCGCCATGCGCAAGCCCGTTTTCCAGTAGCCCAGGCGTAGTTTGAAGGAGGCGGGATTGGCCAGGTCTTTCATGGTCAGATCCACGCCTTCCCTGCGAATCGGCGGTGGAGACGGCTGGTCGGCTCCGGGAGCGGCCGCCTGGGCAGCTCCGGGAACGGCCGCCGGCGCCGGCTCCGCGCCGGGTTGATCCGCGTGGGCGCGCCATGCCGAAAACAGGCCGGCGCACGCTAGAATGAGCACAGCGGCCGTGGCCGCGGCAGGCGGTGCAAGCGGCCGTTTCCGGCCGCAATAATACAAAACGGCCCCGGCCAAGGAAGCCGCGAACAACGCCATGAGGCCGCCGCGCGAATACGTCAGCCAGAGCGCCGCCAATTGGAGGAGAAACCAGGGCGGAAGCATCCAGACGGCTATGGCGCGCCCAAGCATTCCGATGCCGTAACGCTGGACGATGCGCGCGGCGGCGCCCGCCGCGATCAACGGCGGAATGGCCACGAACACTATCCACAGGGCAATGTAGACCGGCCGGTCGAATCCATACCCTGATCCGGCGCCGTATACCAGCGGAAGAAACGTGATCCGCTGGACATCCGGATAGGTGGCTATCTCGAAGGTCGCGATAAACGAGAACAGAAAATAGGCGATAGCCGTGACGCCCATCCACATGAGGCCCGAAACCAGCAACACGGACAGTGAATTCGCCCGGGGCCCGCGCGGGGTCCGGCGCGCCGGCCGCAATTCGCGTAAAAGGCTTGCCGCGCCGTGGATGCTGCCCGCGAAGGCATAGGGAATGCCGATCACGAGCAAAGCCGCGAGGGCGTTTGGAAACAACAACGAACCGAATGCGCGGTTGACTTCGAGCCGGTGCACCAGTTCGGGGCTGAGATTCGTCGTGCCGAAGTATTGTTTCAGGAGCGCGGGAGTCCGCATGACGGATTCGCGGACGTAGGGCAGCACATAATGGAAATGGACGAGGCTCCAGACGGTTTCGGCGAGGGAACTCGCCACGAACGCCGTCAGGACGATGCCGATGGCGATGCGCGTCCGCAGCGCGTTACATGCCAGCATGAACAGACACAAGTGGCCTCCCCAAACGATCAGGGCGCGGTACGTGGCGTCGAACTGGATCGTGCTCCACGCGGTCGCGGCCGCGATAAGCCAGAATCCGGACAACAACAGAATGGGTATCCCAAACCAGATCCGTGTGCCGCGCAACAGCACTTGCGCGGCCCATAGCGTGAACAGCGCCAAAATACCCCACACGAAATAGAAATTGTCCGTGGGGTATGTAATGCCGTCCAGCCAAGGCCGCACGAGGATCAGCGCGCCAAGTCCCAACGCAATGGGTTCGCGCATCGCCGCGCGCCACCAAGGATCCCCGCCTTGCGCCACGCTCTCGGAAACGCGGGACGCCACGGGACGGATCTTATCGTTTTTTGCCATGCCAACGCCTTTGCCTGCCAGTTCCGCCGCCAAAAACGCGTGTAGTTTACCCGTTTTTGCGCCCGGCGTTCATCAAAAGGACGATGAGCAGAAACGCGCCGACGGTTTGCGCGAGCACGATAATCGTCCCGCCCAGCCCGACTTTCGGAAGCAATGCCGCGCCGAGTCCCGTCACACCGGCGACCAAATAGATGAACTCGACCGCCTGCCGTTGCGACATGCCCAGCCGCACCAGCCGGTGCGAAAAGTGGCGTTTGTCGCCTTTCATGATCGATTCGCCCTTGCGCCAGCGAATGTACACGACGCTCATCGTGTCGAATATCGGCACGCTCAGCGCCAATAACGGCGCGGCTACGGCCACGCGTGACGGCGTCTGTTCCGTATGGAACGTGCCCATGATGGCCACCGTCGCGAGGATATAGCCGCAAAACATCGCGCCGGCGTCGCCCATGAAAATCCGCGCCGGATTCAGGTTGTGGTAGAGAAACCCTGCCACCGCGCCCATGAAAATGATCAGGACAAGGCGCACCAAATATTGCTCGTGCGCCTGAACGGCTAGAAAAAAGGAACAGGCCGCGATAACCGATATGCCCCCGGCGAGTCCGTCCATGTTGTCGAGGAAATTCAGCGAATTGGTCAGTCCCACTATCCACAGCACCGTAACCGCGCCGCCGATCCACGGACTCGACAATATGAACAATTCGATGCGCATGCCGGACAGCACCAGCACGAGCGCGGCGGCAATCTGGCCCGCCAGTTTCACCTCCGGCGTCAACGCCTTCAGGTCGTCCACCACGCCCAACAAAAAAATCAACGCCCCGCCCGCCAGGATGCCGGTCAATTTCGCGCCGGCGTTCTCGCCCAGTCCCGCGAGAAACCGTTCCGCCCACCATTCCGAACCGAATTCGAGAAACAGCCGGGGCGCCAGAAAACTGACGAGAAGCCACGCATAGAACGTCGCGAAGATGGCCACCCCGCCCATCAACGGGATCGGCGACTCGTGCATCTTGCGCTCGCCGGGATGATCCATGAACCGCCATTTCAGCGCGAGCCGGCGCACAAATTCCGTCAACAAAAGCGACGTCGCGAACGTCATCGCCAGCAAAAACGCGAATATCAGATACCAGTTTTCGGACACGTTCAGTGCTCGGCAGCCAGCGAAATCGCCCGTCTACCGCGACTGTTTGAAGAACTTGAAGCGCCTTTCATTTCAACCTCCTCCAAGTTTGGGCCGGCGAAGATTCCGCTTGGCATCCTGTAACAATGGATTCACCATGCGTTCGGGATGTTGTTTAGCTGACTCGTGCAGAAGAGCGCACAACTTGCCTGCATCTTTGCCCACTTCTCGCGCAAACAGATCTTTCATTCGATTGATTTCAATCAAGATCGGATCCGTCTTCATGCCTATTCTCCCAACAACTCCTCCGGCGTACACACCTGCGGAGTGAATAGTCCTCTCTTCTCGTTTACCTCGCGCAATCGCCTGAGCGCAAATGCATTGGCGAGATGCCTAAAGTTCCATGTGCATAAGAATTCGATTCTATGTACGCTCGCAAATGCGAGATGGTTCTGCCAATAAGTAACTGGGAAGCGTTGTTTCCATAATAGAGCGTCGGTTTTTTCATCGCTTGTTCATTTTCCGCATCTGCGACGGTTTTTTTCAAGGCTTCTCATGTGTGGCTATTCTTGCGCGCCAAACCGGCACATAGGGCATCACCTCAGGAATACAAACATCAGATGCCAGTCTTCGGACATGTTCAATGCCTAGGTTTTGACAGCATCACATTCATTGAAATTCAAAATTCCTTGCTTGGGCTGAAGATATCGTTCCAATCCTTCCGCCCGGACAAGATCGTCCGGCAGCGGAAGCCGTTCGAGCGCTCTCGGCTCGACTTTTATGGCGCCGCTGCCATAGCTTTTGCCAACCTTTCGCAGATTTTCAACCGTCCTGGTGTCCGAGAGTACTTTCCAAAGCCGATCGATGAAATCGGGGGCCGTCTCTTTGGGATATACGCAGAGAAGACATGTAAGAGGCACAACGCCAGCCAAATTTCGTATGAAACGCGCGTTTCTTCGACCAAGATAGGCAAACATGATAGGCGGAACTTGCCGGGTTTCCATCCGGTACCAAGGTCTTCTTGTCTTGATAAGCGTTTTTTCGGGAAGCCCCTTTTCCTCGCCCTCCCGCAGATAGCGTTGTACCGCAAGGGGAAGATCGTCGAATGGAACGCCATTGATGCGCAACAGCCTTGTCGGCCGTCCCGACGCTTCAAGCCGTCGAATGTCCTCGAGAGCGACCGAGTCTCCTTCAATATCTCGCATTCGCCCTATCGCCTCTACAAACAGTGAATCTGGAATGCCGAGTTCTTTTGCCTTTGACTGGGTCATGAAAAAGAAATCGTTGTCTCCCGTGACAATGCCGCGCATCACCGAGGCAAAGTCCCCAAGCCTGTACATGTGTGTGACATTCTCAGCCGGCGGACGGGAAAGTCCGGTTTCCAGTGCTTCGGAAACAATCCTTGGATACACGTCGATGCCCGTATATGTCCGGCTTGTGTTTCCCGACAAACAATGGATCAATTCGTCCGCTTTCGGTTCCCTGCAACTAATCCAAGTAAACGTGGTTGCCGGATCTTCGTTTCCAATCAGGAATACCAATGCGTTTGTATCGATGCCGGGAAACGGCGTGGCTTCGGGTGCGAAGGCCACAACCGCGTCGAGCCGGTATCGGGAGCAAATCCATTGCCAAAGGGCGCTCGAAAACACGCCTTCGCAGATGTCCGCGGAAACGATATAGGCAAGCCGGCCTCCGGGAGCCAGCGCAAGCAGCGAACGGATAAGAAAATAGACGTGCAGCCCCGCCCGCCCGTCAATTTCCCTCCCGGTTGCCGTGCGGGCGAATCCACGTAGTTGTTCCTTTTGTGTCGCTGTCATGCGATGATGGCGAATATAGGGTGGATTCACGATTATGGCGGGAAACGTTTCAACCGGCGGATCGAGCACGAAATCCCTAATCTCGACATTGCGCAAGTCGGCGTCGGACAAGCCCGAATTTTTTGCTTCGATCAGAATATTCTTATCGATGTCGCGGCCAAACAGAGCCACATCGAAACCGCGAGTGGCCGCATACCGCTTTGCCGCGTGAAAAAACACTCCGCCGCCCAAAGCCGGATCGAGCAAGCGATCCGGTTTGTCCTGGAGAACATAGGCGGCCATGAAGTCCGCCGCCCAATCCGGCGTCCAAAATTGGCCTTTTACCCGAAGCGCTTCCCGCTTGATCCACGAACGGGGAATCTTGCAATCCCTAGCCACGATGTTTTTCCTTTATCGAATCAAGGACATCGATCGCTTCACGCGATAATCTCGACGATCCGCCATCAAAGCGCACATAGGGCAAAATGTGGCCGTTCTTGTCCTCTATGGAGGCGGCCACAAGTTTTGGTTCTTCAACTGTTATCGCCAAGAGATAGGCATGCCGATAGTATATTTTGTAGATCGTTTTCTGGGACGTTGCACCACCGGGCGCTTGAAAAGTTTGGGTAGTTGGCTCAATATCGCCGTTTGAAATTAGTCTTTCGGCATCCGCCAAGGAAATGCCATACGCTACGTCGAAGAAGGCGTGCCAGATGTGAATGGGGATACGGCGATTGCGTTGCCATAAACACAAAGGTTCACGATCTTCTTCCTTAAGGATAATTGTCGGTAAAACAGCATTCTTTTTTAGTCCAAGCCTTCCTCCCAATCGTTTTTGCGGGGTGAGTGGCGTCTCATAATTCGGCATCTTTCTGGCTCGCCACAGACTGTTTTCGCATTCGACCGCCACCACGGCCAACTCCAAAAGGTCTTTCATTCGGTCGTCTTCTTCGGAAGTGAAAGGCAATTCACCCAAACCGCCAAGCAGGCGAACAATGGCATCAACCTTTTTCTTGTCGCTGGCGCGAAAAATCAGCAAATCCGGTCGTTTCAGATTGCCCAATCCCGCTTGTTCAAGCCGTTCAAAATATAGCTCGAACTCACGAACATCTCCATCGGGAGCTGTGCCGCTCGGTCCATAGGGCCTCGCAAAATACTCTCTCGTCGCATTGACGGCCTGCGTCAGTCGCTCCTCGCTCCACACACCCTGAGACCACCGCATCAGGAAATCGCTGCCGCGCAAACGCCGGGGATTGAGAAAAAATTCGGCCCAAGGAACTTTAGCCATCCCACGCAGGAAAATAGCAATGTCTTCCGTAGAAACGCTCAAAACCTGTTCGAACGGATGTTCTGTCCATTTCTTCCGCATCATGTTCTTTGTTCCAAGACTTCCTCGTAAAGTCTAAATTCGTCTCGCGCGGCGCGTTCGGCGTGGAACTCGCGTTTGACGCGTTCCCGCGCGCGGCCGCCCATAGTGTCGCGCATACCGGCATCGCCGAGCAAACGATTGATGGCGGCGGCCAGCGCATCGGGGTCGCGCGGCGGCACGTTGAGGCCCGTCTCGCCGTCCAGATTCGCGAATTCGACGCCGGTGCCGAGCCGTGTGGCCACGACCGGTTTTCCGCAGGCGTGCGCTTCGAGAATGGACATGCCGAACGCCTCGCTACGCTCGACCGATGGAAAAGCGAACACCTCACAGCCGTGCAGATGATCCACCAGATCGTCCTGGCTCAGAGAACCCGGGAAATGGACGTTGCCGCCGGCGTCGCGCGCAAGCGCCTCCAGGGACGGACGCTCCGGTCCGTCGCCCGCAATCACCACCGGCGCGCGAATCGCCCGCGCGGCCCGCACCAAGTATTCCAAGCCTTTGTAGTAGCGGTGGCGTCCGGTGAAAAGCACGTATCCGCCGCCGTAGCGCTTTCGCAGTTCCGCCACGTGCGCCGTGTCCGGGCGCTCGAATTCTTCCGTCAGAATGCCGAGCGGCACCACCCGGATCATGCGCGCCTTTTGTTCTTCCGAAAGCGGGCGCATCACGGCTTGCAGCATGGGGGATGTCTCCACATACGGGCGCGATGTGGGAATGATCAGGGCGGCCTTGCGCAGGAACGCCGCCTGGATTGGGCCGTACACCTTCATCGCGGCGGCCTGGCGCACCACGTCGCTGTGATAGCGCACGACGAGACGGCCCGGCGGTCCGGCGATCAGATAGCCGATTTCGGCGGTGGGATTCGGCACGTGTACGACAAGGACGTCGGCGCGTGCGCGGCGCATGTGCCACGGAAACAGCGGCGACGCCGGCGCGCTCTGAAAGCGGCCCCATTCGCCCACTTCCGTTACGCGCGTCCCGTCCCGCTCGGTTATCCGGGTGCGCCACGTCCGTGAGCACACCAGCGCCTCGACCTCCGCCCATTGCCGCTGAAACCGGCACATCAGCGCAATATGACGCTCCATGCCTCCGTGGACCGGCGGATCGAAATCCTTGTATACGTGGACAATTCTCATTGGGCCGGACGCTGTTCGAACAGCATTTCCACTTTGGCCATGAAATCGGATATCAGGAAAGGTTTTTCGAGGTAAGGCCGTTTCGATTCGCTGAGAAAGCGCCGCGTCTGGTACTTCATCATGTCGCCGGTTACGAAAAGCGTATGTTCCGCCAGTTCGGGATTGGCCTGGCGGAGATACTGGTAGAGATCGTGCCCGCCTAGTTCGTCGGCGAGAAGCATGTCTATCACGACCGCGTCATAATGGCCGCCGAGGAAGTATTCCATGGCCTGCGCACCCGTGGTGGCGGAATCCACCTCGTGCCCTTCCGATTGCAACGCCATGCCCAGGAGGAACTGTAGATCCGTCTCGTCCTCGACGATCAGAATGCGGCGGCCGGTTCGCGCGGGCGGCGGAAGCGGTTCTTCGGGAATTTCTTCCGCGGTCTTAGTTGCGATCGGCAGCCGAATCGTGAAACAGGCGCCGGGGCTGTGCGACTCGTCCAGCGTCAGAGATCCGTGATGTTCCTGCACGACGGTTCGGCTCAGGCACAGGCCCAGTCCGATGCCGCCCGCATCTTTGCGCGTGGTAAAGAACGGTTCGAATATGCGTTCGCGGTTTTCTTCCGGGATTCCCGGCCCGTCGTCGGCGACGCGCACCACGACTTGGCCCGCTTCCACCCCGGTGGTTACGGTTATGCGGCTGGCCGGAGTCGAAAGGGCATTGTCAACAAGGTTCATGATGATTTGCGCCATCTGATCCGCCGCGCATTCGATCGGAGGCAACAAGTCGCACAATTTCCACTCGATGATGCTGGCCGCCGCTCCTGTATAAGCGGATTGCACGCGGTCGCGAATAATGGCATTGAGGTCGGCGGAGGCATACTCGCGCGGATTGCCCCGCCCGAATTCGAGCAAATCCTGCACGATTTCCTTGCAGCGGATGCTGTTACGCAGGATGCGATCCACGGCCGCGGGCGCTTGCCCGGCGGGCATGCCATTGGCCAACATTTCGGCAAATCCGATGATCACGCCGAGCGGATTGCGCAACTGATGCGCCACCGTGATGGCCAGTTGTGATGCCAGCGACGTCCGCTGCTGCCGCAGGATTTGGTCTTCGAGCATCTTCTGCTCGGTCACGTCGCGCACGATTTTGGCGGCATGCGTGATCGTGCCGTGTTCGCCCCGCAGCGGGATGGCGGTAACCTCGGTCCAGCGCGTTTCGCCGGACAACAGGGAACATTGCACGACCGCGCGGTACGGTTCCCCGTTATCGAACACGCGCGATCGCAGGCAGTCGCCACACTGGCCCGCCGCGTCCAGATTTTTCTGACAGCATCCGGCCACGTCGTCCTGCATGCCGGCCTGGACATATTCGCGCGCATGGGCATTCGCGGAAACCACGCGGTATGCGTCGTCTATGATGTAACAGCCGATTCCCATCGTATTCGCGAGATTCTCGAACATTCGCCCCTTGACGGCCACGCTGCCCGCCGCGCCTTCGGTGTCCGTCACCGCCACCGCCAGCCCCTCGCGCAATCCGTCCGGATCGAACAAGGCCATCGTCCAGAATCGCGATGCCATGCGCCCGCCTTTGGCGGAGATCAGTGTTCCCTCGAACGATCCGATGCCGACCGCGCGCTTTTGCCGCAGAATCTGGCGGAAGCGGGCGGCCGTATCGGCATCGCAATACGATGCGAAGGATCGGCCGGTCGCGCGATCCTCAGGCACGCCCATCATCCCGCAGAAAAACGAATTGGCTAGTACGATGGCCCCCTCGCTGTCCAGCATGACAAAGGCGCGATCCATCCAGTCCGCCATCGCTTTCTCCCGGCGGCGGCCCGCGGCTTCCTGCTGGCGCTCTTTTTCCTTGTATACAAGGCCGATTTGGCGCAGAAACGTATCTTCGACGGCCAACGCTATTTCGAGAATTTGCGCCGGGGTCACGTCCGTCGCGTGCGCTACGCAATACTGGATGAACATGCCGCGAACGGCTTGCAGCGCCGCCAGGATTTCCTCGATACCCGCGCCCGCGGCGCGCACGCTTTCGACATAGGCCGCAGTCCATTCCAACGGGGGAACCGTGCCCTTGCGAAGGTATTGCACCTGCAAATCCCACCATTCCACCGCCAAGGCGCGCGCCACTTCGGGACGGAGAAACGTGAAATGCCGTTCCATCGCCGCGAGAAACGCATCGCGGGTGTTTTCGACGAGATCGGCCAAGGCGATCGATTGGGTGTTGGGCAGAATGATCATGACGGCGTTCGCTTCTCACGCAAGCAGAACGGCTGCCCGAAATCGGCCGCGCCATTGATTCCGTATGGCTTGCGCATGGGTATTTCCCTTCCAGTACACACCTCATCATCATATAGGCGACAATCTCTTTTCAACATCAAACCGGCGTTGATCTCTCTTCACCGCGTTTGCAATCCCATTTAATCCCCTTGAACAGGGCGTTTCCTGTACAATATTTGCGGGAAACAACCGGATCGGGGATGTTGTCTATGCCGAAAAGAAAGAAAGCGCCGGAAACTCATCGGATACGCGGCGGAATCCGCGACGCGGCCGGTCCGCGGATTCAGTGGTTGAACCTCGTGCCGATGCGGGATTTCTGGGGTCGGGAAATCCAGCGGTTTTACAAATTGGAAACGCTGGCGAGCGCGACGGAATGGTCGTTGCGCGGATCGGATCGCTTTATCCTGCCCACGATTCAGGACGTAATGGGCCCTTCGGAAGTGACGTCGCTGGTATTTGAGTTGTTTCAGGAGGGGAAGTACCAGTTGATTTTCCGGCTGCAAGCGTTCAATGCGAAGCGGAAACGGTTTGTGTTTGGATTTGTCGTGGCCAAGCATGAGGGCGTGTACAGCGATGTGGCCCGCGCAGAACATGCCAACCTTCGCCTGCTGCATGATCGCGCGCCGAATTGGATTGTGCGCCCGTTTCGGGGCGGCTCTATTTTCCTGCCGGACCGGCACCAACGCAAGGAACACGGGCGCGAAGTGTACGCCTATCTCACACAATGGCTTTCCGGGTATCACGAATTGGGGGTCAATCGTGATCTTCAATTCTTCATCAACGTCGCAAAGCCGCATACGTTCACCCTGGCGCAAACGGAGGAATTGAAAGCGCGGATGGTGGAAATCATCGCGCGCACCTATGACGCCGGCCGCCGCGATGGCATGGATATGCCGCAGGTGGCTTCGGGCGATTTCGTGGTGACGCCGCCCGCCCCCGGCCCCTTGAAACTGAAACTCATCGCGTGCCGCCGTGTCGCACGCCACCTCACGCCGGCCCGGCTTGTCCATCGAATCGTTTCGACCACCTGGGACTGGGGCGGCAAAGCGTTCCGCATCGCACCGGTCGAATTGCCCATGCTTTATGAGGGCCTTGCCAGGGCAAGGGGAAAAGAGGAAGCCCGTGCGTGGATGGATGCCTGCCGCGCGGCCATCGAGGAAGGCCGGCTGCCGATCGTGGAACCATGGACCCTCGACGATTGGAAAACCGCGTCCGATAAATCGAATCCGTAACGGCAAATGGCGGCAAAGCGGCGCTTTTGCCATGTTTCTGATCGGCGAATTTGAGGCCATATACAAGGCCATATACAACCTGTTGTGTTCTATCAAACAATAGGCTACAATCCCTCGTTGTAAACGAAACGATGGAGCCTTTGGTGCGGGTATATGCTTTTTGCATGATGGTGGCGTTGTGCGCGGCGGAAGCGCACGGAGGCGAGCCTGTTTATGCGCCGGTCGAGCCGGGCTTGGTGGGCGTATTGCGCGACGGCCGGTTATTGTTCGCCGAATGCCGTCCGCCGAAAGGCGCGGACACGGCGGCTTTTTTCGCCCAGTATCTTTCCAATCCGCAGGATGCGCAACGATACAAAGATCGCGTGGCGGTTGCGCTTCGTTTCGATCAATTGAACGGGGAAACCCGGCGGAAGGTCTTGTTGTCCGTATTCAAACAGGACACTGTGGACGAAACGGGCTGGTGGCATACGGTGTTGTGCGAAGGACGCGAGGGGCAGGAATCGCTCTGGGCGCTTTGCGAATGGGTGACGGGCAAAGGCACGAATTATCGCGTGGTCATGGCGGACAAGCGCAATCACGCGGCGAACACCGTGCTGGAAAAGGGGCAGCGGGTCTTGATTCCCGCCGAGTTGCTGCTCGATGTCATGAAGGCGCGTACCGGGACGAAATCCACGGGGGCCGCCGGCGATACGCCCCGGTTGTCCGAAGAGACGCCCGCCAATTTGGACGCGCTGACCGCGGAACTCACTTACGGTTCGGATGCGCAAGGGCCCTATGCCGTTTATCGTCTAAAGCCCGGCGAAGCGCTGTATACGGCCGTCGTCGTGCGTTTCACGGATATCCAGGGCCATAACGCCGTACTGGAAGCCTGCGAAGCCATTCAGCGCCGCAGCGGCATCAAAGATGTGCGTGACATGCAGGCCGGCCAGAAAATTCTCATTCCCCTCGACATGTTGTCCAACCGGTACAAGCCGCGGGGCGACAAAGATCGCCAGGAATACGACGAGACGATCGTCGAGGCCAAGCGGCTGCGCAAGGATCGCCTGCGATCGAAGGACCTTCAAGGCGTCGTGGTCGTTCTGGATCCCGGGCACGGCGGACGCGATCGCGGCGCCGAGCATGCCGCTTCCGGACTCTATGAATACGCGATCAATTACGACATCGTGTGCCGCGTGAAACAGTTGCTGGAAACGAAAACGCAGGCGAAAGTCCATGTCACTTCGAAAGACTTGCGGCGCGGCTACGCGATAAGCGATGCGCGGCGGTTTTCGCCCGACAACCGGGTGGTGGTGTTGACCACCCCGCCTTATGAAAACGAGGATGCCAAAATTTCGGTGAATTTGCGCTGGTACCTGGCCAACGCCATCTTCCGCGCCGAAACCGCGAAAGGCGTCGATCCCCGAAAGATGATCTTTACGAGTTTCCACACCGACGCCCTGTTCGACGGACGCCTGCGCGGGACAATGATCTACCTGCCCGGAGCGAACTACCGCCGCCCGCGCGAAGAACCCGGCGGAGGCATTTACGATCGCTTCAAGGAAGCGAGGGAATGCCGCGCCGTAACCTTCAGCGCGGCGGAACGCCGGCGCGACGAAGCCTTGTCTCGCAATCTCGCCGAGGATGTCATGGAATCCCTGGGGAAGAAGCGCATCCGCCGCCATCTGGAAGGCGATTGGATCCGTTCGCAAATCCGCCAGGACGGGGGGCGCGTTTACGTGCCCGCCGTATTGCGCAATACACAAATTCCCACCAAAATCCTCATCGAATCCGCCAATATCACCAACGAAATTGACCGGAAAAACTTGGCGGATCCGTCATGGCGGCAGACATTCGCCGAAGCCTACGTGGATGCGCTGCGGACCTATTTCGGATCGTAATCCGGTTACACGGTTTAGCGGGGCGGGTTCAGGGCCTCGAGGTCGCGGCGCGGCCTTTCCCACGCCCGGGCCACGGCTGCGGTCACAAGGTCGTGGATCCGCACATAATCCCCATCCTCAATACTCTGATAAACCGCAAGACTGCAACGCCCGTTTCCCCCGTCTGCCTCCGCCAAAGGCGCCATCAGAAAGCGGCTATGCCGGGGTTGGGCCAGATCAATCCAGTCCAAACGGGTTATCGCGTCCACCTCGTGGCATCCCGCGCACCGGCGCGCATGAACCTGGCGGATTGTATCGCGCAATTCCCGATCGGCCGCGATGTCATAAGGGGGAATGCCGGGGCGTTTGTTCACAAAACGGTCGTGATACGGCGCGTTGGCGTCAATCCACAGGGTGAGTCTGAGCCTATCCTCCGCCGAAACCGCCACGCGTTTTGTATGCCGTTCATCGTCCAGCGCCGTAATCAACCGGCTTTTCCGCGCGCCGTAGGCGTAAGGCGGCGTAATGCCGGCATCCTGGGCGCGCACTTCCGAAATGGAAACCAGTTGATTGGCGAGGATGGTGTCGAAGGCCCGGTTGTGCCCGTAGCCCGGCACTTCATCGTCATGGGCAAGCAACCCTCCCGAAAAGTCCAATCCGCCCGCCGGGTTGAGTCCCGCGTGGCATCCGGCGCAATGCTTGTCGAGAACCGGCTGCACGTCCCGAAGGAAACTGATGGGCCGATCGCCGCCCCAAGGCGGTGGAATCGGCGCGGCCGATTTTCGTTTGGTCTTCATCGGCGTGGCCGGCCGGGACGGAAAAGCGGGGGCTTCGTTGCGGGACTCGTGGCACCCCATGCAACTCCGCAACTCGCCGGGCTGAAAACTGATGAAGGATCGCATACGGCGCAGTTCCATGCGGTTTTTATCGAGAAGTTGGAAATAGACCGCCGTATCGGCGGGCACATCGAATTGCACGCTTCCATCCGCTTCGATCGGCACATCGCCAAGGATGCGGATAGGCGTCCAACTCGTTAGGTTCATTCGTTCCGCTCCGGGGCCGCCATAGCGGTGATCCTCGCCATACCGGTGTCCGCCGAAAACGTTGTCGTACGGCCATCCAATCGGTTCGGAAATCCGCAAATACCGGATTTCCCCCGGCGGGATTTCTTCGTTGCCATAGGCAATATCGGCGATAATACATGTCGCATGGGATTGGCTGCGATCGGTCAAGTCGGGCAACACGGTTGGGATCGGCCTCGGCCGCAACGGGATGGGGTAAAAACATGAGATCGCCGGATCCCGGTATATCAACTCCTTGTTGCCGTAAACATCTACCAAATACAGGCTGTAGCCGGTGGGATCCGTCTGTTTGCCGCTGTGGGTGTACGCCGCCAGAAAGGTCGTTTCGGACAAGGCCCACGGCGTGCTGTAATAACCCTCGGCGTCGTCCGTGCCGCCTTCGGGCACAGGGACGCCCTCCATTCCGCCTTCCGGCGGCAAAAGATGGGGGGAAACAATGCCGATGCCGCGGGGTTCGTTGAGGCCTTGGTTGTGGTTTACTATCACCAACGGTCCCGCGGCCAGCGTGTGATGGCCCGTTGCAATCGCCACCAGTTTGTTGCCGCCGGGTATGGATCGGATATCTTCGAGGGCCCACGGATTGACAAAATGCTGTTTGAACAGCGCATCGGCGCCGGCGCCGTCGGGCCGTATTGTCCATATAGATTGAATAAAGGCCCAACTGCGTTCGTGGTATTCCCACCGTGTGTAGGCGATCAATCCATTGTCGAGACAATGCGGCAAATAGTCGCCGTCCTTGTTTACGCTCATGCGCCGGATGTTGCGGCCGTCGGGCCGCATAACATACAAATTGCAACTTGTTTCGTCTTTGTCGTACTCGTTGCACTGGAGCGATGTGCCGCAACGTTCAGAGACGAAAACAATATCGCCGTTGGGCGCATAGGCCGGGTCCAGATCGCTCCATTCCCCGGCCGTGATCTGGCGCAGCGCATAATCGCCAAGCCTGAGTTCAAAGAGATGGATAGGCGGCTCCGTGCGGCGCAGCCGGTAACTTTGTGTGCGGTCCAGCCAGCCATCGGGCGGATTGTCACTCCGGGCGCGGGCATAGCCGAACACGACCCGATCGCCTTCGAACCACAGATCGATCCCATGAACATGTCCCGGTCCCAAAGCGCCATTGAGTAAGTTCCGCAAGCGGGCCACGGGCCTCTGCGGTTTTCGGAAGGCCGGCTTGGAAAGCCCGGCCAACAGCGTACCGCGCTTCGATGCTCGTTCAAGGACGAATAGACCGCCGCCCGGCCGGGACACCCACGGCATGTGGTTCAAACAAACGTCGGGATAGGTTTCCTGCGTGAACCGCTTGACAAACAGGAGGCGGTCGAAATCCAAATCCGGATTCCGGAAGGCAATCTGACGGACGATCCAGCGGACATCCAAGAATAAGGCGCGTTTCACATCATCGGAGGCGTCGCGCGGCATCGCTTCCAACCGTCCCGCCATTTCGTCCAGAGATTCAAGCAGATCGGCGGTCCCGATTCCTTTCGTTTCGAGAAATGCCGCAAAGCGCCGTCCCCGTTCAATCTGCGCCGCCGTGGGATAGTCGAGGGAACCGCGGACCTTGACGGTTGACCATGGACTCAAACTGCTCTGATCCGCCGGTTTGCCAAGGGCGATGTTTACGGCGTCGTTGCCGGCCGCGTAGACCTCGACCTCATCGAGATGAAAAAAGACCGGATTGTCGCTTGGGATTGCAAGACGGATAAAGCGGGCGATCAGCCCCGGGCCGCCGAAGGTCACTTCAAGAGGAGGCGCGCCATGAATGCCTCCGAAATGATGGCCGTGATTATCGTGGAATAACGTCCAGTTCGTCCCGTCCAGGGAAGCATACATCCGCATGCTGTCGGCATTGTGCAAACCCGGCGCGTAATCGAGACGGTTATAGACCACGATGCGCCCGACCGATTCCGTTGCGCCCAGATCCACCTGCCACCACGGATGGGGTTCATGGCCGACATGAAATCCATAGCACCCGTTTTTGATCCCGTCACAACCGCCCGCGGCGTCTGATTGGGTGGTCAGGGGCGCTTTGATGCTTTCGATCCAATCCTGCTCAATCCATTCCCGCAGCATGCCGTCTCTGACCGGTTCGACGGCCGGCTGGCAGAACGCCGGTACGGGCGGAAGGGATTCCGGATCCATGGCTTTGGCCATGCACGGCAGGAAAATGGAAATGAATAAAATGGCGGCCTTCTTTGTCAACCGTTCAAATCCTTACGAATGTTACGAACGGTATTACACCACAGGCCGGGATCACGTTTCACATACCATGGTTGGTTATCCGGTTCTCCCATGCTTCTTGAACCCGAATTCGACAGTCAAAACCTGTGTCCTGTTCGCAAGCCGTGGACATCGTGGACCTTGTGGACGAAGTGAACAAGTAAACCTGTCTTTCGGGCGAAGTCCGCTTTGTCCATAAAGTCCACAACGTCCAGAAGTCAGAACGTAGAACCCGATCTTGACGGCCGAATCCAAGATTACGGGTATGAGTACGATCACGATCACGAACAGAGTGGCCGTTGGATACATTTTTAGAATGGCATGAACACGAAGACGGATCGGCGCACTTTGCACTCGGGAAATCCCGATCTTCAGCACAATTAGACGCATTTGCCTTCTGCGTTCCGGCTGTTACGCGCGCTTGACGCTGTGGCATGCCTCCCTCTATGATTCCGTCATACGGAAACACTTTCATGAGGAGTAAACGCATGCGCAAGATACAGTGGGATGAAAGCCTTTCCATCGGCGTGCCGTTGATTGACGATCAGCACAAAAAATGGATTCAGTGCTTGGCGGACGTTACGGCCGCCGTGGAATTGGTCCAAGGGCCGCAGCGTATCGCGGAAGCGATCGGATTTTTACTCGACTACACGCGGACGCATTTCGCGACGGAAGAGAAGGCCATGGCGGACAACCAATACGCCGGCCTTGCCGATCACCAAGCAAAACACGAACAACTCAGGAAGACGCTGGCTGACTTAGAAGACGAATACAAGGAAGAGGGCGCCACCCACATCCTCGCCGAATCCATCGGTAATTTCATGGCCAATTGGCTTGTAACCCACATCAAGGAAGTGGACCTCAAATTCGGTTCGTTCCTCCGCGAAAAGGGCGTTGTCCTGGCTTTGTAGACCGCCGTTTCCCGCCAGACTCCCTACTTGACCACAAGCACCTCGTGGATATCCTCCACCACGAGTTCAATCACGTGGCCGTCCACGCGCACCTGTGTTCGTGGGTTCAGGGTCTGCGCCTGGCTGAAGGGGCGGCGGACGGTGATCCGCGCGGCATACATGGGCGCATCTTCGATAAGCGAAGGCAGCACGTAGGGGCGGTCTTTCGAGGGCGTGCATTGTGGCGGCGACTGGTAGCCGATCAGATGGACATACAGCGCCTTGTTCACCGCGTCTTCCATAATCACCGATTCGACGTTTTGCGGCGCCGTCACTTCGACGACATGTTCGGGATGAAGATAGCGGACCACGTTGCGCAACAACGCGCGCGCTTCGGGAATGGGATGCTCTCCCGCACACGCGAAGTCCGGCGCGCCCGCAATGCATACGACCTTGCCCTTGCCGACACCGTTTACGAACAACGCGGGGCCGACGGGGCTATCGGCGGAATTGGGCTGATACACAGGCTCCTCGCCTTTTTGTTGGCGGACGGTCCGATGTGGCCGGAGCAGTTCGCCCACCGGCGTTGCGGTGACAGGCGCGAATGCGGCGCCAGGACCTTCGACAAGGAACGGCCAGTCGGCGGGAAAGCCCGTGCGCAGCGCTTCGGGCGCATCGGCGGGAAATCGCACGAAGTTGTCGGTCGAGGAGAGCCGATCGATAAGTTTTACCCCCGTCAGCGACTCAAGTACGGAGTGGCCGAGCGCCTCGCCCATCGGCCCGAATAGTCCGGTGTGGCCGGTAACGATCAGGTGGCCGCCCTGTTCCACATAGTCTCGCAATAATCCGATTTCACGTTCCGACAGGATCGGTACATTCGGCAGGAGCACGACCGGAAACCGGCGCAACGTATCCGCCGTCACGTTCTCGTCGAGAATGACGCCGAATGGGATGTGTTCGTAGACCATGGCTTTATGCGCGCCGTTGAACGCCTGCTGATACTTCGACGGCGTCTCGCGTCCGTACCAGTCGCGGCTGCGCGCCGAGTAGTAGATGCCGGTTTCGGGCAATTGCGGATGGCCGAAGTAAGCCGCTTTCTTTTGCGCTTCCGCGAAAGCTTTTCCAATACGATCATAGGCGGCGGGATCGAGCCAGCCGTCGTAGCCGGTCTTGTCCACGACGGTAACCTGCGCCCCATGCGAACGCAACGTCATGATTTCCCAGCGAAGATCGTTGAGCGGCCGGCATGTGTTGTCGTGGTAGATGCGCGCGTGGCGGGATATGGCCACTTGATACCGGAGTCCGGGCGTGGCCGCGGCAAGGAATTCCGCGGTTGCGCTCACGCCGAGCGCGCCGAAACCCCATACGCCCGTTTCGGCGGTTACGAAATCGGCATTGATGGCATGCTGGACCGGCCGCTGGCCCACTTCCCACGAAAACGGCGGATAGCCATGGTAGTTGTAGTCAACGGTGGCGTCCGGATTCCGTTCACGAATGAAAGCCCGCAACTCCTTCTCAAAGCGTTGGCTGGTATTGCAACGGAATTCGAGCATCCTGTCCCATGCTTCGTCCCATGTCACGCCCGGCGGCATCGGCATGCCGTATTCCGTTTCAAAACGTTTCCGGCAGTTTGCGCACCAACAGCCATAAGGCGGGCCAAAGCCCTGATCAAGCATGTCTATATGAAATCCCGCGATGCCGTATTCGATCATTTCGGCCGCGACCTGTTTCGCATGCTCGATGTAACCGCTGTTGAGACAGATACGGTCAATCGGTTTTCCGTCCTTGTCGGCCATCTTGAATTCGGGATGATCACGCAGCGGATACCCGTTGCCCTGCACGACACAGTAGGCAATGATCGGGAGTCCAAGCGGGCCCGCGGCATCCACGGATTCCCGGAGCACGTCACGTTCCCCGAGTCCGGGACATTTGGGCGCGGCTTTCGAGTTGTAATAGGCGAATTCACTATCCTTGGCCCAGATGACCACGTACTCGCAATGGGCCGCGACGGCCTTTTCGACGATTTCTCTTCCGTTGAATTTCGCGGCATACGGCTTGTCCGTCGGATCGAAGCCGTACTGCGCGCCGGTCGGCCCGGTTTCGATACCCACGTTCAGCCGCTCAAACCAGCGCCCGCCCGCCTCATTATCCCCGAAGGCGTTTCCCTGGAAAAATGCGCCTAGAATGGTCACGATGAGAATCCCTGTTCTGGTTGCCCTTTTCATGGCGGCCTCCGATGAAATGGGATTGGTATCGGATCCGCCTCGGATCCAGCGCCCAACCCGTAATACGAAATTCCTTGTACCAATCGCCTGGGTGTCATTACAACTTTCTTGTTTTCCAGATCGTGACCGGAGTGCAGACAAGGGTTCATTGAATAAAAATGATAATCACAAATAGGAGTAGGATAAACACGTCATCGAATATCTGTCATGGCCCTCAAAGCCGCACTGAATAACATTTTTTCACATGGGACCGGCTGAACTCGTTGGGGTTGCATCGGAAGGACAGATCTATTCGTCGCGCTATCGGCGTTTGAAAAATATTGACAGGTTGGCCGGTTTATGATAGACTCTGGTTAGTGTATAACATCTTTGCCAGTATTCCTTTAGGCAGGAGGATGACCCGGTGGACACGAGAAAGAGACTGTGGGTAGGGGTTGTGGCGGTTGGCTTGATAGGAGCACTCGTTTTGGGCGTGGCGCCGGGGATGGCCCAGAGTTTTGATCCGGACGACGATTTGCCTCGCACGACCGGCATCGAAAAAGCCTTGACGAAATTGGGCCGCGGCTTGTCGAATGTCATGCTGGGCTGGGCGGAAATCCCGGTCACTTTCGATAAAAAACTCAAGCAGGGCAAGCCGCTGCAATATTTGTTGGGCGTGGCGCCCGTGCTGGGCACGGCCCGCGCGGTCATGCGCACCTCGACAGGCGTCTTTGAAGTGGTATCGTTCCCGTTTTCCGACCGCGATGTGAACTACGAGGCGGTCCTCGAACCGGAGTTCATCTTCTGAGCCAACCAATCGTCTGGAAAAAGCAGGGAGCCGGCTGGGTTGGGCGTTTGGCCTTGCTGGACAACCGGCAGGCCAATATCGTTCTCGTCGGGGCCCGGCAGAATCCGAAAGGAGCGGTTTTGGTTTTGCCCGGCGAAGCCGGCGGTCCTGTTCAAACCGTTCCCCTTTCGATGGCGTTGAACTTGATTCATCCGGCCCATGTAATCGAAATTCTTTGCATGCAAGAACGTGCTTATGGAGGCAGCGGCCTGCCCAAACCACCCGATATCGGCGAATCGTGAACAAAACCTACGATATAGATACTTTGCTGGACGAGGTGGTGACCCTTCCCAGCCTGCCCGGCACCGTCGCGCACATCATGCGGCTGGTCAATGATCCGCAATGCGCCCTGTCGGCCGTAGCCCAGGCCATTTCATCCGATCCCCCGCTCGCCATGAAAACGCTGCGCCTGGTCAACGCCGCCTATTACGGCCTTCGACAGCAGGTGGGCACCATCGAGCATGCCGTGGTCTTGCTGGGCATCAAAGTCATCAAGAACCTCGCGTTCACGGCGACGGTCTTCGACATCATGAAGGGCAGCGTCGAGGGCTTTTTCGTTCATAGCGCGTTCGGCGGCGCGGCCATGCGCGTGCTGGTCGAAAGCGGCCATCCGAACCCGCAGGTTCAATCCGGCGAAGAAGCCTTCGTGTGCGGCTTGCTGCACGATATCGGCAAAGTCATCCTCGAGGAATTCCTGCCTGAAGAATGCGCCAAAGTGGCCCGGCTCTGCCAGAAGGAGCGCATGCCGGCGCATGCCGCCGAAAAAGAGATCATCGGCGTGGATCATGCCGAAGTGGGCGCGCGGCTGGCGCAAAAATGGAAACTGCCCGATGGGATCTCGGACGGGATTGCCTGTCATCACGACCTGCGGCGGTCGAATGTCCTCACGTACCAACAGGTAGGGGCGATGATCGGCATCGCGGATTATCTGTGCATTTCCGCCGGACTGGCCGCGGACGAAAATGCCGTTGCCGTCGTGGACGATGAGGCGTGGAAGTTGGCCGGCGTGAGCAGCCCCGAAATTCCAGGCCTCTTCGACAAGTTCCTTGCATCCATACCGACGGTGCGCGAACTCATGACGCTGGCCGCGTAGGCTCTTCACGGCAGGGGAAATCCGGGGGGCGTTCGCCGTACAATCGCGCTCATGCATCTTGTTCGATTCACATGCGAAGGTTTCAGATCCCTGCGATCGGTCGCGTTCGATCCCGCGCCGGGCATCAATCTGATTGCCGGCGACAACGCGCAGGGCAAGACGTCGCTGCTCGAAGCGATTCTGTTTGCGGCGACCGCACGAAGCCACCGTGCCCTTTCCGAAACCGAGTTGGTGCGGGCGGGCGCCGATTTTTTTCAGATTCGCGCCGAGGCGCGGCGTGATCCGCGCGCGGTCTCAATTGACGCGCGTTGGTACCAGGGTGTCAAGCGCTTCCGTGTGAACGGTGTTCTTCAAACGCGCATCAGCGATATTCTCGGCAAGTTGTGCGTCGTGCTTTTTTCACCCGAAGACATTGCCCTCATCAAAGGCACGGCGGCCCATCGCCGCAAATTTCTCGATATGGAACTTTCGCAAATCAGCCCGCGCTACCTTGGCGCGCTGCAGTTGTACCGGCAGTCCCTTCGGCAACGCAACGAGGCGCTTCGCGCGGCCGTTCCAGACGCCGCCCTGCTGGACGCCTGGGATTCGCAACTGATCCAACACGGGGCCGTCCTCATGCAGGAACGCCAGGCGTTCATTGACCGGCTCTCCCATTATGCGGCCGAATCCTACCGTCGCGTGGCGGGCGGCGAAACATTGGCTATCGCTTATGAACCGGACGCCGCATCACCCGATGATTTCGCCAAAATCCTCGCCAAAGGCCGCCCCGGCGACATTCGCCGCCGCGCCACGATGCGAGGGCCGCACCGGGACGATCTCGACTTTCGTGTCGAGGACCGGTCCGCCCGTGCGTTTGCCTCGCAGGGCCAGCAAAAAACCGCCGCGCTCGCTGTCCGCATGGCCGAACTCGAACTGGTCAAGGAACGCACCGGCGAGTATCCTGTTCTCATGCTCGACGAAGTGTTTTCCGAACTTGACGAACACCGGTCGCGGCAATTGATCGAATCGCTGGCCCCCGGTGTGCAATGCCTGTTGACGGCCACCGATCCACACCGGCGGCATTCGTTGCTGCATTGCGAACATGCGGCGTTCCGCATCGTACAGGGCAACCTTGAAAAGAAATGAAATCGAATGATGCGGACCTGACGGAACCGTCTGTTTTTCAAGGGTGGTTGGAGCAATTTCGATTACAATAACGAGCAAGATCGCGAGGAACACGAACAGGATGGAAGCGGAGCGCATTTTCGGAGCAAGCACAGGTGAAAAAGCGCGGCATTGAAAGCGTTGGCGATGTCCTCGCCAAACTGTCCCGGACGACCCGGCTGGGCCGCCAGATCGAAGAGGCGCACATTTGGGAGTGGTGGCCCGAGATTGTGGGGCCAATCCTTGCCGAACATGGCCGTCCGCACGCCATCCGCGATGGTTCGTTGACCATTGAAGTGGACAGCGCGGTCTGGATGAACAAATACGCCTACCATAAATGGGATATCCTCAAGCGGATCAACCAACGCGCCCGGCGTGAACTCATTTCCGATATTTTTTTATTGCTCACGCCCGACGAGGAACCCCTGTCTCCCGCGCAGCCGTCCGGGGAAGATTGACACAGGCCGATGGCGGCGGTTGCGCGGCCGGCGGCCGTCACAGTAGGATGGGCGCCATGGCTCGCATGTTGGTGATTATACCTGCTTACAACGAGGAAGAAACGATCGCGCAGGTCATCGAAACTATCCGGTGTGATGCGCCCGGTTGTGATGTGCTGGTAGTGGACGACGGATCGTCGGACGGGACGCCGGACGTGGTCATGAAAACCGGCGGCGCGGACTTGGTGCGGCTTCCTTTCAATCTGGGAATCGGCGGCGCCATGCAAACAGGATACAAGTATGCGCTGCGGCACGGGTACGACATTGCGGTGCAGTGCGACGCGGATGGACAGCACCCGCCGGCCCGCATTCCGGATCTCGCGCGGTATGTGGAGGAAGGCGTGGCCGATCTGTTGATCGGCTCGCGTTATGTCGCCGACACGGCCTACGCGCCGTCGCTGACGCGTCGCATCGGAAAGTCGCTCATGTCCCGGCTCGTGGATGCGTTGATCGGGGGCGGCATCACAGACACAACCAGCGGTTTTCGGGCGGCCAACCGAAAAGTCGTTGCCCTGTTCGCACGGGATTATCCGGACGATTATCCGGAGGCCGAGGCGCTGATCATGTTGCACAAAAACGGCCTGAAAGCCGCCGAAATGCCGGTGGACATGCTGCCGCGGCAAGGCGGGCACACGTCCATTCGCCCGATCCATGCGGCCTACTACATGGTCAAAGTCGGCTTGGCCATACTCGTCCACATGTTGCGCAAAGGAGCCGCCTGAACCATGGACCTCACGCCTCGAGCCGCCTTTACCGAGCCGCACCGAATCGGTTTGCTCATCCTGAGTCTTGCGTTGTTTCTCCTGGTGATCGAATTGGTGCGCCGCCGGCGCTTTAAGGAACGCTATGCGCTGCTTTGGATCGGCGCATCGGCCGGCGGTCTTGCCGTGGGTGTTTTTCCGGGGATAATCGTGTGGATTGCGCGCGTTACCCATGTGCAGTTCCTGACGGTCTTCTTCGCGACGGCGTTTCTTTTCCTGTTGGGCCTTGTACTGAGTTTCAGTATGGTCATTTCACGGCTGGCGGACGAAAATCGCGTGCTTGCCCAGGATCTTGCGCTGCTCGAACATCGCGTCAAACGGCTGGAGGACGGCCATGATCAGCCTTCCGGCGGCGAATAAGTGGCGCGAAGCGGCCGTGCTGGCGGCTCATATTTTGTGCGGCGCGTGGCTTGCCGGCGGAAGTCTGTTCTTTTTCCTTCGCTTTTCGATGACATTCTACGCGGAAAACAAAGCCGCCGTGGATTCGATTCTCGAAGGACTTTTTCCCGCCCAGCGCTGATCGCATGAGGCGCAATCCGCAGGACGGCCTTTGCTATTTTTTGCCGTTTTCCACCTGTCTGGCGAGTTCGGGCGGGATGGCGACGCCGAGTCGGCGGCATTCGTCCAGTTGGGTCCGGGCATCCGCAAAACGGCCGGCGCCGCACAACATTTCGATAAACTGCATGCGGACCTGCGGATGCTTGGGAGCGATTTGAATGGCCGCCTGGTAGGCGGCGGCGGATCCGTCAATGTCCCCTTTGCGAGAAAGCGCGAAACCGATGCTGGCCGGCTTGGCCGGGTCTTCGGGGTCGAGTTCCGCGGCCTTGCGATAGGCCGAGATGGCGCCGTCCAGATCGCTTGCGGCCAAGAGGGCGTGCCCCAGCGCAAACCATGGCCGGGCCTGGTCCGGAAAGCGTTCGGTAAACGTCCGCCATTCGCGTATGCGTGCTTCGGTGTCGCCACGCCGCCGCAACAGGGAATCCAGTTTTTCATACGGCATGAAACAGGAAGGGTCGGCAGCAATCCACTTGCGGTAACGCGCCATGGCGGCCTCGTTGTCTTCCGGCGGATCGTGCGGGGTTCCCGTATTCGGCGGCCGGGGTGTTCGGGACGAAAGAGAACCGTTTTCGTACAGTTTCTCGATTTCACCGGCCAGATAATCGGCCACGATGCGATTGCCTTCGGCGTTGAGATGGATATCGTCCAGAAAAATCCGGTCCGAATGAATTTCAAGCACGTCGAAAAGCGAGATCACGGGGACGTGGGCCAGGCGCGCCGCTTCCCTAACGATTCCCGCGTAGTGCGGCTGGTTCAATTCTTCTCCCACCATCTCCGAAAGGGCGGGCCACGCAAGAAACAGGGCTTGCGCGCCGCGCGCCGCGCAGACATTCCGAATTTCGATGAGGCAGTCGAGCATTTCGCCGGGACGCAGCCGCGCCGTGCGGGGACTGAAAAGCGGATCGCGATCCAGATGCGCGCCGCGTACTGCGTCCTTCAACAACGACATAAAACCGAACGGAGACGCCTTTGGATTTTCCCAATCGCAATCGCCGATTCCCGGCGCGGGGATTTCGACCGCATCGTTGTAGGCGAAGCAGACCAGCACAAGATCGGGTTCGAGATCCATTCCCCGTTCGCGCAGGTATTGCAGCCCCTGGAGTGTGGTATACCCCGGCACACCCGCATTGAGAACATCCACCGAACCGGCCTGCTCGCGATCGAACGCCGCTTGCAGATACACCGGATAGGTATCGCCGTCACCGACGCCAAGCCCGTAGGTCCTTGAATCGCCGATGGCCAGAATGCGGAAGCGCCCGCCCTTGGGCGCCAGCGGCGCTCCCCGCAATCCGTGTTCATTGGTCGAAGCCGTCCATTGTTGCATCACGCCCTTGAACGAATAGGCCTGCGGCACGTTTTTCAGGTTCGGCTTCAACCGCCACATCAGAACCGGATCGTATTCATGGCACATCGTCCAGTTGAGATGAACAGATGACACCAGCATGGCCCGTTCTTTCCGGTTTGCCAGGAAACGTCCCGTCCCTTCGATCGCGCCGGCGGCGATCGCCAGCGATACCAGCAACAGCGCCGCGTTTTTCAGCCGCATCCACGTCATCATGCACGTTTCCCGATGCCATTCGCCATGCGTGTGCCCGCATTAGTAATCGAAGGACGAATCCGAAACCCGAAATCCGAAACCCGAAAATCCGGCGCCCGAAACCACATGGATCGCAACACGTTGCCCATGCGCCTACCGTTCCCGTTTTTCCCGCACGATATAGGCGGGATCTTTGCGCAGGCTGATGAAATTACGGATGGTGAATTCACCGATAAGCGACAAGACCGCCAGCAACACGAGCAGCGAAAAAGCCAGCGCATTGAGGATCAGTCCGGTCGTCACTTCATTCAACACACGAAAATCCACAAAAGATCCCGCCAAGATCCGAAGCAGAAACAGCACACTGGCGGCCACACAGGCCGCCGCGAGCCATTGAAACGGGCGTTGCAGCATTTTCATCAGGTTGTCCATGTTGTAGGCCCACAATTTCCGGAAGGTCCACCCGGACGCGCCGTATTTACGCGGCGAGTGCTTCACGGGCACTTCCCGGCATCGCTGGGCCTTGGCAATCAGGTCCACGTTGCTGAACACATGAAACGGGCCGTATTCGAACGCGCGGATAATCTTTGCATTGTATATTTTGAAAGTGCACCCGAAATCGCGAAAAGCGCTTTGCGATGCGCGCCGCATGATGATATTGGCCAGGCGCGATGGCACAACACGCCAGAACGAATCCCGGCGGTTGGCGCGATAACCGCTTACCACGTCATATCCCTTGTCGTATTCGGCGACAAGCCCCGGCAAATCGGCGGGATCAAGTTGCAGATCGCTGTCCATGAGCACAATCGCCTTGCCTCGCGCCTCGGTTATAGCGGCCGTAATGGCGGCTTGCTGGCCTGCATTCTTGAACAGGTCCATCACGACGCGGATATGGGGATCCCGGTCAAAGAGGGCTTTCAATTTGTCGAACGTCGCGTCTGTACTGCCGTCGTTGACCATGATGATTTCGTAAGATCGCCCCAGGGACTTCAGCGCCGCCGAAAGCCGCGCATGAAACTCCTCGATGCTGTTCTCTTCAAAATAACACGTGATCAGTACGGAAAAATCCGGCGCTGTCCGTTCGCCATCCATCATCTGGTTCTCCAAGGAATAGTTTACATCCAAATGACGGATACCCTACTCGCTTCGGGTTCCGCATTGTCGTGTCTGCCGGTTTTCGGGGTTCGCAACTTCCCGGCGTAGTGCGCCGATGTTGCGAACAAACACATCATCCTAAAATCGGCAGTTGAACGCGGCTCTTTCGACCAAACCATGGACGAGATGGACATTGTGGACCCAGTGGACTTCACCCGCAAGGGGATTGATTTTCTTGTCCATTTCGTCCACAAGGTC
>Ga0209381_1001729_pt1 | contig 32495 bp, 23 predicted proteins | sample DewCreD2012metaG_FD_184111 | JGI IMG/M metagenome (GOLD analysis project Ga0209381, IMG submission 184111) | Hot spring sediment bacterial and archeal communities from British Columbia, Canada, to study Microbial Dark Matter (Phase II) - Dewar... ... | reverse complement strand
CTGGCGACGGGCGGCACGATGCGGGCCTGTTGCGACATGGTGGAGGCGGCGGGCGGCGTCGTGGTCGCCTGCGCGTTCCTCGTCGAGCTCAGCTTCCTGGGTGGGCGCGCCAAGCTCGCCCCCCATACCGTCTTCTCGCTGGTCCAGTTCGCCAGCGAGGACGAATGAGGCTGTCGGCCCATGCCGCGGGCAGGCCCAGGAGCCAAGCGCAGGGTTGGCGCCTTCGGGTGCGCCCGTAGCTCAGATGGACAGAGCGGCGGTTTCCTAAACCGCAGGTCAGAGGTTCGAGTCCTCTCGGGCGTACCAGCTCTTTCCTAGTTGCCTCGAAGGGTGCTGCGTGGGCAAGCACGTCAAGTACAGCGAAGTCAAGCACCCCGACAAGTTCGCCCTGACCCTCTCCAAGCTCTGGGCCAAGAGCGAGCGCGTTGTCATCTGGTGCGGTCTCGCGATGGGCTGCGCCCTCGCCGTCATCATCGTCTGGATCGTCGCCGCGCGCCTCTTCGGCGGGCGCTCCGATGCTGCGTGGGAAGAGCGCGTGAAGCTGGCCGAGGAGGCCTCAGAGCTTTCGCGCGATGACCTCAAGAGCGGCGAAACGCTCCTGGCCAAGATGAGCGACCTCGCGCGCAACTACCAGGGCGACCCGGCGGCCGCGCTCACCCTCCTGGAGCTGGCTCAGGGCCACCTGGCCACCGCCGAGGCCAGGCAGGCCGACGCCCCTAAGGAGGCCAAGGAACACCTTGAGAAGGCCGCCGCCGCCGCCGAGCAATTCGTCGCCGACTTCCCCAATCACCGCCTCGTAGCCCTCGCTCACTACGCGGCCGGCAAGGCCCGCCTCGACCTCGGCGAGGCCGAGCGCGCCGCCGCTCACCTCGACAAGGCCAGCCAGTCCGACATCCCCGCGCTGGCCACACTGGCCCAGTGGCACGCGGCATACTGCCACCGACAGCTCGGCCGCGTGGACGAAGCTCGGGCCATCTACGAACGAATCCGCCTGGATCCCATGGCAGGGTGGTGTGCCGAGCAGGCAGACTTCGCTCTCGCCGAGCTCGGCCGGCTGCCGGCCAAAGCCCTGGCGCGTCCCCCAGGCCCCGCCGCGCCGCCAGCAAATCCCGCACCCTCGAAGTAGGAGAACGCGCACATGGTGGACTTGCAGGAGATCGCCAACAGCGTCATTGCGGGCAAGGCGCCTGACACCAAGGCGCTCGTCGCCCAGGCACTCCAGGAAGGAGTGCCCGTCGCCGACGTCCTCAACAAGGGACTCGTCGCCGGGATGAACGTCGTCGGGGAGAAATTCAAGGCTAACGAGTTCTACGTCCCAGAAGTCCTCATCGCCGCCCGCGCCATGAAGTGGGGCATGGAAGTCCTCGAACCCGAGCTCAAGAAGGCCGGCGTCGAGCCCGTAGCCTCTATCGCCATCGGCACCGTCAAGGGCGACCTCCACGACATCGGCAAGAACCTCGTCGGCATGATGCTCCAGGGCGCCGGCTTCAAGGTCGTAGACCTCGGCATTGACGTCCCGCCCGAGAAGTTCGTAGACGCCGTCAAGACCCAGGGCTGCACCATCGTCGGCCTCTCGGCACTCCTCACCACCACCATGCCCCAAATGAAAAACGTCATCTCCGCCCTCAAGGAGGCCGGCGTCAACGCCAAGGTCATGATCGGCGGCGCGCCAGTGACCCAGAACTATGCCGACGAAATCGGCGCCGACGGCTATGGCCCCGATGCCGCCACCGCTGTGGACGTCGCAAAGGCCCTCCTGGCCAAGGCTCAAGCTCCGGCCCCGGCGCCAGCCGCGGCTCAGGCCCCCGCACCCGCGGCGGCCCCAGCCCCTGCGCCCGCTGCCGCCCCTGCCCCGCAGGCAGCCCCCGCACCCGCGGCGGCCCCCAAGCCGGCGGCCAGGAAGCCAGCCGCAAGAAAGCCGGCCCCAAAGAAGGCTGCCCCAAAGAAGCCCGCGGCCAAGAAGGCAGCGCCCAAGAAGGCAGCGCCCAAGAAGCCGGCCAAGAAGGCCGCCCCGAAAAAGGCCGCCAAGAAGCCGACCAAGAAGGGCAGAAAATAACCCCGAGCGGCACCCCCCCGCAGGCGCGCTTGTCGGTCCTCTTCGTGACTGCGCCAGGCGCAGGGGTGAGCGGCGCCTTGCCCCTGCGCCTGGGTTTTCCCTGTCCTCCCTCCCGAACGTTCCAATACGTTCGGGAGGGTAACGCCTCGCAGCCACAGCACGGCGGCGACGCCGACGACGCCCCCGAAGGTATTCGAGCCTTCGGGAGGGCGCCTCGTGGCCACCTCCAAGCACATGAGCGCCCTTGAGCCAGGCACCCTCCACCAGCGCTTCACCATCAGGGGCCGCGTGAGCGAGCGGCGGCTCGACCAGTATCTCGCCGCGGCCCTCCCCGGCCTCTCGCGCACGTTCATCCAGCGCCTCATCCGCGATGGACACGTCACCGTCAACGCCGCGCCCTCCGAGCCCAGCTATCGCATCCGTCGCGGCGACCGCATCGAGGTCGTCCTCGACCTCCCCCAAGGCCCCGCCGTCCCCCCCGAGGACATCGCACTCGACATCCTCTATGAAGACGACCACATGCTGGCGGTGAACAAGCCGCCCGACATGGTCGTCCACCCCGCCAAAGGCCATCAGAGCGGCACCCTCGTCAACGCCCTCGTCGGCCACACCCACACCCTCTCCTCCGCCTACGGCGAGCTGCGCGCCGGCATCGTCCACCGCCTCGACCGCGACACCAGCGGGGTCATCCTCTGTGCCAAGACCGACGCCGCCCACTCGGCCCTCGCCAAGCAGTTCGAGGCCCGCACCGTCGAAAAACACTACCTCGCCATCGTCGAGGGCGAGCCCGAGCTCGATGCTGACCTGATTGACGCAGCCCTCGGCCGCAGCACCCGCCACCCCGAGGCCATGGCCGTCCGCCGCCAGGGCGGCAAGTCTGCCCGCACCATCTACCGCGTCCAGCAGCGCTTCCGCGGCTTCGCACTACTCGACGTCCAGCTCCTCACCGGCCGCACCCACCAGATTCGAGTCCACCTCGCCCACATCGGCCACCCCGTCGTCGCCGACGGCTCCTACGGCTCCCGCAGCGCCCTCTACCGCTCCGACCTCCTCGGCCTCGAGCCCCCCGACGACGAGTCCCCCCTCATCGCGCGCCAGGCCCTCCACGCCCACCGCATCGCCGTCGCCCACCCCGCCACAGGCCAGCGCATCGAGTTCACCGCCCCGCCCCCTGCCGACTTTCTCGCCCTCCTCGGCGCCCTCCAAGAACTCCGCCCCCACGCCAGCCACCGCACATAGCCCCAGAAGCCCGCCCGCCCGCACCATCTGCGAGACCACGGGCCAACCAATAAGACGTCCCCCGAGCTGCACGATGCGTGAGCAGGCTCAAGCCCCACGCGGGGTTCCCATCTCCTCACGCCCCGTGGCTCAAGCGGCAAGCCCACAATGCCCATTGAACAAGCGTCGGCTCTCGGCTATACTGAAGCCGCCAAGTCCATCTTCAGGGTGGCAAGTCATGTTCGACCACACTCCGGTGCCGCGGCCGCGCGTGCCCCTCTGGGAGAGCCTCGCAGCCATCCTCGCCATCGCTTCCCTGTGGCCGCCCTACATTCTTCAGTGGGAGGGCATCATCTGGCACGTGCTGGCCCTGGTGATGCTGGCCGTGATGGTCGTGGTGCTCGTGAGGCGCGTGCTCGCCTTCGAGCGCGCCAAGGCCGAGGCCCGGCGCGCGCAGCCCAAAGGAAACAGCCAGGGGCGGGCGAAGCAATAGGGGCCGCAAGCTGCAAGCTACAAGCCCCAAGCCAGCAACGCGGCATCCGATAGGCTTGCGGCTTGTAGCTTGCGGCTTGCAGCTCGAGGCTCCCATGTGCGGCATCTGCGGCATCTTCCAGCGCGATCCCGCCAGCACGGTCTCGCGCGAGACCGTGCGCGCGATGATCGCCCGGCTGCGCCACCGCGGCCCAGACGACGCCGGCACCTTTCTCCGCGGCGACCTGCCCGCCGCTCACCCATCGGCACCGGGGAGCGGGCCTGAGCTCGCAATCGGCAATCGGCAATCGGCAATCGGCAAACCCCATAACGTCGGCCTCGGCATGACCCGCCTCTCGATCATTGACGTGCTCGGCGGCCACCAGCCGATGAGCAACGAGGACGGCACCCTGTGGCTCGTCCTCAACGGCGAGGTCTACAATTTCCGCGAACTGCGCAACGAGCTTGTCGCCCGCGGCCACGCCTTCCGCTCCCGCGCCGACACCGAGGTCATCCTCCATCTCTACGAGGAGCTCGGCGAGCTGGCGCTCGGTCGCTTGCGCGGCATGTTCGCCCTTGCTCTCTGGGACGAGTGCCGCGAGCGGCTCCTCCTGGCCCGCGATCGGCTCGGCAAGAAGCCGCTCGTCTACCACTACGACGGCTCGCGGCTGGCATTCGCCTCCGAGCTTCAGGCCCTCGTGGAGGCGCCCGGCGTGCCCCGCGCCCTCTCGCCCGCCGCACTCGACCTGTACCTCACCTACCAATACGTCCCCGCGCCGCTCACCATCTTCGAGGGCGTCTGCAAGCTCCCCCCCGCACACTTCCTCGTCGCCTCGCGCGAGGGCGTTCGCATCGAACGCTACTGGGACCTGCCGACCGAGACTGCTCTCGACGCTGCGGCGTCGGCCTCGCTTGCAGCAGGCCCCGCCCACGCCGCCAGCAAGCTGCGCGAGCGGCTCGATGAGGCGGTGAAGATGCGCCTCGTGGCGGACGTGCCACTCGGAGCCTTCCTCTCAGGCGGCATTGACTCCTCCATCGTCGTCGGCCTCATGGCACGCCGCACCCGCGAGCCGGTCAAGACCTTCTCCATCGGCTTCGGTCAGCCGCGCTACGACGAGCTGGTCTACGCCCGCCTGGCCGCCAGCCGCTTCAAGACCGACCACCACGAGTTCGTCGTGGAGCCGAAGGCCGTCGAGGTTCTCCCCCTCCTTGTCCGCCACTACGGCGAGCCGTTCGCCGACTCCTCCGCCATCCCGACCTACTACCTGGCTCAGAAGACGCGGGAGCACGTGACGGTGGCCCTCTCGGGGGATGGTGGCGACGAGGGCTTCGGCGGCTACGAACGCTACCCCGCCGTGGCCCTCGCTGCACGCCACGATGCGCTGCCTCGGCCGCTCCGCAACGCGGTCGGCGGACTTGCCCGGATGCTCTTCGGCGGCCTGGGGACCAGTCGGCCCAAGAGCCGGCGGCGACGCCTCCGCCGCTTCGTCGAGGGGCTCGCCCTCCCGCCGGTCGAGCGCTACCTCCAATGGATCGCCTACTTCAAGCAGGCCGACAAGACGGAGCTCTACTCGGATGAGTTCGCCGAGCGCCTCGATGCGGCCGATTGCGGATCGCGGATTGCGGATTGCGGATTGAAATCGGCAATCGGCAATCGGCAATCGGCAATCCCCTTGGCCGTCCGCTGGCTCGCCGAGGAGTTCGCCAAGGCCGCCTCGCTCGACCCCGTGGCGGCGACGGCGCGGGTGGATGCCGCGACGTATCTGCCCAACGACATCCTGGTGAAGGTGGACATCGCGAGCATGGCCAACAGCCTGGAGGTTCGCTGCCCGTTCCTCGACCACGAGGTCATTGGCTTCGGGCTCTCGCTGCCCACGAGGCTCAAGATGGGCAGGCTGGGCCTCTCGACCAAGAAGCTCCTGCGTGCGGCCTTCGCTGACCTGCTGCCGCCTGCGATTCGCCGCCGGGGCAAGATGGGCTTCGGAGTGCCCATCGCCCACTGGCTCCGCGGCGAGCTGCGCGACTACGCCCGCGACATCCTCCTCTCGCCCGACGCCCTCCGCCGCGGCTACTTCCGCGAGGAAGCCGTCCGCCGCCTCCTCGACGAGCACGCCGCCGCCCGCGCCGACCACGCCGACCGCCTCTGGGCGCTCCTCAACCTCGAGCTCTGGCACCGCGAGTTCATGCCGTGACCCAGCGGATCAGGCCGAGCCCACGACAAGGCTCACGCAGGCGCCGTTGGGGTCGGCGGCGTTGACGAGGAGGGTGCGCGGGGGGCGGCCAAGCGGCTCGGCGCCGGGGAGGAAGTGGTCTTCCAGGCAGGCGAGTGCAGCGGCGAGCGAGAGCGGGCCGCCTGCGCCCATTGCCTCGCCGAGCAAGCCCTTGACCGACGTGAGGACAGGGCAGATTGCCGATTGCCGATTGCCGATTGCCGATTTCGGCCCGGAATCCGAAACCCTGAATCTGCAATCGCCGAAGACAGCTCGCGCCGCATCGAGCTCGGCGGCGTCGAGGGCGGGCAGGCCGCAGCCGATGCCGATGATGGCATCCACGTCGCCAGGACGGACCCCGCCCCGCTCGAGTGCCTCGCGCATCGAGCGGGCAAGCCCGTCGGCAACCGCGGGGAGCATCTCCGATTGCCGATTGCCGATTGCCGATTTCAATCCGCAATCCGCAATCCGCAATCCGCAATCAGGCTGCCCCTGGCAGGCGGCCCAGCCGAGGACGCGTGCGAGGACGGGGGCGCCCCACTGTCGGGCCGATTCGGCCTCCTCGATGGCGACGATGGCCGCGCCCTCGCCCAGGAGCATCCCCTTCGAGGCGGGATCGTAGGGCAGCGGGGCGTCGGCAGCATTCAGCTCCCCCCGCAGGCAGTAGGCGTGGAAGATAGGCTCCGAAAGCCCCTCGGCGCCGCCGGCCAGCAGCCGCTGCTCCTTGCCGAGCGCCACGCGCCGGCAGGCGTACTCGACGGCGGCCAGGCCCGCCGTGTGCCCACACGTCAGGCAGGCGTTGAAACCGCGGAGCTTGAACTCAATTGAGGCCAGGCTGTTCGGGGCGTTGGCATAGCTGTGGGTGAAGGGGAGCGGGGGGACGAACTTCGGCTTGCCCTCGACGAGTTTCTGGGCGAAGAGTCCGAGAGAGTCCATGCAGCCCCATGCGGTGCCGAGCACGAGGCCCACGCTCTCGTCGCCCAGCCAGTGGGCGTCCTTGAGCGCTGAGGCACACGCGGCCAAGGCGAAGGCCGACGTGCGGTCAATGTAAGTCTTCGAAGACTCGATGAAGTCGCCCAATTCCAGGTCGAGCACCTCGGCCCCGAGGCGGCAGGGATAGGCCGAGGCGTCGAAGCCGGCGACCTCGCCGAAGCCGTTCCTGCCCTCGCGCAGCGCCGTGCTCAGGGCCTCCAGCGACAGCCCCAGCGGCGTAACGCACCCGACCCCCGTGATGACGACCTCATTATTCATCCCATCGTCCTCATCATCGCCCTCGTCCTCGTCGTCGTCCTCGTCGTCCTCCTCGCTCCCTCCGCGTGCAGGTATGCACGCGCTACCCGCCCTCCCAGCGTGCGAGGACGATGGCGGAGTTGGTGCCGCCGATGCCGTAGGCGTTGCAGAGGGCGAGGCGCACATCGCAGCGACGGGCGACGTTGGGCACGTAGTCCAGGTCGCACTCGGGGTCGGGCGTCTCGTAGTGAATCGTTGGCGGCACGATGCCGGTCTGAAGGGTCTTGATGGTGGCGATGGACTCGAGTGTGCCTGCGGCGCCGCAGGTGTGGCCGATCATGGACTTGTTGGCGGTAATTGCGAGCTTGTAGGCGTGGGCGTTAAAGACGGCCTTTATCGCCGCCGTCTCGATCTTGTCGTTGTAGGGCGTGCCGGTGCCGTGGGCGTTGACGTGCTGGACGTCGCTGGGCTTGACGCCGGCGTCCTCGAGTGCGCCGCGGATAACGGCGATGATCCCCTTGCCGCTGGTGTCGGGCGCGGTCATGTGGAAGGCATCGTTGTTCATCGCGTGGCCGAGGACTTCTGCGTGAATGGTCGCGCCACGGGCAAGGGCGGATTCAAGCGATTCGACGACGACGATGCCTGCGCCCTCGGCGAACATCGTGCCCTGGCGGTTCTTGTCGAAGGGGCGGATGGTCTCGGGCGTGATGGCGCGGAGCGCGCTCAGGCCGCTGTAGGACATGAGGGCCAGCTCGTCGTAGCCGCCGGCGATGGCCCGCTGGCAGCGCCCCTCGCCGATGAGGTCGGCCGCGTAGCCGATGGCGGCGACGCCCGAGGCGCACGAGAGCGAGAGCGTGGCCGACGGGCCGCGGAGGCCCCAACGCCTCACGGCAGCAACGGCGGCCGCGTGAAAGTCGAACTCGGCGAGCCAGGCAGGGTCGGGCGCCTCGCGGCGGATGCGTGCGGCGAGGAACCGCTCCCCGTGCTCGCAGCCGCCGAAGTTGGTGGCCAGCACGATGCCGGCCGCACTGAGCGCCTCGGCGTCGAGGCGGGCGTCGGCGATGGCCTGCTCGATGGCGGCGAGGGCGTATGCCCTCGCTCGGCTTGCTGCGGGGTCGGGCATTGTAAAGTTCTTCACCTCGCCGCCGTTGGGGTTGCGGAACGGGGTGGCGTCGAAGTGGGTGATTGGCCCGAGGGCGTCGCGCCCCGCGCACAGCCCGGCCCAGAACTCGGCGACCGAGTTGCCGTTGGGGGCGATGGCGCCCAGGCCGGTGATGACTATGCGGGGGCGGGACATGCGATGCTGCGGCCTATAGCGGGCTCTCGATAGGACCTATAGGACCCGTGGGTCCTATACCTATGGTAGCCCGTGCGCGTGGCAGGGTCAAACCGACATGAGCACCTGCTTGAAAATGGCCACAGCGGCCAGCACTTGCTCGCGGCTGACGTCGAGGTGGGTGACGAGGCGGATGCGGTAGGGGGCGGTGTCGTACATGAGCACGCCCGCCCTGGCCATCCGCCCCCGCAGCTCGGCAGCGGTCATTCCCGTGCGGCGGCAATCGAAGAAGACCATGTTGGTCTCCACCTCGGCGGGGTCGAGGTCCAGGGTGTCAATCTCCGCCAGGCCGCGTGCCAGCAGGCGGGCGTTGACGTGGTCCTCGGCCAGGCGCTCGACGTTGTGCTCTAGGGCGTAGATAGCGGCCGCAGCGAGAATGCCGGCCTGCCGCATGCCGCCGCCGAAGACTTTTCGCCAGCGGCGGGCCTGCTCGATGAACTCGCGCGGCCCGGCCACGATGGAGCCGACGGGGCAGCCGAGGCCCTTGGAGAAGCACAGTGTGGCCGAATCGCAGTGGCGGGTGTAGTCGCTCGCCCCGACCTTGAGCTCCACGCAGGCATTCAGCAGGCGCGCGCCGTCGAGGTGGAGGCGGATGCCGTGGCGGCGTGCGACCTCGGCGATGCCGCGCACGGTCTCGACGGGATAGATCGAGCCGCCGCCGCGGTTGTGGGTGTTCTCGATGGCGATGAGGGTGGTGGGGCCGTGGTGGACGTTTTTCGGGCGGATGCGCGCCTCGACCTGCTCGGGGGTCATGATGCCGCGCTTGCCCTCGACCGGGGCGACCTGGACGCCCGAGAGCGCCGCGATGGCCGCGCTCTCCAGGTTGTAGCAGTGCGCGTTGAGGTCCACGATTATCTCGTCGCCCGCGCGCGTCCACGTCTTGATCGCCACCTGGTTGGCCATGGTGCCGGAGGGGACGAATAGAGCTGCCTCCATTGCATACAGCTCGGCGCAGATGGCCTCCAGGCGGTTGACCGTGGGGTCCTCGCGGGCCACGTCGTCGCCGACCTCGGCCGCTGCCATCGCCGCCCTCATCGCCGCAGAGGGCTTCGTCACCGTGTCGCTGCGCAGGTCAATGGGAAGGTTCATCCCGGCTCCTCGCGACTCATCACGAATGGGACGAATGGACGAATGGCACGAATGCCGAGCCAGATTATACCCGGTTTGCTCCTATTCGTGCCATTCGTCCATTCGTGTTATTCGTGATGAATCTTCTCGCTACCCGGGCAAAAGCAGACGCCGGCCGAAGTAGGTCAGGTGCGCCGGGCAGCCCTCTTTGCAGTCGGAGGAGCCGAAGCCGGGGACGGGCACCGTGGCCCCGGGAAGCCGCTGGACGGCTCGGTTGAGCCTGCACTCCTCGCGTCGGGCGGATGGGTGCGGCATGGCGGCAAGAACCTGCGCGGCGGGGAGAGCGAGAAGATAGTCAATGTGCCAGCGGAGCTTCTTGGCCCGCCGCACGTGTCGGGCGACGCGAGCGGTCAGGCCACGCATGGCGCTACCCACATAGAAGTAGAAGCCCTTTCTGAAGGCGAAGCGGCCGAGGCGCCCAATGGTGATCTCGCGGTCGGCCTTGAGGTGGATCACCAGGAGGTATGCTCCGCGGTCTGGTGCTTTCACGGCGCCCCCTTCGCCGGCGCATGGGCGGTGAGGAAGCCGCGGATCATATCGCAAAGGTGGCGCGTGTTGAGCGCCGTGCGGTGGCCGGTGGGGAGCGAGCGGAGGAAGCTCGGGCCGTAGTTGCGCGTGAGCACGCGGCGGTCGAGGACGACGACGACGCCGAAGTCGGTCTTGGTGCGGATGAGGCGGCCGGCCCCCTGCTTGAACTTGATGACGGCGCTGGGCAGGGTGTAGTTGCGGAACGAGCTCAGGCCGCGGGCCTCCACCTCCTCGCAGCGGGCCTGGACGACGGGCGCGGTGTGGACGGCGAAGGGGAGCTTGACGATGACCAGGCAGCTCAGGGCCTCGCCGGGGACGTCCACCCCCTCCCAGAAGCTGTCGGTGCCGAGGAGCACCGAGGTGGTGTCGCGCTTGAAGATGGCGGTTAGGGCGCGGCGCTCGCCGTCGAAGCCCTGGCCGAGGACGAGGATGCCCTCGGCCTCCAGCGCGGCCTTGAGCTGCGGGTAGGCGTCGTTGAGCATCGAGTAGGCGGTGAAGAGCGCCAGGCCGCGCCCACCGCTGGCGCGGAAGACCTCGATCAGCAGCTTGCTCGCCTGGGCCGAGAAGTCGCGGTCCTCGGCCCCAGGCTCGGGCAGGAAGTTGGGCACAAGCACCAGCATCTGGCGGTCGTAGTCGAAGGGCGAGCCGACGTCTTCGGCCACCAGCCGCGCCTTGTCCACCTGGGCAAGCCCGATGCGGTCCTTGAGGAACTCGAAGCTGCGGGCGGCCGTGAGCGTGGCCGAGGTGAAGATGATCGTGTCCTTGCGGTCGTAGAGCAGTTCCTTGAGCTTCGGGCCGACGCGGATGGGCGCGGCGGCGACGCGGAACATCGGCTTGCGGCGGCCGATCTGCTCGATCCAGTAGACGTAGCCCTCGTCCTTCGCTTCCACGAGGAAGTCGAGCGCGGCCTGGATTTCGGCCAGGCCCTCGGCGACGCCGCGCAGGTCGTAGATCGACTCGGCGCGGTGGGGGAAGTCGCGGTCCGCCAGCGCCTCCAGGTCCTCCGCAAGCTGCTCAAGGCGCTTGCGCAGGCCGCCAAGGACCGACACGAGGGCCTTCTTCTCGCGCTCGATCGCGTCCCAGAGCTGGGGGCCGCGGGTGGCGGCCTCGTAGCGGACGGCCTCGGTCTCGCGCTTGGCTGCGGCGAAGGCCATCTCGACAGCCTGTAGAAAGACATCGAGGCGCCGCTCAACCTCGGCCACGTGGCCGTAGCTCTCGGTGATGAAGCGGTCGAGGCGCTCCTCGCGCTCGGCGAGGTCGCGCTCGCGCCCCTTCTTCATCCTGTAGCGGATGCTGGGCAGGAGACCGCGCTCGGCGCCGCCACGCTCGCGGCGGACGAGGCGCCGAAGGGAGCGCATCACCTCCCAGCGGTCCACCTGGACGCCGAGGAACTCCGTGGCGGCGTCCTCGAGGTTGTGGGCCTCGTCAAAGACCACATGGGCGTAGGGCGGCAGCACCGGGCTGTCGGCCTCCAGGTCGGCGAAGACCACGGCGTGGTTGGCCACGACGATGTCGGCCAGCATCGAGAGCGCGCGGGCGCGCGCCAGGAAGCAATAGCGCCGTTCGGGGCAGTTCGGACCGGGGCACTCCTCGGCGGCGGCGCACAGCTTCGGCCACAAGTCGCTTTCGCGGAAGGCCAGGAAGCCCGTGCACTCCGCCACGTCCCCCGTCTCGGTAGTCGCGGCCCACACGAGCACAGCGAGGAAGGCGACGCGCTCCTCCTCGGAAAGCTCGCGCTCGGCCTCCTCGAGGAGGTAGAGGAGCTTTCGGACGCACAGGTAGTTGCCCCGCCCTTTGATGAGCGCGGCCTTGAGGGGCGCCTCCAGCGCCGCGGCCAGGAGTGGGAGGTCCTTGAAGAAGAGCTGCTCCTGGAGGTTCTTGGTGTTGGTCGAGACGACGATCTTCTCGCCGTTGGCTCGCGCCCAGTGGATGGCGGGGACGAGGTAGGCGATGGACTTTCCGACGCCCGTGCCGGCCTCGACGAGGAGGTGTTGGCCCTGGTTGAATGCCTGGGCGACGAGCTCGACCATGCGCACCTGCTGGGGGCGGCTCTCGTAGCCGGGGAGCTTGCGGGCGAAGGCGCCGCCGGGGGCGAAGAGCGCCTTGAGGGCCGCCACGTCGAGCCGCTTGGGCGGCGGGCGGTCCCGGGGCTCGGCCTCGCGCCGCGCCTCGCGGGCCTGGCTCAGCTCCGCCGTGTGGTCCCGCAGCAGCCGGCGATAGTTCGGCGGGCCGGCGTCGAATGGTCCCGTGAGGCGGCGGGCCTCGGCCTCGAGGAACAGGTTGCGGGCCGGCCAAGCCGTGAGGCCGGAAACGGCGCTCAGCGAGGCGACGACCTCGAAGGGCAGCTCGTCGAGGCGCGCGAGCAGCCGCGGCCAGAGGGCGGCGAGCAGGCGGGTGTCGCCCAGCGCCCGGTGGCGCTCGGTGGCCGCCAGGCCGAGGTGTGCCGCAATCGCGTCGAGGCTGTGGTGTTCCAACGTGGGGTACAGGATGCGGCACAGCGCAAGGGTGTCAATCACCGTGTTGCGGAAGCCGCCGTCGCTCTTCTGCTGGAGGAAACCCTGGTCGAAGGGGGCGTTGTGGGCCACAACGGGGTCGTCGCCCACGAAGCGCAGGAACTCCTCAAGCACGACGCGGCTGGGCGGCTGGCGGCGCAGTTCGCCATCGGTCAGCCCTGTCAGCCGCGTGATGGCCAGGGGCAGCGGCCGGCCGGGATTGGCCAGGCGCGAGAACTCCCCAGCCACCGCACCGCCCACGACCCGGATGGCCGCGAACTCGATGATCTCCTCGCGCTCGGGGTCCAGGCCCGTGGTCTCCAGGTCGAGGAACACCAGGCGCCGGTAGGACAGATTGCCGACTTGCGATTTGAGATTTGCGATTTCAGAGCCGTCCTATCGCGCTCCACGCCGCACGCCGGACGCGGCACGTCTTCTCTTTTTCACGCGTCACGGGTCATGCGTCACGACTTGACATCCACTTTGTCCTTGGGCAGGTACTCGCTCTTGATGAAAACGGCGTCAATGGGCTCGGGGGTGTCGTTGATGATGTCGTGGACGTCGCCCGGCTCCATGCGGAAGGCGTCGCCGACGCGGACGCGGAACTCCTGGCCGTTGACGACGACGAGTGGCGTGCCCCTTGTGAAGTAAAAGGTCTCCTCGACCTTCTCGTGGTAGTGGACGCCGAGCTTCTGGCCCGGGAGAAAGCGCAGCACGCCCCAGTCGAGCCGCGGGCCGCGGAAGAGATACTTCACCCCGTGGTCGCCGTCGCGGTATGCCTTGTCGCTCTCATTCACGCGTTCCATGGTTGCCAGCCTCCTGCCCTTGGACCACGCGGAAGCCCAGATGGCACCCATTATACACAATCGCGCAGTGCGGGAAAACGCTCCAGCGTGAGGGGCCACGGGCATAGGACATGTAGGAGCTATAAGACCGGTCCTATCAAGGAGGGATCCGCTCCAACGCAAAGTGGCTGCTCTTGCGCAGCCCCTCGGCGAATCGAGCGCGGTCGCAGGCGAGAGCTATTCTTCTTCCTCGCCCGCCTTGGCCTTGGCGGCCTTGGCGACGATGACCTCTTGAATGCGCGCTGGCACGGGCTCGTAGTGCGACAGCTCCATCGTGTAGCTGCCCTCGCCCCCCGTGATGGAGCGGAGCTGGGTGGAGTAGTTGGCGACCTCGGCCAGCGGCACCTGGGCAGAGATGACCTGCTGGTCGCCCTCGACGGCCAGGCCCTGGATGCGTCCCCGCCGGCCGCTGAGGTCCCCCGAAATGTCCCCGAAGTACTTCGCCGGAACCGTGATCTCCATGTTCACGATAGGCTCCAGCAGGATCGGCTTGGCGCCCCGGAATGCCTCCGAGAAGGCACGCGACGAGGCGATCTTGAACGCCGCCTCGGAGCTGTCTACCTCGTGGTGCTTGCCGTCGTAGACCGCCACGCGCACGTCCACGACCGGGTAGCCGGCGATCACCCCCTTGGCCATCGTCTCCCGCACGCCCTTCTCGACCGCAGGGATGAACTGGCGCGGGATGGCGCCGCCGTAGATTTCGTCCACGAACTCGAACTCGCTGCCGCGCTCCATCGGCTCGACGCGTAGGTGGACCTCTGCGAACTGGCCGCGCCCGCCCGTCTGCTTCTTGTGGCGATAGGCCGCGGACGACTTGCCGGCGATGGTCTCCTTGTAGGGAATCCGCGGCTCCTTGAGGTTCATCTCGACCTCGAAGGGCTTTCGCCGCAGCTTGCTCGTCACCACGTCGAGGTGCAGGTCGCTCATCCCGCTGATCACCAGCTCACCCGTCTGAGGGTCGCGCCCGGCGAGAAACGTCTTGTCCTGGCTCGCTATCCGCGCGAGGGCGGTGCTCATCCGCTGCTCGTCGGCGCGAGTCTTAGGCTCCGCCGCACGCGACACCATCGGCACGGGGAAGACGATCGGGGGATAAGCCACGGGGTCCCGCTCGTCGCACAGCGTGTCCGAGACCTCCAGGCTCTCGACCTTCGCCACCGCGATGATGTCCCCGGCCACTGCCGAGTCCACCTCCTCCTGCTCCTTGCATTGCACGCGATAGATGTGGCCCAGCTTGCTGCGCTCGCCCGCCCGCGCGTTATAGAGCCCGTCCTCGGGCCGCAGCGTGCCCGAAAAGATGCGCAGATAGGCCAGCTTGCCCACGTAGGGGTCGTACATCGCCTTGAAAACCTGCGCGCTGAACGGCGCGGCTTCCGACGCAGGCCGCTCCACCGCCTCCCCGCTGCCCGGCCTCGTGCCCCGCCGCTGGAGGCCCTCCGCCGGCGACGGGAACAGCGCAGCTACCCCATCGAGAAGCTCGACGATGCCCAGCCGCTTCTCAGCCGCCACGCAGAAGACGGGCACCAGTGTCCCCTTCGCCATCGCCCGGCCCGCCGCCGCCATCAGCTCCGCAGCCGCAATCTCCTCCTCCGCCAGATAACGCTCCATCAGCGAGTCGTCCGACTCGACGATGGCCTCTTTGAGCGCATCCGCGGCCGCCGCCACCCGCTCTGCCACCTCTGCCGGCGCATCAGTCGCCGCACCCAGCACGCTCGCCACGCCGCTGAACTTCGCCCCCAACCCCACAGGCAGCGTGACCGGCACACACCCCTTGCCAAAGTGCGACTGGATGGCCTCCAGCACCTCGTCGTACTTCGCATTCTCGGCATCGAGCTTGGTGATGACGATGGCGCGCGCCAGCCCGCGCTGCGTCGCCAGCTTCCACGCACGCCGAGTGTTCACCTGAATCCCGCCGTCCGCAGACACCGCCACGAGCAGCGTCTCCACCGCCGCCGCTGCGCTCACGACCTCGCCAAAGAAGTCGTCGTACCCAGGCGTGTCAATGATCTGGAGGTCCTTGCCCTTGTGCTTCACGTGCAGCAGCGAGGCCAGAATCGTGAAGCGCCGCTCCTTTTCCTCGTCGTCGTAGTCCACCACCGAGGTCCCCTCGCGCGGCTTGCCCATGCGCGAAATGACCCCGGCCTCCATCAAGATGGCCTCGGCGAGCGTCGTCTTGCCCGCCGCCCCATGGCCCGCGATTGCCAGGTTCCGAATGTCCGCCGTCCTATGGTCCGCCATCCCGGTCTCCAATGAACAGTTGAGCACAGCGATGCCGAGAAAGAACCCCCATTATACCCTTTGAGGCGCGCCGCGCAAGCCGCGCTTGCCTCAGATCACCACTCCCGGTATACTCTTTCCCGTGGCCGGGAGCAGGGCCGCCCAGGAACGAGACAATCCCCATGAGCGTCAACTACGGCGTCTGCGACAAGTGCCACCAGCGCGTCCCAGCCACCCACTCCATCCGCGACGGCAGGGTCTACCTTACCAAGCAATGCCCCACCTGCGGCACCACCGAGGGCCTGGTCAGCAACGACCCCGCCACCTGGCAACGCAAACGCCAAATCTGGCAATATGATGCCCCAACAGCGACCGCCCACATCTGCCACCTCCAATGCGACGGCTGCCGCCACCCACGCTCCCTCAAACTCGTCTTCCTCGACCTCACCAACCGCTGCAACATGAACTGCCCCATCTGCGTGGCCAACGCCCCCTGGATGGGCTTCGACTACCATCCCCCCTTCGCCTACTTCGAAAACGTCCTCCGTGGCCTCGCACGCCTCGACCCCAAGCCAGTCATCCACCTCTTCGGCGGCGAGCCGACCCTGCGCGACGACCTCTTCGAGATCGTAGACCTCGCCCACAACCTCGGCCTCCGCTGCCACCTCGTCACCAACGGCCTCAAGCTCGCCGACCCCGACTACTGCCGCCGCGTCTGCGAAAAAAAGCTCCCAGTCTTCCTCGGCTTCGACGGCCGCCACCCCTCCATCTACCAGCGCATGCGCAAGACCACCGCCTGCTACGAGCCAAAGCTCAAAGCCCTCGAAAACCTCCAGCGCTTCAGCCAGCAGCGCCAGGACGCCATTATGTGCACCGTCGCCCGCCACATCAACGACGCCTACATCGCCGACCTCTTCGCCCTCTGCTACGAGCACCGCAGCCACATCAAAGCCCTCAACTTCCTCCCACTCACCGAAACCTGGGAGCCAGGCCGCTTCGAGGCCGACATTTCGACAACCATCGAGGACGTTCAGCAAATCGTCGCCGCCGCCTTCCCAGACGAAAAGGTCGAATTCGTCTCCCTCGGCCTTCAATTCCACTTCGACCGCGCACTCTCCTTCTTCCGCTCAGGCGGCGCACGCACCTTCAACAAGGTCCACCCCAACTGCGAGGCCGCCACCATCTTCATCCCCGACGGCGCCCGCTACCGCCCCGTGAGCCACTACCTCAAGCGCCCCCTCGACCAGCTTGCCGCCGAGGCCGTCGCCATCGCCAAGACCCTCGAACCACGCCTCGCCCGCCTCGACGCCACCCGCGGCCTCTCACGCCTCCGCGGCAAACTCATCGTCCTCCGCGCCTTCCTACCCTTCATCCGCCGAAACGTCCGCTTCCGCCGCCTCCTCAAGGGCAGCCCCTGGCTCACCATCCCCCGACTCCTCGGCGGCCTGCTCCTCGGCAAGACCCTCTACGACCAACTCGCCCGCCACACCCGGATCGGCGAACGCCTCACCTCGATCATCCTCCCCTTCGAGGAAATCCACTCCATCGAGTCCGAGCGCATGGAAATGTGCGCCGCAGGCTTCGCCTGCGAAGACACCGCCACGGGCGAAGTCCGCACCATCCCAGCCTGCGTCTGGTGGCTCTACAACAAGCCCATCCTCCAGAGCATCATGGCCAAGTATGGCCCCGCCCCCGCCCCCGCCCCCGGCTGATGCCGCCCGACAGATTACACATTGCCAATCTCCCCGCGTGGGCATTTGGCAATCTGTAGCACACGGCGGCTCGTCCTAACCACTTGCACCCACAGCTCTTACGGCGCACGACTGCCCCCTTGAGCCCCCTCACACATTGCCAACTCCCCCGCCCCCAGACCACCGGCGCCCAATCTCCCCGCCCCTGAGCTTGCTCCTCTGTGGACCCCGCTGATTCGCCCTAAGGCGTGGCGCATCAAACGCTTATGGCGCGCCGTCCCCCACCCCCACCCCGCGCCACACGCTCAGTTCACATCCCCCATCGGGCCAGACCCCCCACACATTGCCAAACCCTTCCCCCTAGGCTCCCGGCGACCTGCGGGGCCTCGCGCCGCTCACCTCCCCGACCCCGACCGACTTAGTCGGGATGGTCCCTTTTCCGCATGCCCCCGCCCGCCGCGAAACCCTGCCCACGAAACACACGAAAGGACACGAAACGCGAAACCCAGACGCCGAATACCGAAGGGCTCACGCAGAGGAGCACAGGCAGCAGAGGAACCACAGGCAGGCCGGAGACAAGTCCAACCCCCAATCACGCGAAACCCCAAACCGATGGGGCCACCACGAGTGACATGTATGGGATTCGGCTGGGCGAACCACGTAGACAGGGGGCCGCGGAGCAAGCGCGTGGTGTGCACCCCACCGGAGCGCCAATCGCCTGCCAGTTGCGCCCGATGGTCATCAGCTAAAGGCACCCCCCGGCTCCACTACAGGACAGGCATCTGCGACTTGACCATGCCGGTGCGCGCTTGCGGCTTGACTTTCGGACATGTGGCACCTATGATGAGGCTGCCAGTCGAGCCCAGCCTCTTTCCCGGTGAAGCTGTGGCTGTGCTACCAACAGGCTTAGAGGGCCCTGCATCCACTCGACCCGGCGCCCTTTAGGGGGGCACGCATCTTGGCTCCGGTGCCTGGCCATCCCGGTGGGAAGCTGAGGGATCAAGGCGCCGCAGCGCTCACCGAGGCCGAACTGCTGGCCATACTGATCTCCACCGGAATCAAGGGCAAGTCAGCTCTGGACATCGCCCACGAGATACTGGAGCGCTTCGGGTCGCTGGAGGGCATGAGCAATCAACCGCTCGAACGCTTCCTGGAGATAAGGGGCCTTTCTGACGTGAAGATAATCCGGTTGGCTGCGGCCCTCGAGATCGCCAGGCGCTTCTCTGAGGAAGCGAGGAGAGGCCCATGGCCAAGATAAGCAAACTGGCTGAGAAACCAACGCGAACGCCTGAGCTTAGGGAGGTAGCGTGGGCCAACGCGCTGTCGGCATATCTCAGAGAGATGCAGCATCTCCACAAGGAGAGTGCGCGATCCCACCGTTTCGCAATGTTTGTGCAGGAAATCCTTGGGGTCCCGGAGCCGGGGCTTATAGAAACCTACGCTTCGGGCATCGAGAAGACCGTGACCGTTCGCCAGAAGGACCGCATCGTCACGGGCGAAGCAGATTGCCTGTTCGGCAACGTGATCATTGAGTTTGAGGCAAGTATCCCCGGCAAGAAGAGGGAGGCCGAAGAGCAGTTGCGCCGCTATGTCTCGATCCTGTGGTCGCAGGAGCGGCCGCGACTCAGAGCCAGGTACCTGTGCATTGCGTCTGACGGCGTTCGCTTCGTCTGCTACACCCCGACACTCAAGGACGAGGACCTGGGGGAGGTGCCTCCTGAGGCCGTTGTCCTTAACGTGCACGACGAGACCGACTGGACCGGCCTCAAGCCTGCGGAGGTCTACTTCTGGTTGGATCGTTACTTCCTGCGTGGGGAGCCCCTTGATCCAACGACCGACCGCGTTGTCAGTGACTTCGGGCTCAGCAGCCATGCGTTTCTCACGGTCAGCCACATCCTCACCGAGGCATGGCGCGACGTAAAGGCTCAGCCATCCTTTTCAGTCTTGTATGACACGTGGGATAAGTACCTGCGGATCGTCTACGGCGAGAGAGTCGCCGCTGACGACTTATTCGTTCGTCACACCTACCTGGCGACATTGGCCAAGCTCATGTGCTGGTGGCGCCTTACCGAGGCACCCAACCTGCCAAGCAAAGACCAAGTCGTTGACCTCTTGGAGGGCCGACTGTTCAAGGCGCAAGGAATTGAGAACTTCATCGAAGAGGACTTCTTTTCCTGGGTAGCGCGCGAGCCTGTCACGGAGGCCGGCCTTAATGCAGTCAAATGGCTTTTCAGCCTCCTCAAGAGCTACAACTTGCGTGGGCTGTCGGAAGATGTGCTCAAGGCTCTTTACCAGGAGCTTGTTGACCCGGAGACCCGGCACGACCTCGGTGAGTTTTACACGCCGGACTGGCTCGCTCACCGAATGGTGAGGACTATGCTGGAAGGCAACCCTGAGGCGTCAGTCCTTGACCCCGCTTGTGGCTCCGGCACCTTTCTGTACTTCACAATCCGCGAGAAGCTGGAGAGGCTCGGCCGTTCCCAGATAACGTTGAAGCACATCCGCGATTGCGTCTGCGGCGCCGATGTTCACCCCTTGGCCGTCACGATCGCCAAGACCAACTACATCCTGGCACTAGGGGATCTGATCAAGAAGCGCAAAGGCAAGTTCTCCCTGCCCATATACCTCGCCGACACCATCAAACTGGCAGAGCGCTATTCAATGGGAGGTAGCTATGAGATACTCATCGAGGGGGAAACCGTTTACGTGTCCGACGCGCTGCTCGGCAGCCTAGAGGTCTACGACGACGCGATAGAGATTGCGAAGGACTTCGCGCAAGCAAACAAAGGCAAGGGCCGCCGGGTTGATCTAGCGGGCTTCCGGGCTTTCCTGGCTGCACAGCAATACCCGCACGCCGACAACGAAGAGCTCGTTGCAGCCCTCTTTTCCGTGGCTGCGAACCTCAAGAAGGTCATTGACAGGGACCGCGACACAATCTGGGCCTTCGTGCTCAAGAACTCTTACAAGCCCATCTTCTTCCTTGACAAGTTCGACGTAGTTATCGGCAACCCACCCTGGATCTCTTATCGGTACCTGGACCCCGACTACCAGAAGTTTGTCAAGCGTCAGGTCACGGAGCAGTATGGATTGCTGAAGGGGCGCGGGGAGCTGATCACTCACCTGGAGGTCGGCACGCTGTTCCTCGTTCGTGCAGCGGACCTTTACCTGAGGCCCGGGGGCAAGATCGCCTTTGTCTTGCCAAAGAGCCTATTCGCAGCGGACCACCACGACGCCATCAGGCGGGGAACTTTCAGGTTCGCCGAGCACAAAGATGAGACCCTTACCATCAGGACGTTGTGGGACTGCGAAGGGGTCACGCCCCTGTTCAACATGTCCGCTTGCGTCGCGGTGGCCGAGCGGACCCAGGCTGGGGCCGCGCGGGAACCCGTGGTCCCAGGCCAGATTCTGCGAGGCGAGCTAACCGGCAGGAATGCTCCCCTTCATCAGGCGAGCAAGGCTCTCACCGCTCAGGCAACTACCTTCTTCCTCAACTCGATCGGGAAGCGATCTTACTGGAGCGGAGAGCGGAAATCCTCCACCTCGGCACCGAGCCCTTACAAGGAGCGGTTCAGGCAAGGAGCAACCATCTTTCCGCGCTCAGCGTGGTTCGTCAGGATCAGCCCGTCCCCGCTCGGATTCGATCCCAACACCCCACCGGTGGCGACGGACCCTCGTGCCATTGACGAGGCAAAACCACCATACCGAGATCTGCGGCTCGAAGGCGTCGTCGAGGCTCAGTTCCTCTATGCAACCCTCCTTTCGACTGACATGATCCCTTTCGGGCATCTGCCCCATCGCCTCGTGGTGCTGCCGATCCTTCCTTTACGTGATTGCTATGCAGTCCTGGATGCCGAGTCAGCTCGAATGAAGGGCTTCGTTCATCTCTCCAAATGGATCGAGAGGTGTGAACAGGAGTGGCGTGCCCGCCGTGGCAGGAAAGCAAAGGATGCGAGCGCCGTGGGGTGGCTGGACTACCGCCACAAGCTCTCAACCCAGAACCCGGAATCTCGTTCAATGGTCATGTACAACACGTCTGGAACTGATCTAACATCGTGCATGGTGGAGAGGGGAACGTTCTTGTTCGATGTGCAGGGGCAGTCGCTCCGTGCCGCTGGGTTCATAGCGGAGAGCAAGACATACTTCTACCCGACGCCCCAAAGCGGTGAGGAGCACTACCTCTGTGCCGTGCTGAATTCGCCCCTTGTGAACGACGCGCTGAAACCCATGCAGAGCCGTGGGTTGTGGGGTCCCAGAGACATCCACAAGAAGGTGCTGGAGTTGCCCATCCCGGAGTACGTGGCCAGCAACTCAGAACACGCATTGTTGGCCGACCTGGGGCGGCATTGTGCTGAAGTGGTCAGGCATGCACTAGAGAGCAATCGAGTGCCCCAAGACGCTCCTATCGGAACCCTGCGGAGTATAGTGCGGGACATGCTCACAGAGGAGCTCAAAGAGATCGACGCCGTGGTGTCAAGAATAGTGCGCTGCTGAAGGCCATGCCCTAGCCTTCTCTGCTCGCCTCTCTACCCGTCTGTCACAAGCCTGTTCTCATCATCCGTGCCCTTCTGTGCTATCATTGGTCTCCCCGCGGCGTTCCGCGCAGTTCCGCGTGCAGGTATGAACGCCCCACTCCCTTGGCGTCTTGGCGGTCGCTATCGGCGGGTCTAAGAGCTGGGCGAGGCGCTCGGTGAAGGTGCGCCAGCCGGCGCGGTAGGCGTCGAGCCAGGCGGGATTGGGGTCCACGGGGGCCTTGAAGCGGATGAGCTGGGCGACGGCGTCGCCGACGGTGTAGCGCCCCTTGACTCCCCGCTGCTTGCGGAGATGGCTCTCCAGGGCGGCGAGTGCGGTTACGGCTGCGCCGAGGGCGGGGCCTTCGTCGGACTCCAGGCGTTCGAGGCGGCGCCCGAGGACTGTGGCGAGGATTTCGCACATGAGGTCGCTGCGGGCGATGCCGCCGCTGACGGTGATGCGGGTTATCTTCTGGCCGGCGAACTCGTGTTCCTCGACCCCCCGGCGGATGAGGTAGGCGATGGCTTCGAGGGAGGCGCGGAACCTGGCTCCCGCGGAGGCGCCGTCGGCGCCAAACCAGCGGAGGCCGGCCTTGGCCGCGTCAATGCCGATGGAGGGCTCGGGCACGGCGAAGGGGATGACGGCGGTGGCGCCGCAGCCGGGGGGGCAGGCGCGCGCTGCGGCCTCGAGCGCCCGCCAGTCGGGCTTCGGGCCGACGACCTGGTCGAGGAATTGCGCGCCGTTGTTGTAGCAGCGCATGTAGAGGTAAGGCCCCCAGTTGAGGGCCATGACGTCGAGGTTGCCGCGTGCGGGGAGCTCGCGGGATGAGGAGTTGACGACGGCGGAGTTTCCGAGGATGACGGCCATCTGGCCGCTGTCCACGGCGCCGCCGCCGACGAGGCCGGCCTGCTGGTCGTCGCTGGTGGGGAAGATGAGGGGGCGGCGGCGCTTGTCAATGCCCGCCTCGATTGCGACGTGCTCGGCGAGCGGGCCGACGGGCGTGTAGTGGTGGATGATGCGTGGGAGCTGGCGCCAGGCGAGCGCGCGGTAGTGGGGGGAGCGGAGGGCGTCGAGCATGGCGCGGCACCATCTGCGGCGGCGGAGGTCCATGATGCCGGTCGAGGCGGCGGCGGAGACGCTGGTGACGCCAAAGTTGGCGGTGAGGTAGCCGGCGGCGAGTGGGCCGTGGGGGAGGATGCGCCAGGTGCGGCGCCAGTCGGCCTCGGGCAGGCGCTCCTCGTCCTTGACGAGGTGGGAGAGGGAGTAGCGTATGGCCCACGGCCCGCCGATGAGGGCGCGGACGCGCTCCTGTCCGCCGAGGCGTTCGAGGCCGAGGGCGTTGTAGCGGGCGAGGCTATGGTCGTTCCAACAGATGGCGCGGCGCACCTGGACGGCGTCGCGGTCAATGCGGCCGGCGGTGTGATGGGTGGCGGAGATGCCGCCTGCGGCCCAGTCGCGGAGGCGACCGAGGTCGCGGAGGCGCGAGGCGATGGCTCGGACGCTCGCGCGTGCCTGGCCCTCGAGCTGCATGAGGTTGAGCTCGGAGATGCCATCCTCGTCGCCTTCATGCCACAGGTCGGTGGGGAGGCGGACTTCGGCGAGCACGCGGCCATCGAGGTCGAAGGCGAGGCATTTGACGGCCCCGGTCGAGAAGTCGGCGCCTGTGATGATGCTGGTCGGCTTCACGCACTGCAATTGCTCGCTCATGGCTTTCCTCGCGATTGTCTGGCCCAAGAGACTTCGACGCCTGGTCAGTCCCTTGTACCATAGCGCCAGAAAAAGTCAACTGCTGCGGGGGGCTATTGGAGCCTCGGTTGACACCGGCCCTGCGCTGTGGTATGGATTGTGTTTTGAATTGGCAACCGTTCCCCCTTGGAGAAGGCTACATGGCGAAGATCGCGTTCATCGGGGCTGGGAGCCTGGGCTTTTCGCGCAGGCTGATGATTGACCTGCTCAACTGCCCTGCGCTCCGCGACACGGAGTTCGCACTGATGGACGTTGACCGCGAGCGGCTGGGCTACATGGACCGGATAGCGAGGCGGATCATCGAGGAGATGAAGGTGCCGGCTCGGCACTTCGTGACGACCGACCGCCGCAAGGCGCTGGCGGACGCCGACTTCGTGATCACGATGATCCTGGTGGCCGGCATCGAGGTCTTCAAGCACGACATCCTCATCCCGCTCCGCTACGGGGTGGACCAGTGCATTGGCGACTCGATGGGCGTGGGCGGCATCTTCCGCGCGCTCCGGACCATTCCCGTCATGGTCAGCATCGCGCGCGACATGGCCGAGCTGTGCCCCGACGCGCTCCTGCTGAACTACACCAACCCGATGTCCATGCTGATGTGGGGCGTGAAGGCCGCGGTGCCGCAGGTGAGGACGGTTGGCCTGTGCCACAGCGTGCAGGGCACGGCCCACCAGATCGCCCGCTGGCTGGGCCTCCCGCCCGCCGAGGTGGACTACTGGGTCGCCGGCATCAACCACCAGGCCTGGTTTCTCGAGCTCACCCGCAAGGGCCGCGACCTGTATCCGCGCCTGCGGCGGAAGCTCGACGACCCCGAGCTCGTCGCAAAGGAGACGACCCGTTTCGAGCTCTTCCGCCACTTCGGATACTTCGTCACCGAGTCCAGCGGCCACAACTCCGAATACGTGCCCTGGATTCGCAAGCGCCCCGAGCTGATCAAGAAGTACTGCCCGGGCGGCGGCTGGAATGGCGGCACGGCTTTCATCCTCGAGCTCTACGGCACGAACCGCAAGGACTTCCGCAAGGGCCTCGAGCGCATGGCCTCGGGCAAAGACCCCATCAACCTCGCCCGCAGCAACGAGTACGGCTCCTACATCATTGACGCCGTGGTGACGGGGCGGCCCTTCTGCTTCAACGGCAACGTCGAGAACCGTGGGCTGATCACGAACCTGCCCGAGGGCTGCTGCGTGGAGGTGCCCTGCTACGCCGACCGCCACGGGGTGAACCCCGCCCGGGTGGGCGAGCTGCCGCCGCAACTGGCGGCGATAAACCGCGCCAACGTCAGCTCGCAGGAGCTGGCCGTGCGCGCCGCCCTGACGGGGGACCGCGACGCGGTCTACCAGGCCTGCGCCCTCGACCCGCTCACGGGCGCCGTGTGCTCGCTCGACGAGGTGCACGCGATGTGCGACGAGCTCTTCGAGGCCAGCGCCGCCTGGCTGCCCCAGTTCCGCTCGCGGCGGAGGAGGAAGCAATGAAAATGCCCATCCCCCGTTGTGCCTGCGGCGCGCGAGGCAGGCGGGACTGCCCGGCCCTCGGCGGGGTCATCTGCCCCGCCTGCTGTGGCTCGAGGCGCGGCAGCGAGTTGAGCTGCCCCGCTCACTGTCCCAACTTCCCCTTTGGGACCGTGGCCTACGACCTGTGGCTCAGGGTGGACGCGACCTGGAGTGCCAAGGCGACGCGCTACGTCGTCGAGCACATTGGCTCTGATGCTCTGGAGGCCCTTGCGAGGGAGGAACTCATCGGCGACCCCGAGGACGAGGAAGTCTTCCTCTCCGCGTTCGCTGCCGCCCTGCATCGTGCTCTCTTCCTGCGGCCCGACAATGAGGGCAAGACCCTCGCCGAGCGCTGGGAGGCCGAGGGCTGGCGGGGCCTCAACAACGACGAGCGGGTCATGACGCGCTACCGCCGCCAGTCGTTCCCCACCATCATCGAAATCCAGAGGGTGTTGGACGCGCAGGGCGTCGAGTGCACCGACCTGTTCGCGCCGGAGCCGAAGCCCTTCATCATCTTCGACCGCAACACGGCCGCGCGAGCCGTCCGCTTCGACCGCCTCCTCGTGTGGCTCTGCCACTATCCGCACTTCAGCCGCCTCGGCCCGGAGGGGGTGACGCTCCCACGCGACCTCTCGGGGAGGGTCATCGAGGCGATCCGGCTGCTCGCCCAGGCGGAAGCCCAGGATCCCCAGGCGGCGGACCCGAAGGAGTATCTCAAGGAGCACTTCTCAGAATGCTGCGCGCTGGTGGCCGAGATGAGCGAGCAGAGATTCCAGGAGATCCTCAGGTCCGTTGACCTCCACGAGTGCACCGCCTATTACGCGCTCCGGAGACCGCGGGCCGAGGTGGAGGCAGTGCTATCGAGTAAGCCGGACTTCGAGCTCGACGACGAGCTCGACGCGGTCGAGGAGGGCGATCCCCCGGGCACCCTCTACTACTCGTGGCTGCGGCGCGGTGAGAGCAAGGAGATCGAGAAGGACATGCCGGGGCTCCTAAGCAGCGACGGGGGCGCGGACATGGTCGGCTCACTCGGCAAGGTCAAGCTGCTCCCGGACGGCCTGGTGATCACGACCTTCAGCCTTCAGAAGTTCGCCTTTGCCAAGGATATGGCCGAGCGCTACTTTAGGGGACTCGTCAGCTTCTGCCGTGAGACGGTGGTGGACCTCGCCCAGGAGATGGCGGAGCGCCGCGCACGGGGTGGCGATGCCGGGGACGAGGAGCCGCAACCAAGGCGGCACGAGGAGCCAGTCCCCCTCGGGGTCCAGCAGCAAGTGGCGCAGAGCTTCTTCACCGACTACTACCGCAAGTTCCTCGACGCGCCCATTCCCGCCCTGCACGGAAAGACCCCGCGCCAGGCCGCCAAGGACCCCGTGATGCGCGCTGAGCTCATCGAGCTCATGAAGCTGCACCTGCAGAACATGGAGCAGAGCAACCGAGAGAAGGGCCTGCGCATAGACATCAGTTGGGTGGTTGACGAGTTGGGCCTCACTGAGCTTGCGGAGCGATCGCCCCGCCCCAGAGTGTCCTGTCAGTAGACCTTGTCGGGGTCGAAGACGGGCTTGCCTTGGGCCTCGAGGGCGTCCGTCGCCTTGTCGTAGCGGCGGTAGTAGCAGGTGTAGTAGCCGGCGTGGCAGGCGGCCACCTTCTGCTCGACCTTGATGGCCAGCGAGTTGCCCTCGCAGTCCACCAGCACCTCCACGACGCGCTGGGTGTGGCCGGAGGTCTCGCCCTTGAGCATCACGCGGCGGCGCGAGCGGCGGAAGACGTGGACGAGGCCCGTCTCCAGGGTCTTCTGGAGCGCGGCGCGGTCCATGTAGCACAGGGTCAGGGGCTGGTTGTCGCGCGCGTCGAAGATGATGGCGGGAATCAGCCCGTCCTCGTCAAAGTGCAGCATATCGGCCAATGGCATTCGCGGTCTCCTTTTCCGGCCGACCCGCATTCTACCAATTTGCCTGCCCCCACGCCAACCGGATATAATCGCCGTGTGCCTGAACCAAGAGGAATGAATGGCGACGATTGAGCTAGAGGTAGACGAGGCGTATCAGGACATAGTGGAGTTCCTCGCCTCGGCGGTGCCGACGCTGCCGCTGACGCGGATTCGGCGTCTGGTCGCCCACGGCTGCGCCGAGGTGGACGGGCGGCGGGTGGACCACAGGTGCGTGCCGAGACCGGGCCAGCGGGTCGTCCTGACGTTGCCCGACACGCCATTCGTCCGCTACGAGCCGAGGGCGATGGACCTGGAGGTGCTCCACGAGGACGCCCACGTGCTCGCAATCAACAAGCCGCCCGGCCTCAGCGTCCTTCCAGGCCCCGGCACCCTCGAGGCCACGCTCATCAACGGCCTGCTCCACCACGTCCAGAACGCCTCCCCCTGGCCCTCCGCCCGCATCCACATCGTCCACAGGCTCGACAAGGACACGACCGGGGTGCTCCTGGTGGCGAAGGACCTAGCCACGGCGCGCCACCTGAGCGGCTGCTTCGGGGGGCGCAGGGTCAAGAAGCTCTACCTCGCGCTGGTCCGCGGCGAGGTGGCGTCGGAGGAGGGGGAGATTGACCTCACGATCGCCGCCACCTCGACGCGCGGGCGGATGCGCCTGGCAGCAGGTGGGGCTGGCGGGGCGGCCCTCAGGCGGCGCAAGGGCCGCCCGGCCCACAGCCGCTATCGCGTCGTCGAGCGCTTCCGCGGCTTCACCCTCGTCGAGGTCCAGCCCCTCACCGGGCGGCAGCACCAGGTGCGCCTCCACATGCTCGGCATCGGCCACCCGCTGGCCGTGGACCCACTCTATGGGGGCCGGGACGCGCTCTACCTCTCGGAGATCAAGCCCGGCTACCGCAGGAAGGCGGACCGCCCCGAACCGCCGCTGATGGCTCGGCTCACGCTGCACGCGAGCCACGTCGAGCTGGCCCTGGCCGACGGCTCGCCGCTGGCCGTGGATGCCCCGCTGCCCGACGACTTCGAGCGCCTGCTCCGAGCGCTCCGCAAGTACGCCGCCAAACGATGAGTAAAGGGACGCCGTAACGCGACGCAGGTGGCTGCCGAAAGGGCAGTTGGCTCCCCCGACGGATTCTTCGCTCCGTCTCACTGCGCTCAGAATCACTGCCGTTTGGGGGCGGGCGGCTGGCAACGTAGCCTGTTGGGGCGCCGAGCCGTGGTTGACCCCCTTGCCCGGTGCCGACAACCCTATGTAACACGACAACGCTACCTTCCCTGGCGCAAGCCCCAAAGAGTCGTCGTTCTGAGCGTAGGCCGCCGCTGGGCGCCCGAGGTCGAAGGGTCTTTCGGGCGTGGTCCGTTTCGGACGCCACGGGGGGAAGCGCGGGTAGGGGCAGGTCCCTGTGCCTGCCCGAACTCGATGACGCGGCACAACATAGGTGGGCGGGCACGGGGACCCGCCCCTACCTGCGGGCCCGATGGGCGGGCACGGGGACCCGCCCCTACCTCGTGTGCGAAACGGACCGTGCCCGAATTTCTCTTTGGCTTGTCTCCCACCACGGGGCGCAGGCGCGGGGTAGGGGCAGGTCCCTGTGCCTGCCCCAATTGGCTTGTCTCCCACCACGGGGCGCAGGCGCGGGGTAGGGGCAGGTCCCTGTGCCTGCCCCTTTGTAGTGCGGCCATCAGCCCGCACCACGGGGCGATGGGCGGGCACGGGGACCCGCCCCTACCTGGCGTCCGAAACGGACTACGCCCCAATCTTTCTTTGGCTTGTGTCCGGTTACGCGGTGTAGCCCTCAACCACGGGCTCCGCGCGCACAGAGATTGTTCGCTCCGCCCGCCGGGAGGCGGGCTCGGCTCAGAGTGACATGTGGGTGTGGCGTATCTGCTGTGCTGACAAGTAGTTGTCCGCTTTGGAGCAAGAGAATACAGCGTTGTAGTGGTAAAGGCGCCCCTGACCTGACGCTACCCCAGTTTCGGTCTTCGACCTAGCCTGAGCCCCAGCGGGGGGCATTACAGCCCGGGGCGTTGCTTCGCTCTGTCCTGCGCTATCATGGGTCGCCCCTTTCAGGCGCAAGACAGGCGTAGGGGAGGCTCGGTCAAAGGGTTTCTAGGAAGCGTTTGGCCTTGAGGATGTCGGCGACGGGGTCGTCGCCGCATTCGCGCTCGATGGTTAGGAAGCCGTCGTAGCCGGTCTCGCGCAGGGCGGCGAGGTAGCGGTCCCAGGGCACCTGGCCCTCGCCGAGGGGGACCTCGGCAGCCGTCTTGTCGGGGCGGCGGAGGCCGTCCTTGGCGTGGGTGTGGACGATGAAGTCGGCGAGCTCGTAGACGCCGCGGACGGGGTCGAAGCCGTTCATGACGAGGTTGGCGGGGTCGAAGTTGACCTTGACGCCGTCGGAGCCGATGGAGGCGAGGAAGTCGTGCATGAGGGCGGTGTCCTCGGGGCCGGTCTCGGCGGCGAGGCAACAGGCGCGTTCGGCGGCGTAGGCGCCGATGGCGTGTAGGGCCTCGGCGATGGTGCGGCGGGCGGGGGCGTTGGGGTCTTCGGGCACTTTGCCGATGTGGGTGGTGTGGATGCTTACGCCGAGGTCTACGCCGAGGTCAATCATGCGGTGGGTGCGGACGATGCGTTCGTCGAGGGCTGCGGGGTCGGCGTAGCCGCCGAGCTCGACGCACAGGGCGCTGAGGGCGAGATGGCGGTCGGCCAGGAACTTCCGCAGTTCGCGTCGGGCGCTCCGCGGCAGGTTCTCGGGGGCGAGTTCGCCGGCGGTGACGTAGACCTGGACGCCGTCGAAGCCCATCTGTGCGGCCTTCTCGATGCCCGCCCGCGCCCCCAGGCGCAGGCAATCCACGAGCACGCCGAGCTTCAGTCGCGCCATTGGGTTCCTCCAGGGATGACGCTTTCGCCGATTGAAGCTTGTCTGGCACAGCCGCCCTCGGCTGTGCGGATAGCGCCGCCGACCGCTGAACGACGCAGCCGGGGGCGGCTGTGCCGCGCGGCAGTGCGCGAATATGCCAGAAAACAGCCGCGCGGTCAACCGCGGGCGGGGCCATGAGAAACCCGCCGCGGGCTTCGGGGCGACGCGGCGGGTTGGGATTGCGGAGGAGGTGGTCTCTTAGCGCTTGGAGAACTGGAAGCGTGCGCGTGCGCGGCGCCGGCCGTACTTCTTGCGCTCTTTCTCGCGCGAGTCGCGGGTGAGGAAGCCTTCTTCCTTGAGCTTGGGGTGGAACTCGCGGTCGAGCTTTATGAGTGCGCGGGCGATGCCGAGGAGCATGGCGCCGGCCTGGGCTGCGATGCCGCCGCCCCTGATGGTCGCAAAGATGTCGAAGCGGTTGACGGCCTTGACGGCGCGCAGGGGGGCGCGTATGGCGTTCTGGAGCCGCTCGACGGGGAAGTACTCGTTGGCCTCGCGGCCGTTGACGATGATGCGGCCTGTGCCGCGGCGCAGGCGGACTCGGGCGACGGCGGTCTTGCGCCGCCCAGTGCCCCAGCAGTATTCGGTTGCGGTCGGAGCAGCGGGCAAGCGGGCTCTCCTTTACTGGTTCACTTGAGCGCCAGCGGCTGCGGGCTCTGGGCCTCGTGCGGGTGCTTCGGGCCGGCGTAGATTTTGAGCTTGCGGAGCATGAGGCGGCCCAGGGCGCTGTTGGGCAGCATGCGGCTGACCGCGCGGCGGATGACCTGGTCGGGCCGCGTGGCCATCATCTGGCGCAGGGTGCGGTTCTTGATGTGCCCGGGCCGTCGCGAGAGGGTCCAGTAGAGCTTCTGGTCCATCTTGCGGCCGGTCACGCGCACCTTAGCGGCGTTGATCACGACCACGAAGTCGCCGGTGTCCACGTGCGGCGTGTAGGTGGGGCGATGCTTGCCGCACAGGACGGTAGCGACGCGGGTGGCCAGGCGCCCGAGCACCTGGTCCGTCGCGTCCACCAGGTGCCACTGCCGAGCAACGTCGCTCGGCTTTGCCATGTAGCTCTTGGTCATTCTCCGCACTCCAGGCGTTCCACAGCCGAATCAGAGTCTGCTATTCTACGGATTTGCCCGCCCGGAGTCAACCGTGTTTTTGCCTTTCGCGCCCCTTCAGTGTTTGCTTGATGGGGGCCAGTGGACCCAGGGCGTTGGCCTGGGCTGTCGCCTCACGCCCCTGCGGGGCTACGGAATCCACCTGCAACCCCGGCTCGCAGCGGCGCGGGGGGCCTCCTTGACGCCGCACCGGGCGTCTGGCATGATTCACTCTGCGCCGAGCCAGGGAGCCGGGGCGTGCGGAGGTGGAGGGGGAACCCACGGAGCCAGCAATGAGCGAATGGCAATCGAGAGCGAAGCACATCATTGACTGCCATGTGCACATGGGTCCGGGCGGCCAGGAGGCCGCCATGCTGGCCATCGCTGAGGCGACGGGCATCGAGATGATGTCCCTGGTCGCCATCCAGGACGCCGCCTCGGGGAGCGGCCTGCCGCAGGCCCTCCTGATGAAGGCGCTCCACCCCGACCGCTTTTTCGTCTTCGCCGGCCTCAACCATGCGGCTCGGGTCTCCGGCGGCAAGGTCAAGACCCCAGCCCTCGCCGAGCAGGCCGAGGCATTCGCCGCCATGGGCTGCGACGGCATCAAGATGATCGAGGGCAAGCCCACCTCGCGCCAGCGGATGAACGTCCCCGTCACGGACCCTTACTTCGCCGACTACTGGTCGCGCGTCGAAGACCTTGCCCTCCCCGTCCTCTGGCACGTCAACGACCCCGAGGAGTTCTGGGACCCCGACAGGACCCCGATATGGGCGAAACAGCGCAACTGGGGCTACGGGCCAAGTGACGTGACGAAGGAGGAGCTTTACGCCGAGGTGGACGCGGTGCTGGCCCGCCACCCGCGGCTCAGGATCATCTTCGCACACTTCTACTTTCTGTCCGCCGATCTGCCCCGTGCGGCCCGATTCCTCGACGCCCACCCCACGGTTCACTTCGACCTCGCCCCCGGCATCGAGATGCTCTACAACATCTCGCGTGCGCCGGATGTGGGGCGGGACTTCTTCACCCGGTACGCGGACCGCATCCTTTTCGGCACCGACCTCGCCAGCGGGCTGAAGGTCCCCGAGGCCATCGCCCGCGCGGGCATCGTCTTCCGCTGGCTCGAGACCAGCGACGAGTTCCGCGTCCCGCCCGAGGCCGACTTCCTCCTCGGTCCGCCCGAGGACGGCGTCATTCGCGGCATGTGCCTGCCCGACGCCGTGCTCCACAAGGTCTACCACGACAACTTCACCCGCATCGCCGGCGCCCGCCCCAAGCCGCTGAAGATGCCCGCCGCCACTGCCGAGTGCGAGCGCATCGCCGCTACCGCCGAGGCCCTCTCGGGCAAGCCCGCCGCCTCCACCGAAGCCGCCCGCGTCGCCCAGGCCCTCGCGGGCCGCTCGG
>Ga0209381_1001727_pt1 | contig 32508 bp, 21 predicted proteins | sample DewCreD2012metaG_FD_184111 | JGI IMG/M metagenome (GOLD analysis project Ga0209381, IMG submission 184111) | Hot spring sediment bacterial and archeal communities from British Columbia, Canada, to study Microbial Dark Matter (Phase II) - Dewar... ... | reverse complement strand
GGCGCCCGACGGGCCCCAATAGATGGATGGACCCCGGTCCCTCTTCAACCGGGGTGCGGCGTCCGCCCGATACTTCCGCACGGTGGCGGCTCGCTCGCTAACACGGCCTTGGGGGCCGCGCTCGCTCGCCGCCACCGCGTACGGTCTCTTTTTGCATTGACAGGCGCCGCGGGTTCATAGATGGGAAGTCGGCGGGGACGAGGCGGTCAGCCCGCTCGACGTTCAGTCCGCCAGCGCCCCGCGCCAGTATGCCGCCCGACCTTCCCATCGCCTTGCCATGGCAGCTCTTCTTCATGGGGCCATGGCGGGCTTGTACAGCCTGACGGCGAAATGCTCAAGACGTCGATGGCCGGACGCTTACGGCCCTCGTCCACAGCGAGCGGAGCGAGCCAGGGGCCCGGGGTCCCGGGGGTAGCATACCTGGCGAGATTTCTCAAGCTGAGCGTTTTCCAGGAACTACGAGCTATACACGGTTGGCGCGAAAGTTGCCACCGCAACTTTCGTGACAGACCGCGGAGGCCGGGGACGAGCGGAGTCGGTGGCGCGGCATCCTTACGCGTTGAGACGTTGGAGGTAACGCGCCACTCCCTTTTCGTGAACGGGCCTCAATGCTTTTCCACTGCGGACGGATTGAAGTAAAGATTCGATGTCCGGTTTCAACTCGATCAATCGAAGATGTTCAGCCACATCCAACGCCAACCATAGTCGCGCCTCTCGCACGGCATCCTCTTGTTGCCGCTGAGCAGGAGGCACGCGAAACGCAAGGTATTGCCTCAATGCATCAAGTAAAGACTCCCGGTCACTAACCGCAAATGAACGAAGTTCATCTGCGACCATGGGATTCACCTCGTTCCCCGTCATTCGGTCGGGAAATGATGCAAGCATCTTTTCGATAAGAGTAACGATTTCATCCGCAGTCATATCAGCGCACCTGCCGGATAAATTCAGGAGGGATACGTTCACCAAAAACAACCTCAACACCGCCCCCAGGAGCGGTGCCAGTCGGCTGAACTCGAACAGGTCCTAGAGCAGGCTGGATGCCAGCCCTTTGAAGGGCCGCCGCATCAATCTCAAGTACAACGTCAGGCAAGCCACGGTTCGGGGGGAGTGCCAATTCGATTTGCGCCTGAAGTGGTGTCAATCTGCCGTTTGGTGTCGTGAAAACCTGCCCGGATGCTCCAGGTCGTAAACCACCTTCAAGGATTCCGGAAACATTTCCTTCGCCCGTGTAGTGATAGAGTTCTGAGGGAACTGTGCTCTTTGCGGCAGTTGTCCCAGCCCACTCTGGCGACGCTCGGATCGCCGCAGCCGCCGCCTCGCCTTCCGCCGACGGGTCTCAGGTCCTCGCCCCAGGCGGTCGTCAGCCGGACCTCGGCGGGATCGGGGACGGCATCTCCCAGGACGTGATGTACCTCCCGAGGGCGTCGGTGTCAACGCCGGGTTTCCCGACCAGCGCGACTCGCGGTCGCAATCGGCCCCGGGCCCGTTATCGTCCCGTCGCCCGCGCGAAGCCCCCCTGCATCCGAGGGGCGGCACGCCTGTGCCGCCCGCGATGGGAAAGGGCTGCGCCAAGGGCGCGGGGCGCTGCCAAACACCTTCGCGTCGTTCTCCCCCCCCGTGTCCTATCCTGTCACACCCCCGGACGATGATGACTGGGGTGGCGGGAAGGAGGCTGCGATGCGGTGGCTCTGGATCGTGATCCTGGTACCGGCAACACTGATGCGGTTCGGGCTCTAGCTTGCGGATCGCGCGGATCAACGGTGCGGATTCGCATGGCAGGTGCGCCCCGTGAGGTGCTGCTTGTCAAAAGAAGACCGGCCCGTTAAAGTCATCCGCGAGCTGGCGCCGGGCTTTGTGCTGGGGCGGTCGATCGCCGTGCCCGGCGCCGGGTCAGGCCCATCCCGGGATGCGGACTCTCCCCGCGACCGGGATGCGAGGAGGGCGGCGGCTGTTGCGGCGGGGGTTGTGGATCGCGAGCCCCGTTGACTGGACCCATGCCTGAGGCGGCTATCCCATGGCCCGCGGCAACCAATTCATCCGGCAGTGGGCGCTCCTGAAGGCCCTCGAGTCCCGGCGCTCGGGCGGCCTCACCATCGAGGAGCTCTGCGCGGAGCTTGAAGCCAACCGGCGGACGGTCTACCGCGACATCGACGTCCTCCGCGCCGCGGGGTTCGCCGTGGACAAGGAGACGCGCGAGGACGGACGAGTCTATTATTTCGTGCCCCAGGGGGCGCGGACGCCGCCGGTCCCGTTCACCACGGCGGAGCTTCTGGCCCTGTACTTCAGCCAGGGCCTCCTCAAGCCCCTCGAGGGGACTCCGTTCAAGCAGGGGATCGCCTCCGCCCTGGCCAAGATCGAGCGGACCCTTCCCGTGCATGCCCTCGATTTTGTCGGCTCCGCAACCCAGGCGCTCGTCCTCAAGCCGACCGCGCTGAAGAATTACGCCGCCCACGCGCGAACGATGGAGGACTTGCTCACGGCCTCGCGCGAGCGCCGAAAGGTCGACGTCGCCTACCGGGCCCTCAACTCCGACGAGGTCAAGGTCCATCGCTTCCACCCTTTCTGCTCCACCCTCCATGACGGCTCCTTCTACTGGATCGGCTGGAGCGAGTTGCGCAACGCGATGCGGACCTTCCTGCTCGACCGGATCCAGCGCGTGAAAGTGCTCGACGAGAAGTTCGTTCTCCCGGAGGACTTCGATCCCGAGGCGTTCCTCGAGGAGAGTTTCGGGATCACCCACGAGGGAAAGACGGAGACGGTCCGGATCGCGTTCTCCCGCGCTGCCGCCCGGCCGATCCTGGAACGGACATGGCACCCGAGCCAGCGGATCGAGAAGCGCGCGGACGGTTCGGTCGTTCTCACGATGGAGTCGGCCGGCCTCGAGGAGATCGTCCGGTGGGTGCTGTCGTATGGCGCGGACGCGAAGGTGCTCGCGCCGGCCTCCCTGGCCGAGCGGGTCCGGAAGGCGCACGCGGAGGCGGCCAAGCGGTATTCCTCCTGATCCATCCCTGCCGGCCGCATGTTCAACGCGAACTCCAAGTCCTCTCTTGACATATATCATGCGCCGATACATACTGAAGGTATGGATAGGAGGCTTCTGCCTCCAACCTCGTTGGGTTATCAGGCTCGTCCGAGGAGTGGACCATGCCCGTTCTTGCCCCCCACATGCGCGAGGAACTGGCCCAGGCGGCGTTCGATCTCTTTGCCGAGCGCGGGATCAACGGCGTGACGCTCGACGAGGTCGCCGCCAAGGCGGGCGTGACCAAGGGAAGCCTTTATTGGCACTACCAGTCGAAAAAGGAGCTGATCCTGGCCGCTGCGGCGGTCTACTACCGGAACTGGCAGAAACTGGCCCGCACCGAGCTGGCGGCCACGAGCGATCCGATCGAGCAGATCCGGCGTCTCTGGCGCCTGTCCGTTACCCTGTGTCTGTTCGACAAGCCGAAGCGCATCTTTTCGACGGAGCTTTTTGGGCTGGGGCTTCACGATCCCGAGATTCGCGCCAGTTGGGCGCAGTTCTATGACACGGTGGCCGAGTTGTTTGCCGGCGTGATCCAGGCCGCCGTCAACGCCGGCAAGCTTCGGATCGAGGATCCCCGCCGGGCGGCCGATTGGGCGTTGGCCACTTTCGAGGGGATCAAGCACCGCGCCTCCTTCCAGCCGCAGATCTGCACCCCGGCCGAGCGCGACGCCCTCGTCGAGCTCTTCATGCAGACGCTCTTCTCCTGGTCCGACGTCCGGTCCCCGGGTGGACGTTGAGGGGCGTACGGGCCCCGGATCGGGTCGGTTTTTCGCGATTTTTGTTGCAATGTCGCCTCCCCCCGCTATAATTCCATCCATAGCGACATCCCCGCCTGATCTTTCCCCCCGTAACCGGTAGTTCGAGCGTTTTCGTCCTGTCCGGGGGGGCTCGCAGAGGTCTGTTCGTAGGTCTGGAATTCACCGCCCGATTCCCGCTGTACGACTGGTTGGCATGGAATCGTCATTGCCCCTTTGATCGCGCGACAGGTCGCGCGGCCTGCGTCAACCCTTTTTCGATACGTGCGCACTCATGCCCACTGAGAACGGCAAGATCTCCGGTCTCCTGGAGCTTCACGAGAAGGGCTACGGGTTTCTCCGGGGGCTGGAGCGGGGCTATCGTCCCGATCCCCGGGATCCTTTCGTGCCCCCCAACTTAGTCCGCACGCTCCGGCTGCGTCCGGGGGCGGTTTTGGAGGGGCCGTCGGGACCGGCCGGTCGGCCGGGCACGGGCCCCCAGCTCGTGGGCGTTACCGCCATCAACGGGTTGAAGCCCGAGGATTGGCACAAGCTGCCCCTCTTCGAGGATGGGACGGTCATCGATCCCCAGCCGAAGCTGACTTTCGAAACGACCCCCGACCGGACCACCACGCGGGTGGTCGATCTCCTCGTCCCCATCGGCCGGGGCCAGCGGACGCTGATCGTGGCCCCCCCGCGCACGGGGAAGACGGTCCTCATGGAGCATCTGGCGCACGCGCTGACGGTGAACCACAAGAAAGACGTGCACGTGATCATGCTGCTGATCGACGAACGCCCGGAGGAGATGACGCACTTCAAGCGGGCGATTCCCGAGGCCGAGGTGGTGGGCTCGACGAACGACGCGGAGGCCTCGAGCCACATACGGATCGCGCGGCTGGCGATCGAGCGGGCCAAGCGGATGGTGGAGACGGGGCGGCACGTGGTTGTCTTTCTCGATTCGATCACGCGGCTGGCCCGAGCCTACAACCGCTACATCGGGGGGAGCGGCCGAACGATGACGGGCGGCCTCGACGTGAAGGCCATGGACGAGCCGAAGCGCATCTTCGGCGCGGCCCGGAACCTGGAGGGGATCGGGAGCCTGACGATCATCGGGACGGCCCTCATCGACACGGGCTCCCGCGCCGACGAGTTCATCTTCCAGGAGTTCAAGGGGACGGGCAACATGGAGCTCGTCCTTTCGCGCGAGTTGGCCGACCGCCGCATCTGGCCCGCCATCGACCTGACGCTCTCGGGCACCCGCAAGGAGGAGCTCCTTCTCGACAAGGCGCACGTCGAGAAGGTTTATCGGCTGCGCCGGGCCCTCGCCGGCCGCAAGCCGGTCGAGGTCATGGAGCTGTTGGTCAACCAGCTCGCCCGTCACAAAACGAACAAGGAGTTCCTGGCCAGCCTGGGGTGAGTCCGCGGGCCGAAAATCTGTTGGATCGCCGTCCGGTTTGTGCTAGATATTGCGCGTCCGTAAGACCGATGCCCGGAGCGCGGGTGTAGCTCAGCCTGGTAGAGCACCACGTTGCCAACGTGGATGTCGCGGGTTCAAATCCCGTCGCCCGCTCCCCCCTGCCGTGCCGCGAGACGGTGCGACAGGAGGGATCCTGCCTGCTCGGCGGGCCGATTCGCTCGACCGGGGGGAACCGGGTTCCTGGCGAGCCGGCGCGCCTCCCGCCTCCGCCTCTTTCCGCCTCCGTGGAGGCCTTCCGGTGACGATCTCCGGCCCCCGTCCGCCCCAAGTTCCCGATCTCTCCCCCGAAGCCCGATCCCGCAACGTGGATGCCTTGGCCTCCCGCGAGCACGACGTTCTCGTCGTCGGCGGGGGCATCAACGGCGCGGCGATCGCCGCTGAGCTGGCCCAGCAGGGCCTCCTCGTCGCCCTGGTTGATCGCGGCGATTTCGCCTCCGGGACGAGCATGGGCTCGGGGGGCCTCATCTGGGGCGGAATCAAGTACTTGGCCAGTCTGCGGCTCGGTCTGGTCGCCCGTCTTTGCGCCGAGCGGGACCGGTTCGTCGCGCGCGCCCCCCACTGTCTCCGCGAGCGCCGATTCCTCGCCCCCGTGTACGCGGGCGACGCCCACGGCGTCTTCACGCTGGCCTGGGGCACCCGGCTCTACTGGGGACTGGGCGGCTTCCGCCTTTCGCACCGGCCGGCCGTCTTCCGCACGCCGGAGGCCGTCCTCGCCGCCGCGCCGCACCTCCAGCCCGCGGGGCTGCGGGGCGGCGTCGCCTATACCGACGTCCAGATCGTCACGAGCGACGCCCACCTGACCTTCGAGGTCGTCCGCACCGCGGCGGCCTGGGGCGCCGTCGTCGCCAATTATGTGGAGGTCGAAGGCTTCCACCGGGGCGACGAGGGGCGGATCGCCTCCGTCGACGCGGTCGATCGAGTCTCCGGCCGACCCCTTGCGATACGGACCCGGCTTGTCGTCAACGCCGGCGGCTGCCACGCGGACGCGCTCAACGCGCAGGCCGGGTTCGACCGGCCGGCCCACCGGCTCGTGCTCCGCCGCGGGACCTTTTTCAACATCCCCTTCGGCGCCTTCGACGCGCCGCGCGCGGCGATCGAGGCGACCTGCGTCGTCATCCAGTCCGCGGGCGACGGCCGCCCGTTCTTCATCGTCCCGTGGGGGCCGTCGGTGATGGTCGGGACGACCGACATCGACCACGACCCGTCCGCGCTGGACGACGTCCGGACGACGCGCGACGAGACGGCCTTCATCCTGCGCGAGCTGCGCGGGCGTTTCCGGCTCCGGGCCGGCCTCGACGCGGCGACCGTGATCGAGTCGCGGGTCGGCGTGCGGCCGCTGGCCGTGCGGGCCGGGGCCGACGCGGGTCGGCTGGCGGGGCGGGAAGCGCTGGCCCTCTCGCGGGACCATGCCATCGACGTGGACCGCAGGCTCGGCTGGATCTCGATCCTCGGCGGCAAGATCACGCCGGCTCGCCAGGTGGGGGCGGAGGTCGCCGAGCGCATCGCCTGGTTCTTCCCGGAGGTCTGGGGGGGGCGGCCGCGGCTCGACACGCGCCGGATTCCGCTCTGGTCGGCGCGGGGGCTCTACGCGGGAGCGGGGAAGGGGCCGGACGGCGGGGGGATTCCCGAGGACGCCCGGCCGGACGCCGCCCGGGAGGACTTCACGGAGGCCGTGCGGCGCCAAGCGGAGACCTGGGGACTCGACGATCCGGCCTGGGTGGAGCATCTCGTCGCCCATCACGGCGACGGCGCGCCCGCCGTCCTCGACCGTGTCCGCGCCAACCGCGCCCTCGCGGAGCCCGTCGTCCCGGGCCTTCCGTACCGCTGGGCCGAGGTCCGCGCCTGGGCGGAGCAGGGGATGGTGACGACCCTCGACGACCTGCTCCGGCGCCGCACGAACCTCGCCCAGTGGGCGCCGAACGGCGGCTTCGGTCGGGATGGCGAGCACGCGGCGGCAATCCGGCGCGCGGCGGAGGAGATCGCCCTCGCCCGCGGCGGCGGGGCGCCGGCCCCGGAGGCGATGGTGGAAGCGTACCGCGCGACCGTCGCCCGGCGCAACGCCTGGCGGGACGAAGCGGAGGACGTCCCGGTCCCGGGGGGCGCTGCGAATCGCGGTTGAGAACCGGGCAGGTCGGGGGCCCGGCGCGCGGCGGCCCGGGATCCACGACGAGCCGCGGCGCGTGACGAATCGGGGGAGGCGGACGTGGCGGAAACCGGCCCGTCGCTGGACCGTCACCTCCGGGGCCTTCGCTGGCTTCGGCGGGGCCTCATCCTTGGCGTCGGGCTCTCCGTGCTGTTGCTCGGCGTCGTGATGATCGTTACACCCGGCCCGGCCCTGGTGGTCATCCCGCTCGGCTTGGCCATCCTGGCCACCGAGTTCCTCTGGGCCCGCCGCGCGCTGCGCCGGATCCGCGATCACCTGAGAAGCCACGGGGTGGACCCGAGGCCGAAATCCCCCCGCTTGCGCCGCCTGCTGGCCCGTCTCGGCTGGGACGACGGGGAATCCAATTCGTCATCCGGAGACGGTTTCGGCGGAACCGGGCCCCCCGGCTGAGAGCCCCCGTGTCCTGCCGTGCCGGAGGGCTGTCCGCGCGACCGTTCGCGGGATCGGCTGATGGCTAGGGCGTCCACGCCGCGAGCGCGGCGGCGGCGGCGCGGGCGGCCGCCGCCGCATCCCAGGGTTCCGACGCCGGCTGCGCGTGCATCAGGACGGCGAACTTCATCGACAGGGTTTCGTCCGGGGGGACCGTGAACGGGACGGAGGGCTCCGAGTCGATCGGCTTGGCCGGCGGGCCGGTCGGATTCAAGGCCAGGAACCCGTAATCGCGCGCGTGGGCCCAGACGGGGCGCGGGTTGCCGGCGTCGGCGAGCAGCAGGATCCCGGCGTGCCGGCCGCCGACCGCGCCGGCGTAGTCCCACCACGTCCCGGCGCGGCCCCAGTTCCCCGCCTCGTTCCTCCCGCCGTGGCTGCCGACGATCGATCCGCCGCCGCCCTTCGCCAGGAGCGGCGTGGCCACGCGGACGCCGAGGCCCATCTCGTGCTGCGGCCCGAACGTCAGCGGCTCGCCCTGCGGGCGAAGCTCGACGCGGAGGAAGAGCACGGTTCCCGGGAGCGGCGGTTGGAACGACGCCCCCTCGACGAAACGGAACGCGCTCGTCCCGCGGCAGACCTCCTTCTTCCCGCCGGGGGCGAGGTACCGTTCCTCCGCGGCGAAAGAGAGCCGTCCCGAGTCCGCCGCGGGCTCGGCGGCGAAGCGGACGTGCTCGATGCGCCCGCGGTTGCGCCAGAAGTCGACGCCGTTCAGGTCGCCGAACGCGAGCCAGAGCCCCGGGTGAATGGTGTCATGGTCCATCGGGTCCGTCCCCGGGACGGGGGGGTGGCTGCGCGTGACCGGCGTGCCGTCGGGCGCGTGGAGGCGGGCGAAGTAGGGGCGGGGGATCCTCGCGTCGCGGAAGACATAGTCGGCGACGGGGCGGCCGTTTCGGGTTATGGCGAGCGCCCCGTCTCGGCGCTCGACGGCGAACGCGGGGGACTCGGCGGAGGCCGGGGCCGGGAATGCTCCGGTCCCGGCGCCCATCGCGAGCATCGCGGCAATCCGGTTGATCATGAAAAGCCCTCCGGGACGGAAGCGGCATCACGCCGGAAGCCGGAAGAGCGACGCGGCGTTGCCGCTCAGGATCTTCGCCTCGTCGGGCGCCGGGAGCCCGAGGCTGAGCAGGTTGTCCCGGATCAGCCTCGGCTCCACCCACGGGTGGTCGCTGGCGAAGAGCAGCCGGTCCGCGCCCACGAGATCGGCCGCGTACTTCATCGCCGGCGGCAGGGGCGAGACGATGTCGAGCCAGACGCGCCGCAGGTATTCGCTCGGCGCGCAGGCGAGGTTCTGCGGCCCGCGCTTGAGGACCGTGACCTGGTGGTCGAGGCGGCCGACGATATAGGGGAGCGTGCCGCCGAGATGGGGGCAGACGAGACGGAGCGCGGGGACCTCGTCGAGGATGCCGGACAGGATGATGCGGGTGAGGGCCAGCGTGTCGTCGAACATGTTGCCGAGCGTGGAGATCATCTCGTAGCCCTTGACCTGCTGCGCCGTCACGGGGAGCGCCGGATGCAGCAGCACGGGAAGGTCCAGCTCCGCCGCGCGGTGGAAGAGCCATCGGAAGGGGGGCTCGTCGGGGAAGCGGCCGGCGAGGTTTGTGTACAGCAGGATGCCGCGCATGCCGAGCGACGCGGCGCACCGGTCGAGCTCGGCCCGGGCGGCCTTCTCGTCCTGGAGCGGCAGCACGCAGAGGCCGAAGAAGCGCGAGGGGTGCCGCTGGACGACGCCGGCCACAAAGTCGTTGAGGATCCGCGCCACGTCGGCGCCCTCGTCGCCGAACCATTCGGGGCCGGGGTCGTTGACGCTCAGCGCGGCGCGCACGACGCCGGCGGCGTCCATCGCCGCGAGCTTGGCGTCCACGTCGCTGTAGTGGGACAGGATCTTCCGGCGCCAGTCGCCCATGACGACGGTGCGCACGCCGTCCCGGACGCGGACGACGGGGTCGCGATCCCGCTTCTCCATCCGGGCCACGATCTCGGGACAGAAGAGATGGCTCTGGCAGTCGATGAGGCGGGGCGGGGGGGCCGCGGCGGCGGGGGCGGGCATGCGCGGGGCCGGGGCGCAGGCGGCCCACGGGAGGGCGGCGCCGGCCGCCGCCAGAAATTCGCGCCGCGACGGGCCGTGAGGGCGGGGCGGATGCGTCATGGGGGCTCCTTTCGAGTCGGCTCGAGGGGGGGCTGGAACCCGGCGCCGGACGCGGGCGGGATCGCCGCGGCGGCGGCCAGCCCGAGGGCGTAGACGAGGGCGCAGGCGGCGCCGATGCGCGGGTAGCTGCCGCCGAAGGCGGCGAAGAGCGCGCCGGCCAGGAAAACGCCGCCCGCCGTGGCGAACCGCCCGAGGTTCATCGCCAGCCCGGTGGCCGTGGCGCGGACGGCGACCGGGAAGAGCTCCGGCAGGTAGAGCGGCAGCCAGCCGAAGAGGAGGGTGGCGACGAAGCCCTGGGCGAAGACGACGGGCAGGAAGGACGGCGCGAGGGGGGCGGTCAGTTGGAACAGGGCGGCGGTCATTGCCGCCGCCCCGAGGCTGAAGAGGGCGTAGCTGGCGCGACGCCCGAGCCGGCCGGCGAGGGGCGCGCCCAGGAAGCTGCCGAGCGTCGCGCCGAGCGCCCACCAGCCCTGGGTCACGGCCTTGTAGCCGGCCTCTCCCTCGCCGGCGGCCTTGTCCGCCCACGGGATCATCCACTTGCTGCCGGCCCAGGCGCCGACGAGCGGGATGGCGCCGAGCACGACGGCCAGGAGCGTGACGCGCGCGAGGCCCGGGGCGAAGACCCCGCGCCGCGGCGCCTTCCGCACGGCCCCCGCCTTGCGCGCCGCCCGCCAGGCCGGCGACTCGGGCAGCGCGGCCAGCACGGCCACCCCCAGCGCCGCCGGCGCCAGCGCCATCCCGAAGAGCCATCGCCACGCGTCGGGCGTGATCGGGCGGAGCCGCGCCACCTGGGAGAGCAGCAGCACGCCGGCGTTGATGCCGGCGCCGAGGATTCCCGAGACGAGGGGCCGCGAGGCGCGCGGCCAGCACTCGAAGACCAGCGAGACGCCGTTCGGCCACATCCCGCCGATCCCCAGCCCGACCCCGAACCGCAGCACCAGCATCTCCTCCTGCGTCCGCACCCACGCGCCCATCCCGGCGAAGAGCGAGTAGGCGAGGATGCTGATCCCCATCGCCCGGGTCCGCCCGATCCGGTCGCCGAGGGCGCCCAGCGCGATCCCGCCGACCGCGGCCCCGAGCATGAGCGCCGCCGTGTAGCGCGCGAACCATTCGCCCCCGGCCGTCGGCGTGTAGTCCGCCCCCATCAGGCTCCGCGTGATCGACAGGGACGCGACGGGCATCCGGCCGACCTCGACGCCGTCGAAGAGGAGGCCGGCGAAAGCGGCCCCAAGGACCGCGACGCGCGCGGCGCGGGGGAGCGGGGCGGGGTCCGGGGGCCTGCCGTCGTTCGGATGCATCCGCGCTATTCCTTGACTCAGCGGGGGGCGTTCGCCCGTTCCGCGCCGCGCGGCGCCCAGCGGGCGACCCCCGCGGCGAGGGAGGGGGCGCCGAGCTCGACCGCGCCGCAGTCCGGGGCTCGGCCGGCGAAGCCGTCATTGAAGTTCGGGATCGCCACGCCGGCGTCGATCCCGGGGCTGCCCGGCGCCAGCCGGGCGTCGCGCGCGCGCGCGGCCTCGGCGAAGCTCCCGGCCTGGAAGACCGGCAGCCCCCGGAGGAGGCGCGGGCCGGCCGCCGCGGGACTCGACACCGCGCCGTTCACGAGGTCGTGGTCCATGAACGGCCGCGTGCTGCCCCAGCGGTGCAGCGCCCAGTTCTCCTGCAGCCGGAACGGCTCGGTCACCCAGATGTTGTTCCGCAGCGTCAACCACGCGTCGCCCTCCACCGCCGGCGCGCCGGATCCCGGCTTGGACGGCGGCTGGAGGACGAAGGTCATCGCCTGGCCCGGCGGGCCGAAGACGGTGTTGTGGTAGACGTACCCCATGCCCCGCTCCTCGGGACCGGCGGGCGCTCCGTTGGGGCCGCGCCCCAGGCCGATGAGAAAGCAGGCCCGCATCTCCGGGAAACAGAACTGCCTCGGCAGCCGTTCCGGTTCCGCCGGGACGTAATGCCGCACCACGACGTTGCGGAAGATATAGTATGGGCCGTGCCACGGCAGCGAGCAGATCGTCTTGATCCCGGCGCGGTCGAAGACGTTCCCCCACACCCGGATGTTGCGCGTGCCGCGCTCGATCTCCATGCCGTCGTCGGTGCAATCGGCGATCAGGTTCCCGTGGATGTCGCTGTCGCGCGCCAGGCCGTTCCCCGGCGAGGGGCGCGCGCCGCCGACGGACTCGAAGAGGACGTCGTTGAAGAGGTGGGCGTCGTCGCCGTAGAACTCGTTGAATCGGATGACGTGGTTGCCGCGGGTGGGCGGCCTGAAATAGACCGCCTTGGCGCCCTGGGGGTGGTTGCTCTTGAAATGCGGCGAGGGCTGTGTCCAGTCGTTGGCGGTGTAGCGCGGGTGGTGGACCCGGTTGCCCTGGATGACGATCCGCTCGACATCGTCCCCCTCGGAATAGATGCCGCTGTCGAGCTGGACTTGCAACGGCAGTCCGGGCGCGCTCGCCGGGTCCTTCCGGCCCCAGCCGGAGATGTCGCAGCCCTCGATGACAACGTCCTGGACGTTCCCGATGCGCAGGCCGTGGACCCGGGCGCCGCGCAGCGTCACGCCCCGCAGGATGACGAAGCTTGCCCGGATGTCCGCGCAGACGTCGGCGGCGTCGGCGGCGTCCACCGTCGTGCCGTCGGGGTGGGCGCGGTAGAGCACGTAGCCGGCCGCGGCCGATCCGCCCTCGGTGATGACGATCGGTTCCCGGCGCGTGCCGGCCGGCAGCGTGACGGTCTTCGCGATGGGGAAGCGCCCGTCCCATGTGGTGCCCTCCAGGAGGGTGCGGGGCCCCCCGGGCAGGCCGAGCGCGAACTCGTAGGCGGTGCCCTCCTCGAGGCCCACCACGGAGCCGCGGTACTGCTTCTCGACGCCGTCCCACCAGAGCGGGTGTCCCGGCTTCCAGGCCTGCGTCCCCTTCGCGCGGTACTGGACGGCGCACACCCGTTCCGGGCCCCCGTGGGCGCAGTCCCACTCGAGCGACATGCAGTTGAACGTGGGGATGGCGCGGTCGGCGGCCGCGGCGGGGGCCGGCATCGTAAGCAGGGCGCATGCCGCCCATGCGCCGGTCCGGCGCCTTGCGGGTCGCGTCATGGCCGGGACCTCCGCCGGAAGGCGCTCGGGCTGGTCCCCGTGGCGTACCGGAAATAGTGGCTGAAGGCGTACTCGCTGGGGAAGTCGAGGCGGCGGGCGACCTCCTTGACGGAGAGCCGCGGGTCGCCGAGCAGGAGCCGGGCCTGGTCCACGCGCGTGCGGTGGAGGAAGTCGTGGAGCGTTTCCCGGCGGGCGGCCCGGAACTGTTCGCGCAGGACGGAGTAGCTGACGCGGGCGACGGCGGCCAAGTCCCGCGCGCGCCAGCGGCGGCGCGGGGAGGCCCAGACGGCGTTGAGGACGCGGGCGACCGGCGCCGGCGGCTCGGGGGGCGGCGTCGGCAGGACGCCGCGCGCGCGGAGCAGCCAGCCCAGCATCCGCGTCAGCTCGAGGTGGACGTCCCACTCCCACCCCTGCGCGCGCCGCCGGACGAGCGAGGCCAGCCGGCCCTGCGCGGCGCGCAGGGCGGCGAAGTCGCGGGGAGAGGCCTCGAAGGCGAAGGCGCCGCCGCCCCCCAGCGCCTCGAGCCAGAGCGGCAGGTCGGGGCCGCCGAAGCGCACGCCTTCCGTCACCACGCACTGGCCCGCGTCGGGCAGGTAGGCGCGCGGCTTCGCCAAGTCGATCAGCCAGCAGCGCGGCCCGGGGGCCAGCCGCCAGACGCGGCCATCGACCTGCAGCGAACCCTTTCCCGAGCAGACCCGGAAGAGAAAGGCGCCGGCCTTGTCGAGGGCGGCATGACGCTCCGGCTCGTCGCGGGAGACGCGCCCGATCGAGAGGACATGCCAGAACAGGCGCCGCGCCCCGGGCGACGGCTCGGCGTCGGCCAGCCGGGCGTAGGAAATGGTCATAAGGGCCTCCCCAGGACGCGCAAGACGGCGCAGTTGTCCAGCCCGCCGAGGCCCGCGGCCTCCGCCCGCCGCAGGATCCCCCGGTGAGCCCGGCTCAGCGGGAGGCGCGCGCGCGCCCGCCGGCCGGCCGCGAGGATCAGGTCGACGTCCTTCCGGTGCTGCGAGAGCCGGGCGGCGGGCGTAAAGTCCCTCCGCACCATCTTGTCGCCCTTGACGTCCATGGCCCGGGAGTAGGCGGGGCTCGCGCGAAGGACGGCCAGGGCTTGCGCGGGAGCGAATCCGAGCGCTTCCGCGAAGGCGAGCCCCTCGGCGAGGGCGGCGCGGCGGGCGGGGTCGATGTCGAAGCCGAGGACCGCGTGGCCGGCGGCCCGAAGTCGCTCCGCCAGGGCGCTTCCCATGAGCCCCAGGCCGACGAGGCCGACTGCGTCCCAGGCCGGGCGACGCTCCTTCATGACGCGAAGCATAGCAGCGGCGGGGGGCCGGGGGAATGTGAAATCCGCCGGAAGACTTGAGAATCCTGCCGGACTTTTTGCGGCGGATTCCCCGACAGGTCATCCGGAACGGCGCATTCTAATCGTCTTCCGTCCGACGCCCGAAGCCGGCTGGGAACAGTCCCGAAAGGCCGCCGGGGTTGCGTCCCTCGCGGCCGCGGCCCCTGCGACCGGCCGCGGGCCGCCGCCGGGCGATCGACCGGAGGAGGCCGTAGGAGGCTTCCCGATGCCGACCGCGCGCCGGGCGGCCTGGGCCGCTCCGCTCATCGCCGCCTTCGCGGGGGCGCCCGCGACCGTGCGCGCCGAGGCGCCTCGCGTCATCGACCTCCGCGCCGATCAGGACGAGGCGGCTGTCCTCGAAAACCCCGCCAAGGGGCTCTACCACCATTACTACGACAATGGGACGAAGTCCTACCCGTCCCGGAGCGAGGAGATCGAGGCGGTCCCCGGCTGCCGGCAACTGTACGTGCGGCTCCCGTGGAGCGAGTTCGAGCCGAAGCCGGGGCAGCTCGACTGGAGCCGCATCGACGACCTGGTGCGCGAATGGGTCCCGAAGGGGTACTCTTTCAGCTTCCGATTCACGTGCAAGGAGACCGGCTATGCCTACGCGACGCCCGAATGGGTCCGGCTGGCGGGCGCGAAGGGCGGTTTCTTCAAGGCCGACCCCGGCTGGGGCGAGAACGCCTGGGAGCCGGTCTGGGACGATCCGGTTTTCCTGAAGCACCTCGAGGCATTTTTGAAGGCGGCCGGCCGCCGCTACGACGGCCAGCCCTGGCTTGACTTCGTCGATATCGGGTCGATCGGCGATTGGGGCGAAGGGCACACGCATTTCGGAAGCCGGAAACCGGTGCCGTCCGAGGTCCGCCGCCGGCACATTGACCTTTACCGTGCGGCCTTCCCGAGGACGCCGCTGGCCGTCATCGACGATTTCTGCGCCTACCAGACGGCCGACGCCGAGTCCAGGACGCTGTTCGACTACGCCCGGCAGCACGGCTGCTGGCTCCGCGACGACAGTCTCGGCGTGGAATGGTGGCTCAACCAGGGCGCGGCGAAGACGTGGTCGGTCGCCAGACCCGCCTGGTTCGCCGCCACCTGGCCTCGCGCCCCCACGGTCATCGAGCTGGAGCACTACGGCATGATGAAGCGGTCCGGCGTCTGGCGGGGGGCCGACGGGGCGGAGCGCGGGGCCGACTGGCTGCGGAAGGCCATGGATCTCTGCCGCCCGACGTGGCTGGGGTACCACGGGGGGGCGGCCGAGTGGCTGAAGGAGAATCCCCGTCTCACGCGCGAGCTGGCCAACCGGACGGGGTACTGGCTCTTTCCCGAGGAGGCGGAGCTCCCGCACGCTGTCCGTCCGGGGACGGACTTGGCGCTTCGTCTTCGCCTCCGGAATCGGGGGTGGGCCCCGCCCTATCGGCCCTGGACCGCGACACTCCGGCTCGTTTCCGGCACCGGAGCTGCCGTGGATCTTCCGGTGACCGGACTCGACGCGCGGGCGTGCGCGCCGGACGCGTCGGCGGATTTGACGGGCAGCGCCGCGTTGCCCGAGACGCTGGCCGCGGGGGAGTGGTCGGCGTCCCTCCGCTTTTCGGACGGCGGCCGGGCGATCCGGTTTGCCTGCACGCCGGCGCGCCAGGACCGGGACGGATGGCTGGGCATCGGCCGGCTCGACGTAAAATGAGGCGGGGGGCGCGGGGGATCAGCGTCGGGACGGCGTCGCGCCGGCGGGGGGGCGCTCCAGAAGCTTCCGCAGGTCGTAGCGCGTGTACCGGCAGTGGCTGGCGACGTTCGTGGAATCGGCGTTCGCCACCCAGAGCTCCAGCGTTTCCGGGGCGAAGAGCACCGAGTGGATGTTGGACGGCATGGCGACCGGGCGGCGCATGAGGTTGCGCGCCGCCGCATCGTCGATCGCCCCATACCCCGCCTTCACCCGCCGGACGAGCTCCTCGTACCGGTCCCCCGCCGACAAAAGGACGGCGTCCGGCACGGCGTGGGGGAGGCGGGGATGCGCCTCGCCCGGCCCGATCGTCTCGAACCGGTCGGGCGTGGCCGCGATGCCGACGGCGCTTCGGGTCTTGCCGTCCGACACGACGTAGTAATATTCGCACGTCCGCGGGCCCTTTCGCAGGATCGCCACCGCCTCGTCGAGGGTCGCGGCCTGCTCGGCGACCTCGCGGACGAGCTGGGCCATCGGCTTGCCGTCCCAGCGCCCCTCCCCCCGTCCGCCCATCTCGCCGATCGCCACGCCCTTTTCGTTCATGGCGGTGACCGACCCGATGAATCCGGCGTAACCGACGTTGACCCAGGCAAAACCCTCGTCGGGTCGACAGACGAAGACGACGGGGCAGCGCTCGAGGCCGACGCCGCGGAGGTAGTCGAGGATGCGGCCGTGGTACAACCGCCCTTCCGCGGTCGCCGCGCCGAACACGGCGAAGCCGCTGCAATGGAAGAGCTCGGGAAAGAAGTTGGCCAAGCGCACCTCCTCGCGGTCGAGGCCCGCGGCGTCGGCGAGGGCGTCGCATTCGCGGAAGTGCCGGTCGGAGACGAAGGGGCGGACGCGGCGCCGGGCCTCCTCGATCTCGCCGAAGAACCAGCGCCCCTTCGCGAAGGAGCTGCCCACGCCGATCCCGTAGAGGATCCGACCGAGCACCTCGCGGACCTCGCGCCGGAGGAGCGCCCCATGCTGGCGGCCCATCTCCTCGGGCGTCCCCTCGAGAAAGAGAACGCGCGTGCCGTCGATGAGCTCCAAGCGCCCCTTCCCCTCGGCTGCGACGACCCGGCGCTCCCCTGTCGCGGGGCCGAGCGTCGGGATCGGCGGGTCGCCCAGATGGGAGACGAGGGCGTCAAGGAAGCGGGTCAGGTGGGAGAGCGCGACCGTCTCGGTCTTGTCCGCGGGACCGACGGACGGCTGCCAGCGCACGTCCGGCCAGGGCTCGCCGAGCAAGACCTCCGCGAGGTCGACCTGGACATCGAGCCCCGCCCCGTCGGAGAACCCGACACGGGCGGGCCAGTGGTCGGATTCCCGGACCCAGAGCCGCACGCGGCCGGCGAAGCGGAGGGGGGAGGCGGGATCCTTCTGGAGGGAGGTGAGGGAGACGCCGCGGCAGGACTCGCCGCCGATCGTCTCGTCGGACAACGACTCCGCCTTGAGGAGGAGGAACCAAGCGGCAACCTGGGCCTTCGAGAGCGGGAACGCGAACGGGGCCAGGCGGGTGCCGTCCGGCGCGTCGGGGGCGGCGGCGAAGCGGGGGACGTCGGGCGAGCCGACCAGGCAGAGCTTCCGGTCGGGGGCGTGGACCCAGAGCCGGGGGCCGTCGCGTCCGATCGCGAGCCGCATCCCCTCGACCTCGGCCTCGACGCGGAGCCGGTCGGGGGCCTGGTAGGCCACCGTCGCCGAGCGGCCGAGGAGATCCTTCGGGAGGCCGTCCGCCTTCGTGACCGTCAGCCGCGCGGTGAGCGTCGCCGCCGGCGCGCCGGGCGGCGGCTCGACGAGGCACACGAGCGCCGTCAGGGCCCTGGAGAAAACCTCGCCGGCGGACGGGCGGGCGGCCGCGGCCGGCGGCGCGGATTCCCCGGCCCGCGTGACGGGATTCAAGAGGGCCGCGAGGAGAAGCGCCGCCAGCCCGCCGGGGATCGGCCGTTTCATGGGGTGGAGGCTCCTCGGGGCACGGCGACGGAGCCAGCCTAGCGCGGCGAGGGGCGGGGGTCAAGCGGCGGGGTGTGCCGCCGGTCTCTTATCGCGAGTCCCCGGCATCCGTGCCGGGGGGACGTAAAGGAAACAGCCGGGGGCGTTCGATCCCGCGAGAAACGGCGCTCGCGGGGTCGAGCCGACCCAGCCCACACCGCCGGAGCGGGGCCGCGTGAGCCCGGTGCTCATCGCGCCAGATCCTCGAGCCGTCCGATGTGGAGGACGCCGTTGATGAGTCGCCAGTGGAGACCGGCTGCCGCGAGGGCCTTGTCGAGCGCCTCCGCGACGGGGGCCTCGTGGACCATGACGGACGACCCGCCGGCCGGCATGTCCGCCGGGGCCCGGATCGAAAGGCCGAGGTCGCGCTCGCAGATCGAAAGGACCTCCCGGAGGGATCCGCCTTCGAGCGAGACGCGCTGGGCGAGGAGCCAGTGGACGCGGGCGTCGCCGGCCGGGGCGCGGTCTCCGAGGCGCGCGAGCACGCGCGCGACCGTCACCGGGCGGATTGCGAGGCCGTCCAGGCGGGGCGTGCCGCGCCACTTCAGGAGGGTGGCGAGGAGCGCGAGGCGGAGGGCGCGGTCCTCGCGCGCCCAGAGGAGGGCGTTGTCGAGGGCGTCCGCGTCCGCCTCGGGCGCCGCCGCCGTCGCGTCGAGAACGCGCCCGGCGAGTTCCTCGTCGCGCAAGGCTTCCTCGATCGCGGGGAGCCAGTCCGGGCGCGGCGCGATCTCGCCGAGGGCCTCGGCGGCGAGGCGGCGCGTCGCGATGTCCCGCCGCGCCGCCGCGATGCGGTCGCGCAGCCCCGCGCCAGCCGCCGCCTCCGTCTCCGGCGCCGCCCCCAGCCACGCCCGGAGCGCCGGCTCCGTCAGGACGCGCATCAGGAGTGTCCCGATTCGCGGCTGCGCAGGGATCTCGGCGGCGAGGGCGTCGGCGTCAACCGGATCCAGGGCGGGCAGGACCGCGCGCAGGCCCGCGACGCCGGCCGGCGGCTCGGGGGCGAGCCCGGCCGCCGGCTCGGGGACGAGCGCGCCGCCCGTGACCGTCAGCCGCGCCGGCGTCCCGGCGCCGGCGATCTCGGGGTCGTACATCGGCTCCGCGCGCGGCGGCCGGGCGACGAACGTCCCGGCGAACTCCGGCCGCGCCACGTAGTAGATGTGCGTCGTCCCGGCGGGGATCGCGTCGAGGAAGAGGATCGTCCGGTCGTCGCGGTGATCGACCGAGGCGGGACGCGCGCCGGGGGGAAGTTGGAACGCCACGTCGCGCGCCGCCCGGGAGAACCGGTTTTCCCGAAGGATCTCCTCCAGGAGCGCGCGGCCCCACGCCGACTCCCGCGCGGCGTCGCCCCGGGTGTCGCGGTGGAAGGCGTCCAGCCTCGCGTTCCATCCCGCGGCAAGATCGACGCGGTCGGTCAGCCCCTCGATTCGGCGGTACGTTCCCTTGTCCCGGCCCATGAGCGAATCGGAAGGCTCGAACCCATCCGGCCGCGGGTCTTCCAGCATGATGTACTCGCGCTTTTCCGGGGTGGTCACGGCGAGGTGGACGAGGACGCGCCGGCCCGCCCGCACGCGGCCGTCCGCAGGCCGCCACCCGGTCTCCGTCTCCTCCAGGTATTCGCGTGTCACCGCGAGACCGCGCTGGACGGGTTCCGGGGCGGCGGCGTCGGCGACGCCTTCCATCGAGGCGGTGTAGAAGGCGGTCCCGCTTCCCTCGAAGCGGAGGCGGACGGTGATTCTCCCGCCCCAGCCGGGGTCGGGCTCGGGGAGGGTGACCCGGCCGTCGAAGGCGGGATCGGCCTTTCCCGGGAGCACGAGCGTCCGGACGGCCGTGCCGTTGACCAGGACCGTGACGGTCCCCGGGGCGGCGGCGGGATCGCCGCGCTCGAGGAGGGCGGCGAGTCCGAGGACGGCGTGGGCGCCCTCCATCGTGGTGCGGAAGCCGCGGCCGGCGCGCCGGGCGAGGAGGAACCGGGCCGCCTCGCCGGCGTCCCCTTTCCGCGCCGCCTGGAGCTGGAGGCGGAAGGCGGCGGTCGGGACGTCTTCGACCGGCAGCCGCACGGCTTGTTTCGCGAGCGACTCGCCCATGTCGTCGAGCCCCAGGCGGAGGCTGGCGAGGGCGAGGATCGTCTCGTCGATGGCGGACCGCGGCCCGTCGCGCGAGACGAGCGAATAAACGATCCGTTTCGCCGCAGCGGCCCAGGTCGCGTCCGGTTGCGCGGGTGCCCAGGCCGACTCGTACTCGGCGAGGGCGAGGGCCGCGTAGGCGCTCGGGTCGATCGCGGCGGGAAGGGGGAGGCGCGAGGCGGGGCCGGGATCCCCGAACCCGAAGAGCCGCTTCTCGAGCTCCTCCCGGACGCGCGTCGCCGCACGTTCCGCCGCCGCCCGGTCGACGCCCACGCCGGCCTTCCGGCACTGCGCCAGCCCGTAGAGGACGTAGGCGGTCATGGCCTCGTTCGTGCCGTCGCCCCACCAGCTCCACCCGCCGTCGGCCTTCTGCAACCGATAGAGGCGGAGGAGTCCGTCGGCGAGGACGGACGGAAGCTTCTCGCGCCAGCGGGGCGGGGGGCCGCCCAGCGCCCGCGCCGCCGCCACGGCGGGGAGAAACCGGCTCATCGTCTGCTCGACGCAGCCGTACGGATATTCGATCAGCGGCTCGACCGCCTCGGCGATCGCCGCATGGAGGCCGGGGTCGACTTGGAGGCGGAGCGTCGCGGTTCCGGGAACGGCGTCCGCCGGGAGGCGGAAGAGCGCCTCCGCCGTGCCGCCGGCGGCGATCGTGCCGGCGCGCCCCTCGCGGAACGGCGTCCCGCGCCGGCGTCCCGGGACCGCGAGGCGCATCGCGTCCTCCGTCCCGTCCTCGCACCGCGCCCCGAAGGCGATCCGCGCCTCGGGGAGGAAACGGTCCACCGAGACGAGGATCTCCGCCTTCTCCACGCCGCCCGGCGGCACGATCCAGGGGTCGGGGACGTTCGTGCGGAGGACGGGGAAGGGGGTCTCGAAGGCGGCCTGCACGCGCTGCGGCCGGCCGGTGTGGTTGTGCACGATCCCGCCGAGGGCGATCGTGTTCCCCTCCTGGAGGACGCGCGGGACGGCGAGGCGGACGTAGAAGGGCATGCGCACCACCGCGCGCCGGGTCACCGAACCCACCTTCGTGTCGCGCGTCAGCCCCCGGGCCGTGAACCGGAAGGCGGTCAGGTTCTGGGGAAAGGGGAAGGAGACGACGGCCGATCCCTCCGCGTCCGTCTTCACGTGCGCCGTCCAGAAGGCCGTATCCCGGAAGGCCACGCGCACGCGGGCGCTGGCGCCTTCCGTGGCTAGGCCGCCTCCGCCGCGGGAGATCTTCCCGCCCATCCGGCCGCCGTACCGTCCGCCCCCGCCTCCCCCGACGCCGATGGAATCGAAATAGGCGGCCCCGACTGCGAAGAGGGGGGCCTTCCAGAGCCGGAAGGTCTCGAGGCGCTCGGTGAAATGGGAGGCATGGGGGATCTCGAGGCGGCGCTCGTAGCGGTGGAAGTACTCGCGCAGGTCCGGCGTCGCATCCTCGTGGAGGGCGTAGACGGCCTCGTCGACGACCCCCAGCGAGAGCTCGCAGCCGGGGACGGGGCGTCCGGCCGCGTCGCGGACCCGCACCGTCGCCCGGCACGTCTCCCCGGGCCGGTACGCGTCCCGGTCCGTGGCGATCTCGACGGCGAGGAAGCGGTCGGACGGGGGAACGAGGAGGCGGGTCTCCGCGACCTCGAGGCGGTCTCCCCGGACGGCGAGGGCGCGGACGCCGACGTTGGGAACGTCCTCCGCGCGGACCGCCCAGGGGACGTTTGCCTCCGTGCCGCGCAAAGCGACCACCTGGCGGCCGTGGATGCGGCCGGTGGCGAAGACGACGAGGACATGCGCGTCCGGGTCGGCCGAACGGATGGAGATCGTGGCCGTCTCGCCCACGCGGTAGAGCGATCGGTCCGGGCGGATGTCGAGGATTCCCCGCGACGTCCCCGCTCGGACGACAGGGAGACTCACGGGGGTCCAGACCCACTCGTCCCCGGCGCGGATCGCCGCCTTCAACTGGAGGTCCTCGTCGGGCACGCGGTACTCGATCGAGGCGGTGCCGTCTCGGATCTCGACGCGGGCGGCGAAGGGGTGTTCGGCGGTTTTCGTCTCTTCGACGCGGAGGTGGGTCGGGGCGGCGCCCGGGGGCGGCGCGACGCGGAACCGGATCCGGGCGGTCTCGCCGGGGAGGTAGGCGGGGCGATCGGTCTCGAAGGAGATCCCGGCGGCGGGGGCGCGGACTTCGAGGCGGGTCTCCCGCCGGCAGGCGGGTCCCGAGCGTTCCCGGGCCGTGGCCGCCAACCGGTAGCTCCTGCCGAACCCGGCGACGGTGACGAAGCGATACGTGCAGCGCCCGGCCGCGTCGGTGACGAGCTGGCGATGCTCGACGGCTCGGGCCGACCGCCTCGTCGCGGCCACGGCCCCGGCGTACCAGCTCCGCATGAGATCGTCCGCCAGGACCTGCTCCGCCGGCGGCTCGGGGATCCGCTCGATCTCGACGTTTGCGCCCGGCACGGGACCGCCCGTGAAGTCCCGCACGGCGATCGCCACTTCCGCGATCTCTCCCGCGCGCACCTCGGCCGGGTGGTCGAAGACGATCTCGAGCTCGGGCTTCCGGTATTCCTCGACCTCGAAGACGCTTTGGGACTCGCCGTTGTTCACCCGCGCCGCGTACGGGCCGGTGTCGGCGTCGCGCGAGAGGGTGAAGGAACCGCTCAGGGTGCCGAGCTCGGTCGCGGGGAGGGTGGCGGCGTGGATCACGCGGCCGCGGCTGGAGATCTCGACGAGCGCCTCGCGGCCGTCGTACGGGAGAAGGCCTTCGTTGCCGAGACGGCGGAGCATCGCCTTGAAATGAACGGTGTCGCCGGGCCGGTAGAGGGGGCGGTCGGTGTAGACGAGGGCCTTGAGGGCGGGGCGATCATCGGGCGCGTAGGGGGTCTCGACGCGCGCGTAGTGCGGCGCGCCGGCGGTGGCCGTCCGCACGGCGTAGCGGTATCCGGCCGTCCACGCCGGCGCGACCGTCCACTCGAAGAGGCCGTCGGGGCCGGTGGCGCCGCGGAAGGACCGCTTCTGTTCGGGGTGGCTTTCCCGCAGCGCGGCGCCCTTCCGGTGGCCGGCCCGGTAGCTCGGCGTGGCGTCCGCCTCCTCGGCCTTGCCCGCCCACGCGGCATCGAGACCCCGGCGGTGCTCGTCCGCCTTCGCGTCGCCGGACGGGGCCAGGTCCTCGGGGCGCAGCTCGTAGCGGCCCTCGATTTCGCCGGCCAGGGGAAGGCCCGGGACGGGGGCCCCGGTCTCCCGGTCGGCGGCGAAGATCAGGACCCGGTCCCCGGCGACCTGCTGGACGAGGAGGACGTCCGAAACGATGAACCGCGCCACGGCGACCACGGGGCTGTAGCGCGCATCGACCGCGAGGACATAGAAGCCCGGCTCGCGCTGCGGCACCTCCAGCGTCTGCGTCTCCGGCTTCATGTCGTTCATCCAGATCGGGGCGAATTGCGTTTCCCATTCCGCGACGGGGACCAGGTCGCGGCGCCGGGCCGGCAGGGTTTCCGCGTCGACGGCGCGGAGGGTCTCGAGATCGGGCGCCCGGAAGAGCCGCGCCCGGATCGGCCCGCGGTAGGCGGTCGTCAGCCGGAATGAGGCCCCCGTCCGGGTGTCGAAGAGCCGGTCGGTCGGGGTCTCGAGGCGAAATCGGTCGAAAGATTCGTCGTCCAGCAGGATCCGGTGTGCGGGGGAGGCGGACTCGAGCCGGGGGGGCTCGGGGGCCGCAACGAAGGCGGGATCCTCGGCGGGGAGGTCCTCCCGGGCGGGGTTCGCGGGATCGGCGATTTCCCGCGCGGGGAGGAGCCGGGGTGCCGGCCGTGCCCACCGGAAGATCGCCTCCGCGCAGGCGGTCGCCTCGGTCTCGATCGCCGGGTCGCGCGCCGGGAGCGCGTCAAGGTCATAGTCCCAGAACCGGAGGCGTTTCGGGGCCAGGCGGCGGAGGGCGGCGAGCTCGGCGAGCCGGCGCTGGACGCTCGGGTCCCGGAGGACGCCCTCGCTTCCCTTCCAGACCGCGATCGCGCGGTCGAACTGCCGCTCGCGGAAGAGGAGATCGCCGAAGCGGAGGCGGGTCGCGTCATCGACCGGCCGGACGGCCTCGAACGGGATCTCGCCGAGGGCATAACGGGCGGCGCGGGCGAGGGCGGCGAGACGGGGACTGTCCGGGTCCGGATCCGTCCCGTAACGTTTGGCGAGGTCGTCCGACTCCTCGAGACAGGCCAGCAGGCGCCCGACGATGCGCGACAGTTCCTCGCGGGGCGCCTCGGGGACCGGGTCGGTCCGGAACGGCTTCAGCTCGTACGGGGCCGGGAGGGCGCCGTCTTGGAGGACCTTTGACTCGAAGAGGCGGCGCCAAGCGGCCAGGCGTTCCCGCGCGGCCGGCTCCGCGAACGTGCGATCCCGACCGGCCAGGCGGACGTCGTCGAGCAGGGCGGCAGCCGCCGCGGGCGGGCTTCGGCGCGCGATCGCGAGCCGGAGGTCGTCCTCCCGCTCACGGCTTGACGGGTCGTCCGGGAGCCCCCCGAGAGCGGCTGCCGCCTTGGCCGGCTCCCCCTGCGCAAGGTGGAAGCGGACCTGCTCCTCGACGCGCTGTCGAACGGCCTCGGCCCGATCGTCCAGGCGGAGGCGGGCGAGGTGGACGACCGTGCCGGCCAGAAGCAGGGCGGCGGTGCCGGCCGCCAGCGCAACGCCCTTCCAGGGAGAGGGGGCGGAATGGGCGTCACGGGGCGCGTCGGGGCGGGGGGGCTCGTTCATGCGCAATGGACTCCCAAAATGTCGAGCGGGATTCCTCTCCATGAACGGGGAGTCGGCGATTCGGTTCACCCGCCTTTCGCTCCCGCACCGGCAATTTGAGGCCGGCGATTGACTTCTGGCCCGGTCGGCGTAGAATCCGCATTCCCTTTGTCCGGTGTCCGCCGCATCCCCGCCCTGGAGGAGAGTTCACGATGCGTAAGCTGCTGCATGCGATGACGGTTGCCACCCTGCTGTCGACAGCATCCGCGGCCCGGGCGGAGACCCCGGCCGCGCCCGCGGCCCCCGCCGCGCCGAAGTCCGACGGGCTGACGTTCTCGATCGGAGACGCGAGCATCAAGTTCTACGGTTTCGCCCGGCTCGACATGCACTTCGATGACTCGCACCCGAACAACACGCACCTGATCTACTGCATTCCCTCGGAGGATCCGAACGCCCCGGCGGGGATCGGCGAGGACAAAAACTCGCATAATTTCACGATGCACGCCAAGTTGACCCGGCTGGGGCTGGACGTGTCCAGCCCGCCCATCGGGAAACTGGGCGACGCGACGATCATGGGCCGGATCGAGATCGACTTCCTGGCGGAGGAGAACGTCCGGACCACCCGCCCCCTGCCCCGCCTGCGGCTGGCGTATGCGAAACTGGCTTGGGACGACCTGTCCATCCTGGTCGGGCAGGAGTGGGACGTGTTCGCGCCGCTGGTTCCGGAAGTGAGCGGGGAGTTCGTGCTGTGGGGGGCGGGCAACGTCGGCGACCGGCGCCCGATGCTGCGGGTCGACTACACGCCGAAGCTGGGCGGCGACCAGCTTTTTCTGCAGGGCGCGGTCGGGCTCTCCGGCGGGATTGACAACCAAAACCTCGACGGGACCACCTCGCCCTATGTCGACGGCGAGTCCTCTGGCCTGCCCTGCTTCGAGGGGCGCATCGGCTACAAGGGGGGGCATGTCTGGCTCGAGAAGAAGTTCTGGCAGGCCGGCGTCTGGGGCTACTACGCACAGGAGCGTCTGGAGGACCCGTTGCCCGCAGGCTACACGGAGGACCGCTACACCGCCAATGTGGTGGGGCTCGACGCCACGCTGCCGATTCTCGACATGCTCGACGTGCGCGGCGAGGCGTGGGTCGGAAAGAACGTCAACGACATCCGCGGCGGTATCCTCCAAGGGGTCAGCACCGTCGACGGCGGCCAGGAGATCAAGTCCCGGGGATATTGGGCCGAGGTTGTCGTTCGGTCCTGCGACTGGCACGCCTTGCACGTGGGCGCGTCACGCGACAATCCGGACGATCGGGACTTGGCCGCCACGTCCGGCACGACCATCCCGACGGGAGCCAAGGACAACCGCGTCCTCTACATCTGCAACCGGTTCAATCTCGGCGGCGGGGTGAAGGTCGGGCTCGATTACCTGAACTGGATCACCCAGTGGCGGGGCGACCTGGATCCCGGCCGGGACAACCGGTACTCGATGTTCTTCATGTACGCGTTCTAGCGGGAACTCCGAGACGGATCGGAATCCCCCCGGCGGCCCGGGGGGATTTTGTTTCGAGAGGTCCGCATTCCAGGCCGCCCGGTGCAGGGCGCGGCCTGCCATCCCGGCTCGGTCGCGTCCGGCCCGCCGGTCCCTTCGCGCAATCGTCGTCCCCGGCCGCGTCCGGCTCGGCAAGCACCCTTCCCCGGACCGACTCGGTTTCTCCGCCGGCGTCCTTTCGAGGGCCTGGGGGCGTCTCCGGGAAATATATTGCGGATCCCATCATCTCCTGCTATCATCCGCTGACCCCAGTGGAAGGAGGATCCCGATGCGACGCCTGACGGCTCTCCTGGCCGCCGCCTTTGCGGCCCTCGTCGCCGTGGGGTGCAACAAGCCCCAACCGGTCAACATCGAGTTCTGCAACCACGCGCCTTACTACTCCAAGAACAAGGACCTGCGGGGCGTCAAGGCCCGTTGCCCCCACTGCACGCATCACGTCAAGTGGGACACGAAAAAATGCGTTCACAAACTGGGGCCGGACCGGAAATGCATGGGCGACATCCAGTGGCCTGAGTCGGTCACCTGTGCATACTGTCTGGGCCGCAATGTCTGCGAGGTCTGCGCGGCCAATCGCATCACCGACGGCACCTGCTTCCAGTGCAAGGGAGCGGGCGTCCTGCCTCACAACGTCCTCTGCCCCACCTGCGGGGGCAAGAAGGTCTGCTACCTTTGCAACGGTTCGGGCAAGTGCGACTTTTGCTCCGGCGGGAAACTGGTGCTGGCGAGCGTGGACAAGAAGCGGATCTTCGAGCCGGACGAAGAGGAGTAGCCGGCCGTGTGTCGATTTGTCGGACCGGTCATCCCCCCGCGCGTCCGCGGGGGGTTTTGTTTGGTGCCGCTTGGGGGAGAGGCTCCCATGACATTCCGATCCCGGTTGGCGGCGGGGCTGGCCCTGGCCGTTCTCGCGCTGGGGGCGGGCTGCAGCGCCATCAAGGCGACGTACAAGGAGCACTACTCCGACGAGCTGGGGCGCGAAGGATGGTGGAAGGCGGAGGCGGCTCCCGAGCACCTTGAGGCGGTCCGGCACGGCGAGCGGGTGATCGTCGTCCCGGGACCGCGGGAAGGGGAGTTTTTGGTCAAGATCGATCCCCGGACGCTCTCCTTTCCCGTTCCGCCGTCCGTCATCAAGGTCGTCTCGGTTGAATCGACGGGCATCCGCGGGGAGGCGCGGGTCTACGCCATCCCGGAAGGATGGACGTGGGAACGGGTGAGGGATTGGTATCTCCAGTGGTTCGACTTCAAGCGGGTGAAATGACATCCAACGGGGAGGGGATGACATGCCCGATCGCCCGGCTGGGCTGCTGCTGGTGCTTGTGTTTGCCTTGTGCGCGATCTCCTGCAGCGCTACGAAGGCGCTTTTTCGGGGCGCCACCGCGTCGGAAGTTGGCCGGGACGGGTGGTTGAAGGGGGGCGTGTCGACCGCCGAGATCGAAGCCGTGCGGGGCACGCAGCGGGTGGTGATCGCGGGCGGTCGCGAGGGGGGGACGTTCCAGGTCCGTGTCGATCCGAGGTCGCTGGAGATCCCGACGCCTCCGTGGGGGAGCAAGGCGGTGTCGGTCGAGAGGACGGGGGCGAACGGCGAGGTGCGCGTCTACCGAATCCCGCCGGGGCATTCCTGGGACGACGTGCGAAACTGGTATCTCGGGTGGTTCGACTTCAAGCCGGCGAAGTAGGGAGACCGCCCTCCGGGCGCGGGATCAGGGGGGGGGCGTCCGGCCGCTTTCTGATTCGGCGTCCGGCGGGGAACCGGGGGGCGGGGGCGCATCGGCCGGAGGCGGGGCCGGTTGCGGCGCGACCGGCTCGCGGGGCGCATCGTCCGCTCCGGCGCTAGCCGTCGGTCCTTCGGCGGGCGGGGCGGGTTCGGGCTGCGGCGCATCATCCGCCGGGCGGGCCGGCTCCGGCGGCAGCTCGTCGTCCTCTTCCACCAGCGCGACCCGGATCTCACCGCTGGCCTCATCCTGCTCGATGGAGACATGCTGGTCTTTGGCCAGCTGGAGGATCGCCAGGAAGGTCCCGATGACCTTCATCCGGTCGGTCTGGCCGGCCAAGTCCGAGAACCGCATCGCTCCGGCGACGCGGAGACGCTCGAGCACCATCTCCATGAACCGCTCGAGGGGGATGTCGGCATAGAGGATGGAGAGAGCCGCATCGAGGCGGATCGACCGGGTGATCTTCGCGAAGAGGGAGACGAGGGCCCAGATCGAGAGATCCTTGAGGGGTTCGACCTCGGGAGTCTCCGGCGCGGCGGGGCGGGGGACGCCGCGGGCGAAGCGCCGCGATCGCGCTTCCGCCATCGCCCCGAGTCGCTGCGCCCGCTCCTTGAACCGCTTGTACTCGATCAGCTTCCGGATCAGCTCGAGGCTGGGATCCTCCTGGGCCTCCGCCTCCTCCAGCGCCTCGCGCGGAATAAGCGCCCGCGCCTTGATGGCGAGAAGCGTCGCCGCCATCACGAGAAACTCGCCCGCCATGTTGATGTCCAGCGCCTTCATCATCTCGAGCGTGCGGCAGTACTGGTCGGCGACCTGGGCGATCGAGATGGTCGTGACGTCGAGCTCCTGCTCCTTGACGAGATGCAGGAGGAGGTCGAGGGGCCCGTAGAAGTTTTCGAGGTTCACCTTGTAGTCGAGGACGGCGGCCTCCGCCGTCAGGCCGGGCGGCAACCGGGGCGCGCCCGGAGCGGTCGCCAGGGCGGCTGCCGGGTTGATGGGCGGCGGGGGGGGCGCGATCGGCGGGGGTTTCCGGACCCGGCGGCGCTTCACGGGGGGCGGCGCCCCGTCGGCGGAAGCCTCCGGCCCGGCGGGTGCGGCGTCCGGGGAATCGGCTTCCGGCGCGTCGTCAGTCTCCTCCGGGGCGTTGCCCGGCGGCCCTTCGGCACCGGCCGTTTGCTCGCCGGGCACTCCCGGGGACGGTGACGACACCGGGACCGCGCCGGGGTCGGGCGGGGGCGGCGTGTCGGGTCGCGAGGTTTCGGTCATCGGTCGGCTGGCCTGGCTGGGGGTAGAGAGATCACCGGGCGGTCCTGGCATCCCCCCGGGCGCCGATCCGCTCGCGCACCTCGCGCAGCGTGGCGCGGGCGATCGCTCGCGCGCGATCGGCCCCTTCGGCGAGGACGCGCTCGACGCGGCCGGGATCGGCGGCAATGGCCTGCCTTCGATCCCGAATCGGGGCGACGAACGCGAGGAGGTGTTCGGTCAGCGTCTCCTTCAGCCGCTTGTACATCAGCTTCCCCGCCGCATACTCCGCCTCGAGCTCGGCCGCGACCGCCGGCGGGCCTGCCAGCCGCAGCAGCAGGAAAAGGTTTTCGACGCCGGGGCTCTTCGCCCCAGGGGACGGCGCCCCGCCCGTATCGGTGACGGCGGAGCGGATCTTCTTGGTGATCCGGGCCGGATCCTCGAAGAGCCCGATCACGTGGTCCTCTCCGAGGCTCTTGCTCATCTTCCGGGTGGGGTCCGCCAGGGACATCAACCGGGGTGCCTCCGTCAGGCGCGTCTTCGGCTCGGGGAAGGTCTCCCCGAACCGGCTGTTGAAGCGGCGCGCGATCTCGCGGGTCAGCTCCAGGTGTTGCGACTGGTCTTCGCCGACGGGGACAAGGTCCGCCTTGTAGGCCAGGATGTCCGCCGCTTGGAGGACGGGGTAGGTGAAAAGTCCCGCGCTGATGAAAGCCTGCCGCTCGCCCTTCTCCTTGAACTGTGTCATCCGCTGGAGGTCGCCGAACGACGTGGCGGCGCTCAGGATCCAGGCAAGCTCCGTGTGCTCCGGGACGTCCGACTGGACGAAGAGGATCGACTTCCCCGGGTCGATTCCGCAGGCCAGCAGGTCACCCGCCATCTGGGCGCTCCACGCGCGCAGCCGCGCCGGGTCGTGCTCGATCGTGATCGCGTGGTAGTCGACGATGCAATAGACGCAGGGGAGCTCGTCCTGGAGGCGGACCCAGTTCGCGATCGCGCCGAAGTAGTTGCCGAGGTGAAGGTCGCCGGTCGGCTGGATACCGGAGAAGACGCGGGGCATGGCCGGACGCCCGATTGAGAACGGAGGAACCGAGGCCGAGCGCGGACCGCCCCTTCTAGCAGAAAGGGGGATGGGCGTCAAGGGAGCGGGCCGCCCTCAAGTTACCCCGGACGTTTCGAACAGCCGCTGAATTCCGGCCAACAGGCGGTAGTGCAGCAGACGTGGGATGACGCCTCCCGGATCTCCCGATGATCGTTGTTGATGTGCTCCCACGTCGCGATGGTCTTGCGCAAGCGGCACTTGGGCGCACGTTCCTTCAACCGAACATGACAGTAGACACACTTGCGATCACGTTTCCTGACCCGATTCTCAATGTCTGTTGGGATGCCCCACGGATTCATGGTTAACAGGATTATAGCCAGGAGTAGGGAACATCGGCACAGAATGCCGTTCAACAATCGGTCATTCTAAGCAATGCTCCGGCCCTGCCTCCAGTGGCCCTCCCGAGTCCCCGCCTCGGGGCCCCTCCGCCGGCCCCGGGGGGGGCGGTCCCGGGGTGGGCCTGGGCGGCCAGGACCCGTGGGACCTCTCGGGGAGGCGTCCAAGGGCGCGCGCCCCGGGATCATCCTCCTCCGGCCGCGGGGCCCGGCTACCCAAGTCCCAGCGCCGTCGAAAGCGGGACGGCCAGGACCCGCGCCGTGACGGGGCGGACGTCCCCGCCCGAGTAGAGCACCACCCCGAAAGGCGCCGACCGCGGACGCTCGTCCAGAAAGGCCTCCAAGGAGGCGGTGTCCGACACCCGGACCTCCCGGGCCGCCTTCACCTCGATCGGGAGCAGCCGGCGGCCCGACTCGATCACGAAGTCCACCTCGCGGCCCTGCCGGGTCCTCCAGTAGTAGATCTCGGGACGCGGCGAGGCGGTCTCCCGCCAAGCCAGGAGCCCCAGGAGCATCAGGTTTTCGAGGAACGCCCCCGAGAGGGGATCCGACTCCAGGGCCTCCGGGCTCCCCAGGCCCGCGAGATGGGCCCCCAGGCCCGGATCCGCCCAGTAGAGCTTGGGCGCACGGACCAGCCGCGAGGTCCGGCTCCCCGCGAACGCCGCGATGCGGACGATCTGGCACGAGGTCTCCAGGAGGTTCAGCCATCGGTGGCACGTGGGCTGCGGGAGTGCGGCGTCCCTCGCCAGCGTCGACTGGTTGAGCACCTGTCCCAACCGCGCCGCCGCCAGCCTCATGAGCCTTCGGAAGTCCGGGAGGGCCGAGATGGCCGAGACTTCCTGGAGATCCCGTTCCAGGTAGGTCCGAACGTAGCCGTCAAACCACGGCCCCCGGTTCGCAGGATCGGACGAACGGACCTGGACGGGGAAGCCCCCCCGAAAGGCCCTCTCGGGCCAGTCCCCGAGGGCGGGGCCGGGCTTGAGGATTCTCAGGGCCCCGGCGGGGTCGTCCGCTCCGACCAGATCGCTCCAGGGCCCCGCGGCGGGGGAGCCGGCCTTCTCCGATTCGGTCATCGGCCAGAGGTGAAGATAGACGGCCCGGCCGGCGAGGGTCTCGGAGACCCGCCTCAGGAGAAGCAGATTGGCCGAGCCGGTCAGCAGGAACCGGCCCGGTTGGCGATCCCGGTCCACGTCCCTTTTAATCGCCGAAAGGAGGTCCGGGGCGCGCTGGATCTCGTCGAAGGTGCATCCTTTCCCCGGGACGAGCAGGCTCTCCGGCCTCTTCTGGGCGGCCTCCTGGAGGTCGAGGTCGTCGAGCGACCGGAAAAGCCGGTCGGGGAACCGGCCCGCCAGGGTGGTCTTCCCGGTCTGCCGGGCCCCGGTGAGGACGACGACGGGGAACCGCTCGAGGGCCCGGCCCAGTTCGCGCTCCATGAGCCTGGGGAGGTATCCAGCGCTATTCATGGTGTGAATTATATTTATTCGCAGCATGGTTTGCAAGTGTATGGCTCGTAGTTCCTGGAAAACGCTCAGCTTGAGAAATCTCGCCTGGTATGCTGCCCCCGGGACCCCGGCCCCCCGGCTCGCTCCGCTCGCTGTGGACGAGGGCCCGGGTTCCCGGGGGGTGGCAGAAAGGAGAGATGCTCATGGGAGCGCCGTCCGAGTTGAGCGCCGCGGAGCGGATGGAAATCGTCCTGGCCCT
>Ga0209381_1001722_pt1 | contig 32648 bp, 24 predicted proteins | sample DewCreD2012metaG_FD_184111 | JGI IMG/M metagenome (GOLD analysis project Ga0209381, IMG submission 184111) | Hot spring sediment bacterial and archeal communities from British Columbia, Canada, to study Microbial Dark Matter (Phase II) - Dewar... ... | reverse complement strand
CGAACCACCGAAAATATCCTCCAAGCCCCCGGATCGCCCCATCGGAGGCCTCTCCTGGGGGAACGCCGCTTTGCCCCTCCTCGCAACTGCTTGATACTCCACAACATCCCCGCATCGCAACCGCCTCGCTTGCACGAGGGGAGCCGCCCGGCTAGAGTAGGGGTCTGGCATTGCCTCAGCCGTGGCCCGGGCGCGTGCCGAGCGCGTGTCAGGCGCCCGAGGGCGAAACCGGGATGTCGTCGCTGATGTGCCACCGATAGACGCGCGTGCCACGCGCCCGAGGGCGAAACCTGTCTCAGGAGCGAAGCCATGGCAGCGAGCCTCACGCGTCGCCAGCTCGTCAAGTCGGCCGCGGCCTCGGCCGCGGCGCTCGCCACCCCCGCCATCGTGCCCGCGTCGGTCTTCGGGGCTGAAGCGCCCAGCGAACGGGTGCAGCTTGGCCATATCGGGGTCGGGGGTCAGGGCGGGGGCCTGCTCGGCGGCTTCCTGGGCCTGCCGATGGGGATGAGCGTGGCGGTGTGCGACCCGATTGCTCAGCGGCGCGACGCCGCGGCCAGCCGGGTGGGCCAGGCCTACGCGGGCCGCGCCGACCGCGCCACGTTCAAGGGCTGCGCGGCCTACAACGACTTCCGCGAGCTGTTGGCCCGCGACGACGTGGACGCCGTGGTCATCGCCACGCCGGACCACTGGCACGTGCCCATCGCCATCGCCGCTGTGAAGGCGGGCAAAGACGTCTACGTGGAGAAGCCCCTCGGCGTCAGCGTGGCCGAAGACAAGGCCCTCCGCGAGGCCGTGCACCGCTACGGCCGCGTCTTCCAGTACGGCACGCAGCAGCGCTGCTTCTCCACCCATTGCGCCTTCGCCTGCGAGCTGGTGCGCAACGGCTACATCGGCGAGCTGAAGGCCGTGCACGTCGTCGCGCCCAACGGCGCCACGGGCGGCAACCCGGCGCCCCAGCCTGTGCCCGAGGGCTTCGACTACGACCTGTGGCTCGGCCCGGCCCCCTGGGCGCCCTTCTGCAACGACCGCGTCTTCGGGGTCGGACGCTGGATGTGCTACGACTACGCCCTCGGCTTCATCGCCGGCTGGGGCGCGCACCCCCTCGACATCGCCCACTGGGGCTACCCCCATATCCCAGTCGAATACCAGGGCACGGGGCTGATCCCCACGGAGGGGCTCTTCGACACCGTGGTGAACTGGGACGTGAAGGGCCGCTACGCCAGCGGCGTGGAGTTCACCCTCAAGCCCGGCGGCGACCTCACGACCTTCGTCGGCACCGAGGGCACCGTCGCCCCCTCGCGCGGCGGCATCACCGCCGAGCCGCGCTCGCTCCTCTCCGTCAAGATCAAGCCCGACGAAATCCACCTCCTCCAGGACACCCACCACTACCGCAACTTCCTCGTCGCCTGCCTCAACCGCACCACGCCGGCGAGCGACATCGACTCTGCGGTCCAGAGCGACATAATCAGCCATCTCGGCGACATCTGCATCCGCGAGGGCCGCACCATTCGCTGGGACCCGCAGGCCGAGACCATCGTTGGCGACGAGGCCGCTGCCCGCCGCCTCACCCGCGCCATGCGTCCCCCGTGGCATTTGTGAGGAAAGCGCGGAGAAACCGCGAATCACGCGAATGGCCGCGAAAGGTCTCTCGCATCAGGCGCGCGGAGTGCTGAACAGGTTGATCGTCATGGTGATGTCGCCGGTGCCGCCGGGCCGCCCGACGAGGATGCGATCTGGCTGTCGGTACTGAGCGCGGCGCCCAGGCTTCTTCTCAACGGCCAGCCAGAATGTCTTACGGGGGTCTGTCGCCGCGTCAGTGCAAGGAGTACGGTTCACGAGCACTGTTGAGATGATCACCGGCGCGCCCAGGCGCTCGGACCCGTTGGCGCACGCCCTGCCGACAAAGCGCCAAATACCAGAGAAAGCCTCGTAGTTCCCGCGCGTCCCCATGCCCTGCTTGCGGAACAGGTGCGACATGTCTAGCACATAGCCCGGAACTTGTCCGTCCCCGAGCGGGACGCCCTTGACGCGTCCATCGGCGAGGGTCTTCTTAATCTCACCGCAGTAGACGACGAAGACGCGGGGTGGGCCAGGAAGCGCTCGCGTGCGATGGAAAGCCTCTGGGGGTTCCCCGTAATCGGCGAGGTAGTCGCACCGTCGGGCAAGAGCACGCGCCTGCGTTCCGCGGACCGACCACGATAGCAGCACCGGCACCTCATAGCCCTCACCGGAGATGTTCTTCTCATCGCCGATCGAGTCCACTCCCATCAATACCCCGTGAAGTCCGGACCTCGTGAGGGTGGCAAGGCACCTCTCTACTTCCGCGTCGCGCAGCAGTACGGATGTGGCGACTTTCTGCGCATCCTCCTCGACGGCGGACTTGTCCACGCCCAGTGGCCCAAAGAGCATGCCCCCGGGCAGGGCCAACCAGGAGGGGGTCGCATTCGCCTCGACCAGGAGTCGGAGGCTGGCGCGAATGATGGTCCGCCCGTACTCATTCATGGAAACACAGTCGCCCTGACTCCAGTAGCGGAAGTCCGCGTCCTCGCAAACCACTGCCGCTCCCACATCGAAGTGCTGGGGCCTTGGCGCTGGAGACCCGTCCAACCCTGTTTCCCGCATCCGTTCGGTGGCAGTGCCCAACTGTTCCCGACCCCGTATAACGGTGGCGCTTGTCCCGACTGCGCTGTGCGGCTTGGTCCGGGAACTTCCCTTTCGTCCTCCTGACATCGCTTTCCCCCCTATCCTTTCTGGGGAATCGGCCACTCGTGAGGCATCCAGGGACAATGCACTCAACTCTTCGCCGCTCGCTCAGAGGCGAAGTTTCCGTCTTGCCTGGGCGAGGGCGGTCGTTGGCGCGGTGGCCTCCTTGGCCTTGGCGGCGCGGAGGGCCTTCAGGTCCTCGTAGTCCTGGAGCTCCTCCTCAACGAGAAGGAACTCTTCGTAGGGGAGGACGACGAATGCCTTCTTGCCGTCTCGCTCGAGGACGTTGGGGTGCAAGGTGACCATGGCAAGTTCCTTTACCTTCTTCTGTATGCTTCGCGGCGATGCCGAACACGATAGACGATTACACGGTTGCCTTCCTCGATCTCGAAGAGCACCCGGTAGACCCCGACTCTCAGGCTGTATTCCGGTGTGAAGTTCGTAAGCCGCCTCACGTCTCCTGAGAGGTCACTCTCAAGCTCTTTGAGCGCGTCAAAGATCCTGCGCGCGTCGTCTCGCGGCAGGCGGCGCAGATCCTTCGTCGCTCGCGGCTTCAAGCCAACCGTGTAGCGCATGTGGCCAGAATAGCACCTGGAGCTTGGCTCGTCAAGCCCGGCGACCACGCCGCGTCGCCCGCGCGCTGCATTCCTCATGGCACCTCCGAGCGCATGCATCCTGCTCGACTGCGCCAGTGCTGTGTGGTAGACTGGTGGGCGGAGAGGGGTAGAGGCCATCGCGGGCGACGGGGCCGCCGCCCGCCGCCTCACCCGCGCCATGCGTCCCCCGTGGCATCTGTGAAACGAGGAGAGTGCCCTTGTCCATCGCGCACCGTGCTCCGGCCTTTGTCGTTTCTTTCATCGCGTCCGTGGCCTGCACGGCCGCGGCCGGCGAGTCGTGGGCGCAGTTCCGCGGCCCCAATGGCCTGGGCGTGAGCGCGGCCAAGGGCATGCCCGTCCGCTGGGGGCCGCAGGAGAACATCGCCTGGAAGGCTGAGCTCCCCGGCGGCGGGGCCTCGACGCCCATCGTCCTCGGCGACCGCATCTTCCTCACCTGTTACAGCGGCTACCTGGTGCCCGGCGAGCCCAAGGGCGAGCTCGACCAGCTCAAGCGCCACGTCGTGTGCCTGGGCCGCCGCGACGGCAAGCTCCTCTGGAAAAAGACCATCCCCGCCAAGCTGCCCGAGCAGCCCACCATCCGCGAGCACGGCTACGCGGCCAACTCCGTGGCCACCGACGGCGAGCGGGTGTACGCCTTCCTCGGCAAGTCGGGCGTCTGCGCCTTCGACCTGGCGGGCAAACAGCTCTGGCAGGCCGACGTGGGGTCGCGCACCAACGGCTGGGGCACCGCCGCCTCCCCCATCCTCTACGGCAACCTCGTCATCATCAATGCCAGCGTCGAGAGCGAATCCCTCATCGCCCTCGACAAGGCCACGGGGAAGGAGAAGTGGCGGGCCGGCGGCATCAAGGAGTCGTGGAACACCCCCATCCTCGTCCCCCTGGCCGGCGGCAAGACGGAACTGGTCCTGGCCATCTTCGGCAAAGTGCTCGGCTTCGACCCCGCCACCGGCCAGCAGCTCTGGTCATCCGCGACCGACATCGGCTGGTACATGGTCCCCAGCATCGTCGCCGGCGATGGCGTGGTCTACTGCATCGGCGGGCGCGGCACGGGCGGGGCGCTGGCCGTCCGCTGCGGCGGACGCGGCGACGTCACGGCCTCACATCGCCTGTGGACGCTGGAGAGGGGCTCGAACGTCTCGTCGCCCATCCTGCACGGCAGCCACGTCTACTAGGCGCACGAGAACGAGGGCATCCTCTTCTGCGCCGAGGCGAAAACGGGGGAGATTGTCTACGAAGAGCGGCTCCCGCGGGCCGGGCAGTTCTACGCCTCGCCCGTGCTGGCCGACGGCAAGCTCTACTACACCACGCGCGGCGGGCGCACCTACGTCGTCGCCGCCAAGCCGAAGTTTGAGCTGCTTGCGACCAACGAGTTGGGCCGCGTCGGCACCTTCAACGCCAGCCCGGCCGTGGCGGCCGGACAGCTCTTCCTCCGCGCCGACAAGGTCCTCTTCTGCATCGGGGCGCCCTGAGCCCAATCCGCCCGAGCCCCTCGGGCCGGGCGCCGGCGAATCACCCGCAAGGACGCTGAGCCCGCGTTTCGCGAGTGATGCGGGCCGAGGGTGTCCCCCCTCCGCCGTTCACTTGGCGGGGTGCGGAGCGGGGGGCTGGGCATCGGGCGGGGCGAGGGCGGTCTTGTAGGCGGCGGTCATGGCGTCGTCGGTGGGCGGGTCGCCGGCGAGGATGCGCTTGCGGTGGTCCTGGTAGGCGGCCTGGATGCGGGCCTCGCGCTCGAGGGACTTTGCGGCGGCGGCGCGGACGGCAGCCTGGAGCTTGGGGAGTTCGGCCTTGGCTTTCTGGAGGGCTTCCTGGTCGCGTGCGAGGCCGTCGGTGCGCTCGAGGCGCTCGCGGGCGGTGCGGTATTGGGTGCCGCCCGAGCCGATGCGGATGGAGGCTCGTCGGCGGCGGATGATCTTGTCCTCGACAATGGCCTCGATGCGCTCGATGCGTGCGGTGGCGGCGGCGAGGTCGTCGGTGGCGGCTTTGGATTCCTGTGCGCCAAGGTCCTGGGAGGCGAGGAGTGCGGCCCGGCGGAGTTCGCGGTTCCTGGCCAGGGCCTGCTTCTGCGCGTCGGTGAGGGGGCAACTGCGCTCCTCGCGCATCTCGTTCCAGGCCTGTGCCGAGGGGGCGTCGAGGGTGATGTCTTCCCAGACGTCTCGGGCCAGGGTTACGGGGTCGCGGTCTTTCTTGAAGAGCGCCTGGAGGATGGTGCCCTGGAGCTTTTCGCCGCCCCAGAGCTCGAGGGTGTCGTCGGCGGTGGGGGAGAGGTGGACGCTGACGAGTTCTTCGCGGTTGATGGCGCGGACGCCCTGTGGGGTGCGGAGTCTGAGCTCGAGGATCATCCCGAGCATGGGCAAGCCGGTCTTCGGCTTCACGGTGTCGGCGGCGGCCTGTGCGGGGAGCAGCGCGCAGGCGCAGGCGGCGAGGATGGTGGCGTGGCGCATGGGCGCTTGGGCCTCAGAGGACCTCGGTGAGGCCGGGTTTGGCCACTGGGTATCGGCCCTGGGCGTCGGGCTGGACGGGCGCTGGGGAGTCCATGGTCATGGTGTCGAGGCCTGGGGCGAGCTCGCGGTTGGAGGCGAGGGCCTTCTCCCAGGTGATGAGCTGGCCGCTCTCGGCGGCCATGCGGCCGAGGATGCCTGTCATGGCGGCGTAGGCGCAGCGCTCGGTGTCGTTCTGGGGCGTGTCCTTGCGGATGGCCTCGAAGAGGACGTCGTGCTCGTGCTGGTAGCAGTTGGGGTAGCCGCCCTTGGGCTCCCAGAGGATGTCCTCTTTGGCCTGCTTCCAGCCCTTGTAGATGCGGACGGCGCCGATGCCTTCGCCGAGGACGGCGCAGCCTGTGGCGCCGTGGACGACGACGCCGAAGAAGCCCCAGGTGTTGCTCTGGTGGCGCCCCTGGGCGACCATCCGGGTGCCGTCGGGGAAGGTGTACTCGACGGCGTAGTGGTCGAAGAGCATGTCGGGCTCGGAGCGCACCTGGCGGCCGCCGTGGCCCTGGGCGGAGACCGGCCAGGCGCCCTTGGCCCAGCAGCACACGTCGAGGTTGTGGATGAGCCAGTCGAGCAGGAAGCTGCCGTTGAGCCACGTGAAGCACGAGTAGTTGCGGATTTGGTGGGCGAGGTCGCTCTCGCCCGCGCGCTTGGGGCTGAAGCCGACGGGGCCGTGCATGCGGTACGCCCAGCAGGAGATGACCTCGCCGATGGCGCCGTCGCGTAGCTGCTTGACGGCCTCCTGGTTGGGGAAGTGGTAGCGCTGGTTGAGCCCGCCGACGATCTTGAGCCCCTTCTTGGTGGCTTCCTGGCCGGCCTTGAGGACGCGGCGGATGCCCGGCGCGTCCACGGCGAACGACTTCTCCATGAAGACGTGGCAGCCCTTGGCCACAGCGTACTCCAGGTGGATGGGCCGGAAGGCAGGCGGGGTGGCCAGGAGCACGACGCCGCCCGCGCCCAGCGCGTCAATGGCCTTCTTGTAGGCGTCGAAGCCCAGGAAACGCCGCTCGGGCGGCACGTCTACCTTGTCGCCGAACGCCTTCGAGATGTTCTGGAAGCTGCCCTGGAGGCGGTGGTCGAAGACGTCGGCCATGGCCACGAGCCTGGTCGGCCCCTTGGTGCTGAGGGCCTGGTGGGCGGCGCCCGTCCCGCGGCCCCCGCAGCCTATGAGGGCGACCTTGATGACGTTATCCTCGGCTGCATAGCTGCGCGCGGCAATTGCGCCGGTCAGGGCCGCGCCCGCCAGCGCGCTGCCCGAGGCGGTGAAGAACTCCCTCCGCGACGCCCCCCTGCCACGTCCCTCTCGCGCTTCCATGCGGAACCCCTTTCTTCCCAGAGCCTCCTCCGCGCCCAAAGCTCTCCCCATTCTCGCCTGAGGCGGGCGCGTTGTCAAGGGACGAATCGCCTGACACGCCCCCAGTCTGCCGCCGGCTGCTCTCTTCAGCCCCCGAGGGGCGAAATCGGAATTGGCACAATTCGGGGTTCGCACAGCAACCCGCCGCTCGGTGGAGTCGCCGGATGGGACCGGAAGGCAGCGCCGAGCACACCAGGTTTGACGTTGCGTCGGGAGTTTCCTACAATACGGTGTGCCGGGCCCCATAAGACTACGGCCCGGTCGCCACTGTCCCCCTTCCCTCCCGGAGTGCGCCGGTGCGCGAGCTCGAGGTCCCAGAGGTCAGCCGCGAGGTGCGCGAGCTGGCCTTCCTCTTCGAGATCAGCCAGACGCTTAGCCGCAGCCTCGACCTCCGCGAGGTGGTGGACCCGTTGCTGGAGGCGATGGCGAAGCACCTGGGCATGGCGCGCTCCACCATCACCCTGCTGAACCGCCAGACGGGTCAGATCCGCATCGAGGCCGCCCACGGCCTCTCGGAGTCCCAGCGCCAGCGCGCCCGCTACAGCCTCGGCGAGGGCATCACAGGGCGAGTGGTCCAGACCGGCGAGCCAGCCGTCATCCCCCGCATCGCCGACGAACCGCAGTTCCTCGACCGCACCGGCGCCCGCTCCGGCCTCCCCAAGGAAGAGCTCTCCTTCATCTGCGTCCCCATCAAGCTCGGCAACGAGGTCATCGGCGCGCTCAGCGTGGACCGCCCCTTCGCCGGCCACGGCGCCCTCCAGAACGACGTGCGGCTGCTTACCATCGTGGCCTCCATGATCGCCCAGGCCGTCAAGCTCCGCCAAGCCGCCGAGGAGGAGCGCGAGCGCCTCATGGCCGAGAACGCCCGCCTCCAGGAAGAGCTGCGCGAGCGCTTCCGCCCAGCCAACATCGTGGGCAACTCCAAGGCCATGCAGGAAGTCTACGACCTCATCGCCCAGGTGGCCAAGAGCAGCGCCACGGTGCTCCTGCGCGGCGAGAGCGGGACCGGCAAAGAGCTCGTCGCCCACGCCATCCACTACAACAGCCTGCGGGCCGGCAAGCCCTTCGTCCGCGTCCACTGCGGCGCCCTGCCCGAGACGATCATCGAGAGCGAGCTCTTCGGCCACGAGAAGGGCGCCTTCACCGGCGCCATCGCCCAGCGCAAGGGGCGCTTCGAGCTCGCACACGGCGGCTCCGTGTTCCTCGACGAGATCGGCGACCTCTCCCCCAGCACCCAGGTCAAGCTCCTCCGTGTCCTCCAGGAGCGCGAGTTCGAGCGCGTCGGCGGCTCCGAAACCCTCCGCGTAGACGTCCGCCTCATCGCCGCAACCAACCGCCCCCTCGAACAGCTCATCGCCGAGGGCAAGTTCCGCGAAGACCTCTACTACCGCCTCAACGTCTTCCCCATCCACATCCCTCCCCTGCGCGAGCGCAAGACCGACATCTTGCTGCTCGCCGACCACTTCGTCGAGAAATACGCCCGGGCCAACCACAAGGCCATCACCCGCATCTCCACCCCCGCCATCGACATGCTCATGGCCTACCACTGGCCAGGCAACGTCCGCGAGCTCGAAAACTGCATCGAGCGCGCCGTCCTCCTCGCCGAGGGCGACGTCATCCAGGCCCACCACCTGCCCCCCACCCTCCAGATGCCCGTCCCCAGCCGCATCGCCAGCAAGGGCACCCTCGACGCCACCCTCGACGCCATCGAGCGCGACATGCTCGTGGACGCCCTGAAAGCCTCTCGCGGCAACAAGGCCAAGGCCGCCCGCGCCCTCGGCCTCACCGAGCGCCTCATGGGCCTCCGCGTCGCCAAGCACGGCCTCGACCCCCGCCGCTTCAAATGACTGCACAAACCTGACGTGACCCCGGTTTCGCCCTTCGACCTATCCTGGACCCCAACCGGGCGCAACATCCCGGGCCACCGAAACAGAGGGCGCCTCAGCCATTCCCGACGCCGACACCGGACAGAGGATCAATGTGTGCACAAGGACTTGATCCTCTGTGCCAATTCTTGGCACGCTCCCTAAGCGCCAGCCCAACAGACACTTGTGAACTGGGCGCGTCCCTTGATAACAGGGGATCACTGCTTCCCGCCTCACAAGTTGATCCTCTGTCGAGGGGCTGTCGCATGGCGTGGGACGCGGCCCCCGGACCATAGCCCTGTAAGGGCGCAACAGCCCGCGCCTTGGCCCTCTATCTCGCCCTTACAGGGCTGATTCCCCTACAACCCCAGACTGGCCATTCCCTCCCGAAGGTTCCAATACCTTCGGGAGGGTAGGGGGTCAGGCGCGGTGGCGGGCTGGGGCGTTACCCTCCCGAACGTATTGGAACGTTCGGGAGGGCGTTGGGGACAATCTCGCCCTTACAGGGCTGATTCTCTTACAACCCCAGACCCAGGGCTTCGCTTCGCTCCGCCCTGGGCTTTGATAGGCCGCCCTTGCAGGGCTCCAAGCCACAAGACTAACAAACTGGGGGCGCGTCAGTGCAAAAAACGCTTGACAGGGCTGGACCCGTGCGGTATCATCATCCTTGTTGTGGAGGCCGAATCGGGAGAGGATACGTGCCGCGACGAGTGCAACTCATCCTGGCCTTACTGGCAGCGCAGGCGCTCACGGCTGCCGCGGCGCCCATCCTGCTCCTGGAGTACACATTCTCTACCCTCCAGAGCGGCGAGACGGGGCCGGGCTACAACCCCACGTTCGTGGCCACGGGCCTCGACGCCTCCTACAACATGGCCGTGCGGGACACCGCGGGCACGATCACCATCGAGATCTCCAATCCCACCCCCAACTACTCCACCCAGCCGGTGCTGCGCGTGGACCCCGACGGCAACTCGTCCAGCCTCGCCCAGGCAGTGACCAACAACAAGTATTGGGTCTTCGCATTCAGGCCCGCGGCAAACTATGTCCTCGACCTCGACCGCCTGGAGTTCGTGGCCGCGCGGGGCGGCGGCTCCACGCCGAGGGGGTGGGGCCTCTACTCGAGCGCCGACGGCTACGCTGCGGCGATCAGCTCCTCGGCCCTCGCCTCCCAGCGGCCGAACTGGACCTCTTACGTCCCCAGCCTCAGCTCCTCGCTCTTCCAGGGGGTGGACGACCCGCTGACGTTCCGCATGTACATCTACAGCCCCGCCGACGGCAGCACCATCGAGTTCGATAACCTCCGCCTCTACGGCGAGGCCCGCCTGGTGCCCGAGCCTGCGAGCCTGGGGCTGCTGGGCCTCGGCGCGCTCTCCCTCGTGCGCCGACGCGCCCGACGCTTGCCCCGCTAATGCCCCCAACCAATCGGTAGTCAACCCACGGCAGTCATACCGCCAGGTAGCTAGCCGGGCTGAAGGCCCGGCCGTGAGCGCCATCGCTAGCTATTCGCCTCTAAGCACTTACGTCGTATTGCGCACTCCGCGGGAGCAGTCCGGCATGGCCTTTGCTAATTGGGGCGCCGTAGACCCAATCGCGGTGGAGGGCGGTGCTGGGGGGACAAGGAGAAAGGCGGTTCGGATATGAGCGCTCTGCGAGTCTCGCGCGTTGCCCCGGTTGCGGGCGTTGTGGTGTGCCTGGCGGCGCCGCTGGCGCTGGGCGCGGAGGCGGCCCCGCCGCCGGCGCCGGCGAGCGCGAAGGGGGTGGACACCCTCTGGGTGCTCCTGGCCGCGTTTCTCGTCTTCTTCATGCAGGCCGGCTTCGGCATGGTCGAGGCGGGCTTCATCCGCGCGAAGAACACCTGTAACATTCTGACGAAGAACTTTCTGGACTACTGCATCGCCTGCCTGATGTTCTTCCTCGTCGGCTACGCGCTGATGTTCGGGAAGGGGAACGGCGTGGTGGGCTGGACGGGGTTCGCCCTGGAGGGCGCGGAGAACCCGTCAGGGGTGCCGCTGTTTGCCTTCTGGTTCTTCCAGGCCGCCTTCTGCGGGGCGGCGGCGACCATTGTGGCCGGCGGCATGGCCGAGCGGATGAAGTTCTCGGCTTACCTCATCTACACGGTCGTCGTCAGCGCGGTCATCTACCCGATAGTCGGCCACTGGAGCTGGAGCGGGGAGGGCTGGCTTGCGCGGCTGGGGTTCGGGGACTTCGCGGGCTCGACGGTGGTGCACACGGTGGGCGGCTACATCGCCCTCGTGGGCACGCTGATGCTCGGGCCGCGCATCGGGAAGTTCGCGCCCGATGGGCGCCCCAAGGCCATCCCCGGCCACTCCATCCCCCTCGCATCCCTGGGCGTCTTCCTCCTGTGGTTCGGGTGGTTCGGCTTCAACCCGGGCTCGACGCTGGCTGTGGGGGACGGCACGGCGATCGGTCTGGTGGCGATGAACACCAACCTGGCGGCGTGCGCGGGCGCGATCGCCGCCATGCTCACCACCTGGGCCATCGTCGGCAAGCCCGACCTCTCGATGACGATGAACGGCTGTCTGGCGGGCCTGGTGGCGATCACGGCGCCGTGCAACTTCGTGTCGCCGGCCGCCGGCCTCGTCATCGGGGCCATCGCCGGCGGCATAGTGGTGCTCGGCGTTCTCGCACTCGACAGGCTCGGGGTGGACGACCCGGTGGGCGCCGTGCCGGTGCACGCGATGAACGGCACGTGGGGCACGCTGGCCGTGGGGCTATGGGGCCAGAAGTCTCTCGGCCTCGCGCGCGACGGCCTCTTCCATGGCGGCGGGCTCGAGCAGCTCGGCGTGCAGGCCCTCGGCAACCTCGCAACGATCGGCTTCGCGACGGTCGCGATGGCCGCGCTCTTCCTCCTGGTCAAGGCCACGCTGGGCCTGCGGGTGTCGCGCGAGGAGGAAATCCGCGGCCTGGACATCGGCGAGCACGGCATGGAGGCCTACGCGGGCTTCCAGGTCTTCACCATCACCTGACGGCCTCAATCGTCCCCGTCGCCGACTCCGCGTGCAGATATGCACGCCACACGATCGTCCTCGTCGTTGTCCTCGATTCCGCGTGCAAGCACGCTCGCCCCAGGTGTGCAAAGGAGCGATCCAGTGAAACTCATCATCGCCTACATCCAGCCCGAGAAGCTCAGCGACGTCAAGCGCGAGCTCTACAAGGCCGAGGTCTACAAGGTCTCTGTAACCAACGCGATGGGCTGCGGCCAGCAGCGCGGGTACACGGAGTCGTATCGCGGGGTGGACATCGAGGTGAACCTTCTGAAGAAGGTGCGGCTCGAGATCGCCGTCAACGAGAGCTTCGTGCAGCCCACGGTGGACGCGATCATCCGCGGCGCGCGCACGGGTCAGATCGGCGACGGGAAGATCTTCATCGTGGACCTCGTCGAGTGCATCCGCATCCGCACGGGCGAGACCGGCGGCACCGCCATCGGCTGACGAGCCTCGCGCGGGGACCCGCAGTTGCACGGCGCAGCGGCAGACGGCATACTATAGGAGAGGGTGCATATGTGGTCCTTGTCGGGCGGCCGCGGGCCTGGTGCCAGAGCCTCGTGCCCGCGGCTGCCGGCGGCGGAAGGGACGCGGCGAGCATGGAAGACGCTTGGGTGCGCAGTGGGATCCCCGGCCTCGACGAGATGGTGCAAGGGCTGCGGCTGGGCGACAACGTGGTGTGGCAGGTGGACGCCCTGGAGGACTACGTGCGCTTCGCGCGGCCGTTCGTGGCGCAGGCGCGCGCGAGCGGCAGAAGCGTCGTCTACTTGCGCTTCGCCCCTCAACCGCCCATCGTGGAGGCGGGCGACGGCGTGGCGGAGGTGAAGGTGGACCCCGCCCACGGCTTCGACTACTTCAGCGGACGGGTCCACCAGATCATCGAGGAGCAGGGGCGCGAGGTCTTCTACGTCTTCGACTGCCTCTCGAGCCTGGTGGAGGAGTGGGCGACCGACGAGCAGCTCGCCAACTTCTTCCAGGTCACTTGCCCGTTCCTCTTCGAGCTCGACACGGTGGCCTACTTCGCCCTGCTGCGCGGCCGGCACAAGCACAGCGTCATCGCGCGCATCCGCGACACGACGCAGTTGCTCCTCGACGTCTACCACGCGAAGGGGGCGACGTACGTGCACCCGCTGCGCGTGTGGGGGCGCTACACGCCGCAGATGTTCATGCCCCACCTCGTCACCGAGGAGCGTTGGGTGCCGGTCTCCCAGAGCGGCCAGGCGGCGGCGGTGACGGCCCTGGGGCGCCACGAGCCGCTGCGCGCCCGCGCCCGCTCATCAGCCCCCTGGGAGAGCGTCTACCGCAAGCTCTCGCGCTACCGCGAGCTCGGCGGGACCATCGAGGAGGCCACCCCAGAGGTCGCCGCGCTCAAGCAAGAGCTCTCCCGCATGCTCATCGGCGCTCACCCAGAGTTCGCCCGCCTCTCCGACCGCTACCTGAGCCTCGACGACCTCCTGGCCATCCGCAGCCGGGTCATCGGCTCGGGCCGCATCGGCGGCAAGGCCGCCGGCATGCTCCTGGCCCGCAACATCGTCCTCAAGGAGGTCCGCGACCTCGACTTCGCACAGGTGCTCGAGGAGCACGACTCCTTCTACATCGGCTCCGACGTCTTCTTCACGTTCCTTGTGGACAACGACCTGTTCCGCCTGCGGCTGGAGCTGGCGCGCGGCGACGGGCCGACCCGCGAGGCGTTCGAGGACGTCGAGCGCCAGTTCCTCGCCGGCGAGTTCTCCCCCGAGATCACCGAGCAGTTCCGCGACATGCTCGACTACTTCGGCCAGGCGCCCATCATCGTCCGCTCCTCCAGCTTTCTGGAGGACAGCTTCGGCAACTCCTTCGCGGGGAAGTACCGCAGCGAGTTCTGCGCCAACCAGGGCGGCCCGGAGGAGCGCCTGGAGGCATTCCTGCGCGCCGTGAAGCTGGTCTACGCGAGCGCGCTGAACCCCGACGCGCTCTCGTACCGCCGCAAGCACGGCCTCTCGGCCAGCGACGAGCAGATGGCCATCCTGGTCCAGCGCGTGGCCGGCATGCCCCACAAGCGCTACTTCTTCCCCACGCTTGCCGGCGTGGGCTTCTCGCGCAACCTCTACGTGTGGAACGACCGCATTGACCCCGCCCGCGGCCTCATCCGCCTGGTCTTCGGCCTCGGCACCCGCGCGGTCAACCGCGTCGGCGGCGACTACCCGCGCATGGTTGCCGTCAGCCACCCTCAGCTCCGCCCAGAGGTCGGCGCCCGCGTGGCCAAGTACTCCCAGCGCCACGCCGACGTCCTCGACCTGCGCGCCAACGCCTTCGTCACCGAGCCCGTCGCCGACCTCCTCCAGGGCGGCGACTACCCTAACCTCCACTTCCTCGTCTCCGTCCGCGACGAGGACTACGTCCGCGACCCCGTCGGCGCCATGCTCGACGGCGACCCCGCCGACTGGGTCCTCACCTTCAACCGCCTCATCACCCACACCGACTTCGTGCGGCTGATGGACAAGATGCTCTCGTGCCTCGAGCGCGTCTACGGCCTGCCGGTGGACACCGAGTTCACGGCCTCCATCGAGCCGGGCGGGCGGGTGCGCATCAACCTCCTCCAGTGCCGCCCCCTGCGCGTGCTCGGCCTCGCCGCGCCCGTGGCGCTCCCCGAGCAGATTCCCCAGGAAGAGGTCCTCTTCCGATCCTCGCGCGTCATCGGCGGCGGAGTGCTCCGCGACATGCGCTACCTCCTCTACATTGACCCGCGCCGCTATGCCGCGGCCAGCCTGGAGGCCAAGCGCGCCCTCGCACGACTCGTCGGCCGCATCAACCGCCACCCCCTCATTGTGGCCAACAAGATCATCATGATGGGGCCGGGGCGCTGGGGCTCCAACAACATCCAGCTCGGCGTCGCCGTCGGCTACGCCGAAATCAACAACGCCGCCGTCCTCGTCGAGCTCGCCCACGAGGAGGCAGGCCACCTCCCCGAGGTCTCCTACGGCACACACTTCTTCCAGGACATCGTGGAAGACCAGATGCTCTACCTCGCGGTCTACCCCGACGACGCGAACGCGGCCTTCAACGCCCGGTTCCTGACGAGCGCCCCGAACATCCTCGGCGAGATGATGCCGGAGAGCGCCGAGTTCGCTGACCTCCTGCGGGTGGTGGACGTTGCGCGCGCGGCGCGGGGCGCACTCGCCCATGTCGTGGCCGACGCCCAGAACCAGCGCGCCATCTGCTACCTGGAGTGAGCCCGCCCCGACCCCAGACCGATCGCCGCGCACAAGTCCACCTGTCCCCACGCCCAGGCCAAGCCAAGCCAAGCCACATGGTCCATAGTGCGCCAGCCATACCCTCCCGACCGCCGCGCAGGTGGGCCTATGGCCTCATGGCCCACGCCCAGCCGGACTTCGGGCATTGACGCCGCGCCGCCCGCGCGCTAGAATCCCAGAACAAAGACTGAAGCGAGCTTCCGACCCCGATCCCCCGTTTTCGGGAGCAGGACATGGCGACCAGCGCTCGACCACTCTCCCTGTGTGTGCTTCTTGGCCTCCTGGGCGCCGGCGCCGCAGCCGCGGAGCGGACGGCGACCGATCTGGTGCCGGCCGACGCCTGGCTGGCCATCGCCTACGACGGCGCCCACCCGGGCCTCCGCGACACCACGTTCGCCCAGTTCTTCCGCGAGCCCGAGGTCCAGGACGCCCTCAAGCAGTGGCAGCCCCTGCTCGACAAGGTCTTCGAGCAGCCGAACCGCGAGACGGGCATGGACCTCCTGCCGCTGTTCCGCTCGGTCTCGGGCTGCGAGGCGGCGGTCGCCATCACGGGACTGGGGGAGGGCAAGGGCGAGCCGGCCGTGCTCCTCGTGGGGAATGTGGGCGCGGCGGGCGCCCCGGCACGCCAAGAGGTCGAGAAGCTCGTCGCGGCGGTGAAGGCCAAGCTGGGCGCTCAGGCCGTCAAGCCGCTCGACCTCGGCGGCCAGGCGCGAGCCGAAACCATCGGCAATGCCCACACAGCCTTCGACGGGCCGTTCTTCCTTATTGCCAACGACCTGGGCGTGCTGCGGCGGGCGCTCGACCCTGCGACGCCGAAACTCGCCCAGCCCCAGGGCGCCGAGCGAGCCGTCCTGCGCCTCCGCTACGACCACCCCGCCATGCTCAAGGCGTTCGGCGAGAGGATCCCTCCCGACGCGCGGAGGGTAATGGACGCCCTCGGGCTCGGCGGCCTGGGGGGCGTGGAGCTGGCCCTCGCGCCGCGCGGCAAGCGCCTGGTCGCCTCCCTGACCATCGAGATGCCCGACGCGACGAAACGCCTCGGGCCGCTGAAGGGCCTGGCCGACGCCACGCCCTACGACCCCGAACTGCTCAAGATGGTGCCTAAGAACGCCACCCTCTTCTGGCTCGGCGGCATTGACTTCGCGTGGCTGTGGGACGAGGTGTGGGCCACGGTCGGGCGCGTGGACCCCAAGGCGGCCGAGGCCGGCCGCGCGGAGCTGGCCAAGCTCGAGGAGAAGGCGGGCGTGAAGGTGCGCGAGGGCCTCCTGGCGCCCCTGGGCCGCGGCACGCTCCTGGTCGGCGCGGGCGAGGGCATCTGGCATAACTACTCGGTCCTCATCCAGCGCGCCCGCGACCCCGAGGCCCTCGACAAGGGCATCGCCCTGCTCGTCAACCGCCTCGACCTCGTGTTGATGGGCATCCCCGACGTCGGCGCCGTGCGGCTCGACCTCAAGACGTTTCAGTACCGCGGCCACACCTGCCGCTACCTGTGGATGATGGGCAAGCCCGCCCTCGCCCTGCCCGGCTGGTCGCCAGCCTACACGCGGGTCGGCGACCTCTTCATCTTCGCCCTCAACCCGCTCCAGCTCAAGGGCTACCTCGACTTCCTGGCCGACAAGGGGCCGACGGTGCTGGAGAACGAGGAGTTCCGCTCCCTCCAGGCCGTCGTGCCCAAGGGCGCCACCTCCATCTCCTATGGAGCGTATCCCGACGTGATTGTGGCGTTCTACAACACGCTGGCGCCAATCGCCTGTCTGCTCCAGGGCGTGCCCGACCTGGCGCCGAAGGTGGACGTTGCGAACATGCCCTCCTCGCGGCTTCTCGCCCGCTACGCTCGCGGCTCCATCGCCTACACGCTCTTCGCGGATGGCCGCTTCAAGGCCGAGACGCAGGGCGACGGCGTGGAGTTCCTCGGCCCCAACACAATGCCCATCGCCGTCGGAGCGATTGTGGCTGGGATGACCCTGCCCGCCCTGGCTCGCGCCCGCACCGAGGCCCGCCGCATCCAAGACCGCAACAACCTCAACATGCTGGCGAAGGGCATCGCCACCTGGCTGAACGAATTCGGCGACGACCGCTTCTATCCGCCAAGCATCGCCGACCTGTTCGACAAGAAGATCATCCCCGACCCTGGGGTCTTCGTCTCACCCCTCGACCCCGACCCGCCGAAGCTGCCCAATGGCCTGCGGTGCAGCTACGTGAGCTGCTTCGACCAGTACCCCACCCGGCAGTTCCTCGACGACTTCCCGCCCAACATCATCATGGCCTGGAACAGGAAAGCCTTTGTCGAGGGCCTGAGAAACGTGCTCTTCTTCGACTGGCACCAAGAGTGGGTCGAGGAGGACAGGTTCCAGGCGCTGCTCAAGGAGCTCGACGAGAACGTCAAGAGGCTCACCAAGGAGCGCCAGCCTGGCGAGAAGGGCATCCCAAAGCGCGCCCCAGCCAAGGGCCAGTTCTAAACCCCACCCATTCAGGAGCCGAGACATGGTTCCTCGCACCATCTTGAGACCTTCCTGCCTCGTTGGGGCCGCGAGCGGCGCGGCGCCCTCCCGAACGTTCCAATACGTTCGGGAGGGTAGGGCGTTGCGCCCGGTGGGCGGCGCTCGGCGCGGCTACCCTCCCGAAGGTGTGGGAACCTTCAGGAGGGCGCTCTGCGTTGCCCTGGGGCTCGCGCTTTCGGCGGGCGTCATCGCCGGCGAGGCGAGCATCGAGGACCTGATGCCCGCCGACGCCATCTTGTCGCTGGCCTATTACGGCGATAACCCCGACCTCGAGAAGACGGCCCTCGCCCAACTCGCCGCCGAGCCCGAGGTCAAGGAATGGCTCGGCAGCATCCGCCAGGCGCTCGCGGGGGCAAACGCCCTTCTCGCGCAGTTCCTCAAGGTGAACCCCGAGCTCCTCAAGCCGTTGCTCGGCTGCCGCGTGGGGCTGTCGCTGGTGGCCGGCGAGCGTGACGGCGAGCCCAAGCCCCTTCTGGTCGCCCAGGTGGGCAAGGCGGGCGGGGCGGCACACGACCAGGCCAAGGCGTTCCTCGCCCAGGTGGGCGCCGTGGCGGGCGGCCGCGGCGAGAAGGCCGTTATTGGCGGCATCGAGTTCAACCAGTTCGGCGACGGCGCCGACGCCTTGCTCTTCGGCCTCCGCGACGAGTTCCTGCTCCTCGCCGTCGGCCGCGGGACCCTTGAGCGGGCGCTTGCGCCCAACACGCCGAAGCTGGCGGCCCACCCAAGCTTCCGGCGCGCCCTGGCGGGCAACGGCTCGACCGTGCTCGTCCTGCTCTACGACCACGCGACGGTGATAGAGCGATTCGGCAAGGAGATGCCGCCCAACATCCGCGGCTTCTTCGACCGCATGGGCCTCAGCGGCCTGCGTGCCGTGGGCCTGCGGCTGGGGGCGAAGGACAGGGCGCTGGTCGGCTCGCTCATCGCCCACACTGCGGGCGAACGGCGCGGGCTGCTCCGCGCCATCGCCGCCCCGCCGCCCGACCGCGCGCTCCTCAAGCTCGCGCCGCGCGACAGCGGCTTCGCCTGGCTCAGCAACGTGGACCTTGGCGAGGCCTACGACGCGTTCGTCGGCGCCCTGGAGGCGGCCCTGGCCGAAGAGGGCTTCCGCGAGGGGCTGGCCGAGTTCCAGAAGCAGGCCGGCCTGAACCTGCGCGACGACCTCCTGGGCTCCCTCGGCCGCGACACGCTCGTGACCACCTCGGGCCGCTCGCTCTTCCCCGCCCTCATCATCTCGCAGGCGCTCAAGGACGGCGACCGCTTCGAGGCCGCGCTCGGCAAGCTCATCGCCCGGTTGAACGCCGCCATCAAGCAGGAGGCGGGCGAGAAGGCGGGGGCCGAGCTCCGCACCATTCGCTTCGGCGACCACACCATCCGCTACCTCGCCACGCCGGGCGTGATGCTGCCCCTCGCCCCGTGCTACGCGCGGCACGGCGGCCGCATCGTCTTCGCCCTCACGCCCATCCACCTCAAGGACTACCTGGCCTTCCTCGACGCCAACGAGCCCTCGGTCCTCGACCACCCCGGCTTCAAGGAGCTGGAGCCGCTGGTGCCCAAGGACGCGGCGTCGCTGGCCTACTCGGACTTCGCGGAGGGCGTCGTGGGCCTTTATGCCGCCCTCGCGCCATTTCTGAGCCTGGTGCAGGCCATCCCCGGCAACCCCGTGGCGATTGACCTGGCCAACCCGCCCGCGGCGCGCACGGTCCGCAAGCACATGTTCGGCGCCATCTCCTATCTGCACGCCACGGACGACACGCTGGTTGCGGAGACGATCTCGCCGCTGGGCGTGAGCTTCGCCGACCCCGTCGCGGGCACCTTTGTCCTCGGCCTGGCGGCAGGCATGCTCCTGCCCGCCTTCGCCCAGGCCCGCGGGGCAGCGCGCGAGGCCGCGGCAATGAACAACCTTCGGCAGATCGCCGTGGGCATCACGGTCTATGCCAACGACAAGGGCGCCATGCCGCCCAACCTCGCCGCCCTGGTCGAGGCCAAGGTGTTGGCCGACCCCAAGGTGCTCGTGGCGCCCAACGACCCCGCGCCGCCACAGGTCAACGGCTTGCCGTGCAGCTTCGTCTACTTCCTCGACCCCCATCCCGGCCTCAAACTCAAGCCCGATGAACTCGACAACCCCGCGCGCCTGATGATCGTGTGGCAGAGGGCGCCATTCGATGACGACGAGGTGTGCGTGGCCTTCGCCGATGGCCACGTGGAGACGATGGACGAGGCCGAGTTCCGCGCCGCCCGCGAGCGCCTCGACGCCTTCCTGAAGGCCAAGGGCGCCAAGATCAAGGGCGGCCAGCTCTAGGAGGCCCGCGTGGCTGTCCTGGGCACTGGGATAGACATTGTCGAGGTGGACCGCCTGGAGGAGACGATCGTGCGCCGCGGCGAGCGGCTGCTCGACCGCGTGTTCACCCCCGCCGAGCGGGAGTATTGCGAGAAGCGGCCCCGCCCGATCGTCCATTACGCCGGCCGCTTCGCCGCCAAGGAGGCCGTCCTCAAGGCCATCCGCACCGGCTGGGTGCAGGGGATCGGCTGGAAGGACATCGAGGTGGAGCTCGGGGCCGGCGGCGAGCCGTCGGTGCGCCTGACCGGCGGCGCCCTCGTCCGCGCCAACGCGATGGGCGTCACCGCCATGCACATCTCGATCTCACACACCGAGCACTACGCCGTCGCCAGCGCGATTGCGGAGGGAGAGAAGCCGAATCCGTGATCCGCAACCTGTAATCCGTGATCCGTAACAGGACAGGAAAGGACTCAGGACGAGCAGTTCTCGGCTTTGCCTGGTTGCGGATTACGGATCATGCATTACGGATTCCTCAGGAGGACAACGTGAGCCTCGAGGGAAAGGTTGCGCTGGTGACAGGCGCTTCCCGCGGCATTGGCCGCGCGATTGCGCTGGCCCTGGCGCGTGATGGGGCGGCCGTGGCGGTGAACTACCGCGAGCGGGCCGAGGCCGCCGAGGAGGTCGTCGCCGCCATCCGCGCCCTCGGCCGCCAGGCCCTCGCGCTCCAGGCCGACGTCCGCTCCCTCGACCAGGTCAAAGCCATGTTCGACCAGGCCAAGGACGCCCTCGGCGGCCTACACGTCCTCGTCAACAACGCCGGCCTCACCCGCGACAACTACCTGGCCTTCATGAGCGAGGCGGAATGGGACGAGGTGGTGGACACCGCGCTCAAGGGCGCGTTCCTGTGCACAAAGGTCGCCTCGCGCCTGATGACCCGCGCCAAGTGGGGGCGCATCATCAACATCTCGTCCGACGCCGCCCTCCTGGGCGACATGCAGCGCGCCAACTACTGCGCGGCCAAGGCCGGACTGCTCGGCCTCACGCGGGCCACGGCACGCGAGCTGGCGCCCTACGGCATCACGGCCAACGCCATCGCGCCCGGCATCATCGAGACCGACCTCACCAAGGCCCTCCCCGAGGCCAAGCGGGCGGCCATGCTCGGCCTCATCCCGATCCAGCGGTTCGGGGCGCCCGACGATGTGGCCGCCCTCGCCGCCTTCCTCGCCAGCGACGCCGCCAGCTACATCACCGGCCAGGTCTTCTGCGTGGACGGGGGGCTGAACCTGTGAGCCGCCGCCCGGCCCCCGCCGCCCGCTCCTCAACAATAGGACCAATAGGACCCACAGGACCTATGTGTCCTATGCTCTTTGCGGCCGCGCTCGCGCTGGGGGCCTCGGCCCACGCCCAGCCCTCGCTGTTTGACCAGCTCTTCGAGCGTCACGTGAGGGTGAAGTGCGCCACCAGCCCCGGCGTGCTCCACCTGCTCTACGAGCGCAAGGCCGACCCCCAGGCGGCGCCCGCCTCGTGCTATCGCCGCTACGCCCCAGGCAAGGGCTGGCTCGGCGAGGAACGCCTCCAGGGGGCGCACCGCTGCGTGGCCTTCCTCGGCGATGCGCTCTATGTCTTCCGCCGAAACAACTACTCCATCTACCAGGCGAAGGACTGGACGGCGCACTACCTCTTCCGCGAGGGCCCCGACGGCGCGACGGGCGGCGGCACCTGGCAGTCGGGCGCCTGGCCCCTCGAGTGGGCGCCCGAGGCCGCCTGCCGTGTGGGCGACGCTATCTGGGTGTTCGGCACCGAGGCGAGCGACGGCGTTGCACGCCTTCGCGCCGCGCGGCTCGGGCCGCCCTCGGGCCACGGGGCCTCAGGGCCGGAGCCGGTCCTCCTCGGCAAGCCGCTCGGCACCACCGCGCCGCCCGCCGACCTCACCGTGCTCGGCCGCAACAGGACGGCACTCGTCTTCTGGCACCAGGAGACGCCCGGGGGGCAAGCCAACGAGCTCTGGCACGCGACATTCGATGGCGACGGCTGGAGCGCGCCGCTCCGCGTCCCAGCGCCCTATGCCGCGAGCGACTACGCCGCCGCCGAGCACGAGGGCGCCGTGTGGCTCGTCTGCAAGGAGCGCGGCCGCCGCCTCTCCCCGCGGCGCCCGCTCGTCGCCCTGGCGCTCAGCGGCGAGAGGTGGAGCGATCCGGCAACCGTCCCGAACGCCCTGGACACGCGGCTGGACTGGACGCTGGACGTTGACGCCGCGTCGTTCGACGGCTCGCTCTTCGTGTTCCGCGCGTGCATGGACCGCCTCGTCGCCCACCGCTGGCGCGGGGGGAGCTGGGGCGAGCCCGAGGTCCTCTTCCAGCTCTCGCCGTGGCCGACCTATGTCTTCTGGTGGCTCCTGGGCAACGTGGCGGCGAGCATGCTCCTGCTGCCCGTCGTCGCCGTGGCGGCGGTCCGCACGCGCCTCAAGCCGCGGTTCGCGCTTCGGGCCTTCGGCGTCGAAGCACAAGTGACCTCCTGGGCGCGGCGCGTCGCCGCGCAGCTCGTGGACATCGTCCTCGTGCTTCTCCTCCACATGGTCGCCGCCACCACCCTGAACGTCGCGGCCGCAGAGGGCGCCTCGGACGCCGAGGCATTCGTCGCCACCGTCGGCCTCTCCTCGGCGCTCTACCTGGCCTACTTCGTCCTGGCAGAGGGCCTCACGGGGCAGAGCTTCGGCAAGCTCCTCCTGCGCATCGCAGTAGTAGGCCCCGACGGCGCGCGTCCCTCCCTGCCCAGAGTCGTTCTCCGCAACCTCCTGAGGCCCTGGCCATTCCTCGTCCCGGCCGCCTACCTGATCGGCTCGCTCACCCTGCTCCTGACGCGCACGAGCCAGCGCCTGGGCGACCTGCTCGCGGGCACCTACGTCGTGGACCTGCCCATCCCCGCGCCCAGGCCCCTCGGGCCGGACGATGCGGACTGACGGCGCTACCAGGCGGCGGCCAGAACGCCGCGCCCACCGCCCCGGAGATCTGTCCGCACCCTTCGCACCAGGGACCCTCCCCCAGGCCCCTTGTGTGCGGCGGCGGTCGGCGCTATACTGCTCCCCGCTGGCAAGCCGCACCCATCAGGAGAGCGCAGTGGTGGTCCGGCTCAAACGCTTCGAGGGCAACCCCATCCTGAAGGCTGAGCCGAGGAACCCCTGGGAGGCCCACTCGGTCTTCAACGCCGCAGCCGTGCTCAAGGGCAGCAAGGTCTATCTCTTCTACCGCGCGTGCGACAGGCACTTCCGCGAGCCCTACGTCTCCAGCATCGGCCTGGCGGCGAGCGACGACGGCTTCCGCTTCACCCGCCTGCCCGGCCCCGCCTACAAGGGGCAGCACCCCTCCGAGAGCCGCGGCGTGGAGGACCCGCGAATCACCCTCGTCGAGGGACGCTACCGCATGCTCTACACGGCCTACGACGGGCGCCACCCCCGCGTCGCCATGGCCGAGAGCGACGACCTGCTCCACTGGACCCGCTACGGCATCATCCTGCCCCACCTCGACAACAAGGACTCCGCCATCTTCCCCGAGAAGATCGGCGGCCGCTATTGCCTCATCCACCGCGAGCCGCCCAACATGTGGCTCGCCTGGAGCGATGACCTCTATCACTGGGGCGACTTCGAGGTCCTCGCCCGACCCCGCCCAGGCACCTGGGAGCAGCGCAAGATCGGCCTCTCAGGGCCGCCCCTCCGCATCCCCGAGGGCTGGCTAGTCGTCTACCACGGCGTGGACGCGGCCGGCGTCTACCGCCAGAGCCTGATGCTCCTCGACGCCGAGGACCCGCGCCGAATCCTGCGGCAACACGCCGAGCCCGTCCTCGAGCCGCAGGCCGACTACGAGCTCCACGGCGACGTGCCGAACGTCGTCTTCTCCTGCGGCCATGTGGTCAAGGGCGACACCTTCTTCCTCTACTACGGCGGGGCCGACACCGTCCTGGCCGTCGCCACCTGCCCGATGGCCGACCTCCGCGCCTGGGCGGCAGGGAAAGACTGACGACGCAACAGAGCGTATGGAGGACACCAATGAACAAGGTTGCGGTGCGTGTGCTCGTGCTCGTGCTTGTCGTGGCCGCCATCGTTGCGGTGGCCGTCGCGACCCGAACCAGGGAGGGCGACAAGAAGGAAGGCGTGCCAGCGCCCACAGGGCTCCTCGTCCAGATGATCGGCGGAAAGCCGGGGGCGTGGAACCTCAAGGAGCGGATGGACGGCTTCGCCGAGATCGTCAAGGGCACCGAGGTCGTCCTGGCCGACATCCAGTACAACCAGGAGAACCCCGACACCGCGCTCCAGGTGGCCGAATCGGTCATCAACGCGCAGCCGGGCCTGCGCGGCTTCTTCTGCTCCAACGCCTTCGCCGGGCCGGGCGCCGCCCTCGCCATCAAAGGCGCCATCCAGCGCGGGAAGCTCAAGGAGGGCCAGGTCCGTGTCGTGGCCTTCGACACCACCGACGACATCCTCGACTTCATCGAGCAGGGCGTCATCGCCTGCACGCTCGCCCAGAACACCGCCGAGATGGGCCGCATCGCCATCGAGAAGCTCATGGAGTTCGCCGCCCAATACCGCGAGAAAAAAGCGTTCGACCGCCCGTCCAAGGGCAAGGACATCATTGACACCGGCGTGAGCGTGGTGACGAAGGCCGAAGTCTCGAAGTACCGCGCCAAGCCCCCGACCAAGACCGAACCGGTCGCCGACCCCAAGTTCCGCTTCGCTCTAGTCCCCAAGTCCATCGGCCACCCCTACTGGGAGGGCGTCCGCGAGGGGATGAACGTCGCCGCCGCGCGCCTCGGAGTCCACGCCGTCTTCCAAGGTCCACCCGAGGCGAGCATCGAGGAGCAGATTCGCGTGATCGAGGGCCTGATGGCCCAGGGCTACGACGGCATCGCCATCTCGCCAAACGACCCCGATGCGGTCAAGGAGATCATCAAGCGCGCGATGGCCAAGGGGATCGCGGTCGTGACCTTTGACAGCGATTCGCCCGACAGCGAGCGCCTGGTCTACATCGGCACCGACAACCGCGAGGCGGGCCGCGTCGGCGCGCGGCAAATGCTCAAGCTCCTCGGCCTCAAGCAGCCCGGGGAGAAATGACCAGGGCGTGGTCCGTTCCGGACGCCACGGGTGGAAGGGCGGGTAGGGACAGGTTCCCGTGCCTGCCCGAACTCGGTGACGCGCCACAACATAGGTGGGCGGGCACGGGGACCCGCCCCTACTTGGTGTCCGAAGCGGACTACGCTCAAATGACCACAGTGTCGCCAGCCTGCACAGTGCCGCCTGCGCCCGGCGGCACCGGTCAGTCTGCCCACACTGAGCGAGGGGCCTTCCCTATGGTCGCACCCCTGCTTGAGATGCGCGGGATTACCAAGTCGTTCCCGGGCGTCCGGGCCCTCGACGGCGTCTCGCTCGCCGTCGGACGGGGCGAGGTCGTGGCCCTCGTGGGCGAGAACGGCGCCGGAAAGTCCACCCTCATCAAGGTCCTCTCCGGCTGCTACCGCGCCGACGCGGGCGAGATCGCCTTCGCCGGCCAACGCCTCGGGCGCTACAGCCCCTCCCAGGCCCAACGCCTCGGCATCGCGGTCATCTACCAGGAGTTCAACCTCGCACCGCCCCTGTCCGTGGCGGAGAACGTCTTCGTCGGCCGCCAGCCGCGCACGCGCCTCGGCACCATCGCCTTCGCCCAGATGCGCGCGGCCACCCAGCGCATCCTCGACTCCCTGGAGCTGCCGCTCGACGCCCGCCGCCCCGTCGCCTCCCTCTCCGTCGCCGAGCAGCAGATGGTGGAGATCGCCAAGGCCATCTCGTTCCAATCGAAGCTCATCGTGATGGACGAACCGACCGCGGCCCTCACCGAGCACGAGACGGCCAAGCTCTTCGCCCTCGTCCGCCGCCTCCGCAACCAGGGCGTCTCGATCGTCTACATCTCCCACCGCCTCGAAGAGGTCTTCGCCCTGGCCGACCGCGTGGAGGTGCTCCGGGACGGGCGCAACGCCGGCGGCCTCGCCATCGGCGAGGCCACGGTGGACAAGATCATCCGCCTGATGGTCGGCCGCGAGCTCACCGAGATGTTCCACAAGCAGCCCGCGCCCCTCGGCGGGCCGGCCCTGGAGGTCCGCGGCCTCTCCCGCGCCGCCAGCGGCGTCCGCAACGTCTCCCTCTCCGTCCGCGCCGGCGAGATCGTCGCCCTCGCCGGCCTCGTCGGCGCCGGCCGCACCGAGATCGCCCGGGCCATCTTCGGCATAGACCGCCCCGACGCCGGCGAGATCGCGGTCGGCGGCAAACCCGTCTCGGTCCGCTGCCCCCGCGACGCCATCCGCGCCGGCATGGGCCTCGTCCCCGAAAACCGCAAGGAGCAGGGCCTCTTCCTGATGCTCGCCGTCCGCGAAAACGCCACCGCCGCGGGCCTCACGCTCGGGCGCGCATACCTGCATGCGGAAGACCGGGACGGTGTGCAGGTGTGCACACCCTACCTCGGCTTCATCCGCCTCGCGGCCGAGCGCCGGCTCGTCGGCTCCCTCATCAGCCAGCTCCGCATCCGCACCCCGTCCCAGGAGCAACAGGTCCAGTTCCTCTCCGGCGGCAACCAGCAGAAGGTGGTGCTGGCCCGCTGGCTGGCGTTGAGGCCGCGGGTGCTGCTGCTCGACGAGCCGACGCGCGGCATTGACGTCGGCGCCAAGGCCGAAATCTACGCCCTCATGGGCGAACTCGTCCGCCAGGGCGTCGGCATACTCATGATCTCCTCCGAGCTGCCCGAGGTGCTCGGAATGAGCGACCGCATCCTCGTCGTCCGCCAAGGCGCCATCGCGGGCGAGCTCGCCCGCGCCCAGGCCACCCAAGAGGCCATCATGCACCTGGCGACGGGAGGAAAATGAGCTACAATCCGTAATCCGTGATTCGTAATCCGTAACCAGAGAGGCCAAAGAGCCGCGCGATTGGGGCCTTGTCTTTTCTTGTTACGGATTACGGATTACGCATTACGGGCTTCCTCGGAAGGACAGAGCGCTGTGTCGCCAACGCCGCTCTCAGCATTGAGCAAGCAAGTGCTCGCCGTCTGGCTCCTGGGCTGCGCGGCGCTGCCCTTCGGGGTCCTGATGCCGGCCGGCGAGCGGACGGCGAGCATGGCCGTGTCGGCGGCCCTGCTGACGGCCGCGGGCCTGGCCGTGGGCGTGGCCTACGCGCGCCGCTGGCGCCCAGCCTGGCACCTCGTCCAGGTCTGCCTGCTGGCCGCCGTGGCGATGGGCGCCTACTGGAGCAATCGCTGGCTCTTCATCGGCGCCTCCGCCCTCCTCATCTACCTCTACTTCTCGCTCTACGCGCCCGAGGTGCGGGAGGAGTTCGACATCCACGCCGCCCCCCGCGAGGTGGGCGTGCTGCTCGTGCTCCTGGGCATGTGCAGCGCGCTGACGCTCCTGAGGCCGCGCTTCCTGGAGGGCGGCAACCTGCTCGACCTGGCCCGCCAGTTCTCGATGGTGGGCATCATGGCCGTGGGAATGACGATGGTCATCGTCCTCGGCGGCATTGACCTCTCGGTCGGCTCCATCGTCGCGCTCTCGGGCTGCCTGGCCACGCTGGCGATTCAGCAACGCGACTCGCCGCTGTGGGCGGCCGTGGCGATCGCCCTCGCAGTGGGGGCCGCGGTCGGGGCGTTCAACGCCCTCCTCATCAGCGGCTTCCGCATGGCGCCCTTCATCATCACCCTCGGCACGATGTGCATGGCCCGCTCGCTCGCCCTCGTGGTGACGGGCGCAAAACAGGTCACTGTCACCGGCCGCTCCGCCCAGGGCGCGCTCCACAACGTCGCCTGGGGCGACACGCTGGGCCTGCCCAACCCCGTGTGGCTGATGGCCCTCGTGGTGCTGGCAGGCCACGTCTTCCTGTGCTATACTCGCACCGGCAGGCACATCTATTACATCGGCGCCAACGAGGAGGCGGCCCGCCTCTCGGGCCTCAGCGTGCGGGCCGTCAAGGGACTCGTCTACACCCTCTGCGGGGCGCTCGCCGGCCTCGCCGGCCTCGTCCAGGCCGCGCGGCTCGACACCGGCCAGCCCTCAGCAGGCGCCGGCGACGAGCTCAAGGTCATCGCCGCCGTCATCATCGGCGGAGCCTCCTTCGCCGGCGGCGTCGGCACCGTCCTCGGCGCTCTCCTCGGCGCCGCCATCATGGGAGTCCTGCGCCAGGGACTCATCATGCTTGAGGTCGAGACAAACTGGCAGGAGTTCGTCCAGGGCGCCGTCATCATCGGCGCCGTCGCCCTCGACCTCCTGAGGAAACGACGGTAGGGCGCGCATACCTGCACGCGGAGCCGAGGACGACGACGAGGACTGCTGCTACTACTACTACTACTACTACTACTACGAGAGTAGGGCGTGCATACCTGCACGCGGAACTGCTCTCGGAACCCTTGTTAGGAGCTCGCTCATGGCGTCGTGGTTGCGCATCGCGGTGGTGGCGGCGGCCCTCGCCCTCGCCTCGTGCGCCGAGTTCTTCGGCGAAAAGCCCCTCGTCATCAGACCCTCTGTAGCCAAGGCCCCCTATGGCGAAATCCCCGACGTCGGCTCCGTGGACCTCTACACCCTCACAAACGCCAACGGCATGGTCGTCAAGCTGACCAACTACGGGGCGATCACGGTCAGCGTCGAGGTCCCCGACCGCCAGGGCAAGCTCGCCGACGTCACCCTCGGCTACGACACCCTCGACGGCTGGCTGAAGAACACCTCGTACTTCGGGGCGACCGTCGGCCGCTACGCCAACCGCATCGCCAGGGGCGCCTTCACCCTCGACGGCACCACCTACAAGCTAGCCACCAACAACGGCCCCAACCACCTCCACGGCGGCATCAAGGGCTTCGACAAAGTCCTCTGGCAGGCCCAGCCCATCCAGACCCCCACCACCGCAGGCGTCCGCTTCACATACCTCTCCAAGGACGGCGAGGAGGGCTACCCCGGCAACCTCCGCGTCACCGCACTCTACACCCTGAACAACAACAACGAGTTCAAGGCCGAGTTCACCGCCACCACCGACAAGCCCACCATCGTCAACCTCGCCCACCACACCTACTGGAACCTCGCCGGCCCCGCCGCCGGCGACGTCCTGGGCCACGTGCTGACCATCTTCGCCGACAGCTACACCCCCGTGGACAAGGACCTCATCCCCACCGGCCAGATCGCCCCCGTGCGCGGCACGCCCCTCGACTTCACCGTCCCCACCCCCATCGGCAAGCGCATCGCTGAGGTGGAGGGCGGCTACGACCACAACTTCGTCCTCCGAAACCTCCCCCCGCGCGTCGGCCTTGCCGCGCGCGTCCTCGAACCCACCAGCGGCCGCATCATGGAAATCTACACCGACCAGCCAGGCATCCAGTTCTACTCAGGAAACTTCCTCGACGGCACCGTGGTCGGCAAGGGCGGCGTCGCCTACAAGAAGCACGGCGGCTTCTGCCTCGAAACCCAGAAGTTCCCCGACTCGCCCAACCGCCCCAACTTCCCCAGCCCCGTCCTGCGCCCCGGCGAGACCTACAAGCACACCATGATCCACAAGTTCTCCGTCAAGGACGGCGCCCCCAAGCCGCGCTGACCCGTCCCCCCTCCAGCCCCAGTGTGGCCAGTCCCTTCTGGGCCGCAGCCCCTTGCAACTCAATGCCCACTGGCCACACTGGGGCCGCCCAGGGCCGCCGGCTCACCAGGCGTCCAGCCGATAGCGGTACATGGTGTGGCCGACCTCGCGGAGCGCCGCGATGGTCTCGGGGTAGGGCGTGTCGCAGCAGTCCACCAGGCCGATCTGGTAGTTCTCCTCGTCGAGGACGCGCCCCGTCGTCGGCTCGTCGGAATACTTGAACCAGTGGGTGCCGACGAACTGCGGGTGGCGGAGCGCGCCCTGGACGTATGCCTTGTAGGCCGCGGCGCGCTCGGCCTGGTCCTTGACGGGGACGAGGCCGGTGTGGAACATTCCGCGGTCGAGTGCGCCGAAGTGGAACTCGCCGATGATAAGCGGCTTGTCGGGGCCGGGGTAGCGGAAGTCGGCGACGGAGCGGCGGTAGAGGTTATAGCTGACGACGTCGCAGAACTTCGCCGCGGCGCGGGCGGCACGGTCGTTCACCCACGCGAAGCGGCAGCCGAGGTAGAGCTGGTTGGGGGCGACCTCCTTCACGGCGTCGCGGATGAGGCGGAAGTACTCCTCGGCGAACCGCGTGTAGAAGGCAGCCAGGTCGTCCCAGGCCCGCTTCTTGTCGGGCGCGGCGCGGCTGGCGAGCAGGGCGTCCCACGAGGCGTGGCTGGTGCCCCAGGCGGCGTTGAGTTTCTCAATGGCGCCGTACTTGGCCTTGAGGTCGGCGATGAAGGCGTTCTTGGCGGCCTGGTCGGGCGGGGAGGCGAGGGCGGCGATGGCGAGCGAGACCTCGTCGCCCCAGGCGATCTCGTTGTCCACGAAGTAGCCGATGCACCAGGGGTCGCCGGCGCTCTTGCCGGCCTCCTGGGCCAGCCGCTCGCGGAGCTTCTTGTTGAACTCAGGGTCGAAGACGTCGCGGAACTTGCCCCAGTAGCCCTGGCTGCCTTCCAGGGGCCTGCTCTGGAAGTGGATGGTTGCCACGTAAGGCGTCCGCCGCATCAGGTAGACGGCGGGGTCCGACCAGTTGGCGATGGTGTTCATCCCCCAACTGCGCAGGCGGCGATGGGCGAGGTCGGCGATGCGGGCGCGCCAGTCGTCGCCATACTTGCGCTTGGCGTTGGCCTGGCCGAAGCCGTAGGAGCGGACTGTGCGCCCCGCGTAGTGGCCGTGGAGGGCGTGGCCCTTTGAGAAGAACTCGGCGAACTCTGGCCGCTCGCCGGGGAAGTCCTGCCACCAGGTCTCGCGGCCCTCGATGGGCGTCGTGTCGTTCTCCCGCACGCAGTCGGTGCCGTGGCTCCAGAAGAGGTGGCCGTCTGGGTCCACCAGCCACCATTTGCCGTCGAGCTTTTCGACGCGGAAGAAGCCCGTGGCCTTGAGTGTGGGGCCGGCGGCCCAGCCGCCCCACTTGTCCCAGTCGGGCGGGCCAGGGCGCTCCTCCAGCTCCTTAGCCTCGGCCGCGAGGCGGGCCTTCAGCTCCTCCACCGAGTGGGTCTTGCCCGGCCAGTCCCTGTGGATGTATTGGCCGAAGGTGTCAATGAAGGGGAAGAAGGCCCTCTCCTCGTCGGGCTTGGGCGGTGGCGGGGTGTAGGCCCCGCCGACGCGGATGGCGGCGACCTCGAAGGCGTGGGCTTCCTTGGGCCTGGGGACGAAGATGAGGAGCTGGGTGACGCCTGCCGCATCAATCGCCCCCTCGTCGCCGCCCGGCTCGCCTGGGTAGCCGCGCATCCCAAAGAGCTTGTTGCGGGCCGCGCTCCGCGGCTTCCGCCTCAGCTCCACCTTCAGCGTCCCACTCTCGCCGGGCTTGAGGGTCAGGCGACCCGTGACGCAGTTGCGGACCCCGTCGGCGCCGGGGTTGTCCACCCGGCAGCACAGCGTCACCTTGTTGGCGCCCACGTTCTTGGCGTCGAGGGCGAGGAACTCGAAGGGCGAGAGGTCCCATTTGCCCTTCGGCGCCTTGAGGGTGATGCCAGGCCACTCGGCGCGATGGCCGGTCTCGACGTGAAGCGCCGAGCCGCCCTCGCGCTTCGCCTCGCAGACCCTGGCGTCGGTCGTGGGCACCTTGCCAAAGTCAAAGCCCTCGCCGAAATCAAGCAACACCTTCTCCCCCGCGCACGCCAGCGCGGCCAGGCACAGAAACGTCGCCAGGGTCATTGCGCTTGGCACCGCGATGCCTCCTTTCTGGAGACCTCCCTTTCGGTGGACTTGCGAGGTCTACAAGCCTTCGCAAGCCTGGGTGGAGGTCTGGCTGAATGTTCCGCCAGCATAGGCTCGTCGGCGCGCCCTGTCAAGCTAGCCCAAGCCTGACACGTCCCCAGTTTCCGGTCGTTGGTCTGTGCAGCCCCGAAGGGGCGAACTACGATAGCCAGCCCAGGGCGAAGCGAAGCCCTGGGAAGACTGGCCATTCCCTCCCGAAGGTTCCAATACCTTCGGGAGGGTAGGGGTTAGGCGCGGTGGGGGGGGTAGGGCGTTACCCTCCCGAACGTATTGGAACGTTCGGGAGGGAGTTGGGGACTATCTCGCCCTCACAGGGCTGATTCCCTTACAACCCCAGACCTGGCCATTCCCTCCCGAAGGTTCCAATACCTTCGGGAGGGTAGGGGTCAGGCGCGGTGGCGGGGTGGGGCGTTACCCTCCCGAACGTATTGGAACGTTCGGGAGGGAGTTGGGGACTATCTCGCCCTTACAGGGCTGATTCCCCTACAACCCCGACTGGCCATTCCCTCCCGAAGGTTCCAATGCCTTCGGGAGGGTAGGGGTTAGGCGCGGTGGCGGGGTGGGCGTTACCCTCCCGAACGTATTGGAACGTTCGGGAGGGAGTTGGGGACTATCTCGCCCTCACAGGGCTGATTCCCTTACAACCCCAGACCTGGCCATTCCCTCCCGAAGGTTCCAATACCTTCGGGAGGGTAGGGGTTAGGCGCGGTGGGGGGGGTAGGGCGTTACCCTCCCGAACGTATTGGAACGTTCGGGAGGGAGTTGGGGACTATCTCGCC
>Ga0209381_1001721_pt1 | contig 32668 bp, 37 predicted proteins | sample DewCreD2012metaG_FD_184111 | JGI IMG/M metagenome (GOLD analysis project Ga0209381, IMG submission 184111) | Hot spring sediment bacterial and archeal communities from British Columbia, Canada, to study Microbial Dark Matter (Phase II) - Dewar... ... | reverse complement strand
ATGGATGCGTGTCGTTCAAAGCCTAAATATTTATATAGGCGGAGGTAATATTAATATGTAACGGGGATATGAGGAGAATGAGAAGGAGGTTTCCTTCTTGTTCATCCTTAAAGAATTCTCATGGATGCTTATGTAAAGTATATATATTCCGATTTGTTTACTTACTATTGGAAGCAGATTGCCTGTGTAAGAAGTTGACTCACTAAACCTCTTCTGCACTGCCTTTTGTTATGAGCACGTTTGCTATCTCGTTTGGAAGCCTGACTACTTGGTCCTGCTCAAAGGGACCATAGGTCTCAAGCTCTGTACCTATAAGTTTTGGGACGGATACAAGAAGGCGGACCCGCTTCATTGATTCGTTTGCAAGTTCATCAGTCTGCTCGGTTTTGACCGGCTCAACCAAGCCATCATTTTTGATTGGGCAGATGTCAGGCAGCCGCGCATTTAGGAGATTGCAGAGTATTCCCCGCCTTGAGTTCTCCAAAATGAAAAGAAGATCCTCGAAGAGCTTTCTCTCCTCATCGAGCAGGCATGATGTATCTACGATGCTCGAGCCGGTCCTGGACTTGTTAAGGGCCATGAACAATATCTTCTTCTCGCGCCTTTCATAGAGCTCCCTGATAATCTTTGCAGTGTTCTCCATCTGGATAATAATCCGGCGGCTATCTGGATGAGACATATCTTTTGGCATCAGCTGGTTTTTTGCTGCAAGATAATCAACAAGATCCTTGTAGAATGTAGGGCTCATAGACTGAAGCTCATCCCTGTTTTTTTCTCTTCTCAGAAGCTCAAACAAAGTCTCATAAGTGATGCTTATCTCTTTTGTCTCCATCTTTTCCCCCAAGATATGGATTGGTGCTGAATATAAATAATTTATGGCAGGATTTATTAAGAGATTGGTCATCCTTCCTGCCAATGGCGCTCACTTACAAGGACCTAGAATTCAGCAAGACTGAAAAAGGCCTAAAGGTTATATTTCTTGGCAGGTTCTGGTTTGATGTATCAGCTGATGAGATGAAGAGGCTTGGCAAGGTCAAGATAAGAAAGCACAGCATCGAGGCTGATGAACAAGCCTGGCTGAGGATAATGAACAGCGGTTTTACAAGGCTTAGAAGCCTTGTCACAGGCAGGCCAGCCCTTTATATCCACAGGAACTCAGGGATACCTCTTATAGGGACTAATTATTTCGGAATCATCTATAGGAACACCAATCTGATTGAGGTTAGGCCTATAACAGGCTGCAACCTTAAGTGCATCTATTGTTCAGTTGATGAGCCCGGGAAAAAAAAGATAGACTATGTGGTCGAGAAAGATTACCTAGTTGATGAATTCAAGAGGGTTGCAGGGCAAACAGAGGACATTGAGGCACACATCAATGCACAGGGAGAGCCATTGCTCTATACCCCTATTGTTGAGCTGGTGAGCGGACTTAGAGCAGCAGGAGCTGTGCGGGTCTCGCTTGACACAAACGGCACCCTTCTTACGAAGAAGCTTATTCACGACTTGGCAAAGGCAGGGCTCACCCAGCTTAACCTGTCTATCAATGCTGTATCAAAGGAGCTTGCTGACAAAATCTCAGGCTGCAAGTACCCAACAAGGCATGTGCTTGAGATGGCAAAAGAGGCAAAAAGAGCGGGTATTCGAATAGTCTTTGCGCCTGTCCTTATGGGCGGAGTGAATGACTGTGAAATGGGAGGACTTATCGAGATAGCAAAGAGCATGGGTGCTCAGATGGGCATTCAGAACTTCATGTCGCATGCAAACGGCAGAAAGCCTGTGAAAGAGGCGCCAATCGAGGAGTTCCTTGATTTCTTAATGGTCTATGAAAAGAGGCATGGCATCAAGCTTGTGCTTGGCCCAGAGGATTTCAGCATCAGGGCAGCGGAAAGGCTTGCAAAGCCCTTCAGGAAAGACCAGAAGGTGAATGCAACAGCTGTATGTCCTGGAAGGGCTCCTGGCGAGATGCTTGCTGTTGCAAAAGACAGGGTTATTCAAGCGCATGGCTGCACCCCCGGGAGAGTCAAGGTGAGAATTACTAGGGATAAGCATAACATATTCTATGGGATATGCATAAGGTAAAAATTACTAGGTAAGACTAATTATATTGCAGACATCAACACAACAGGCGACTGCCACCCCGCAGGGGCCCCTGCTAGTTTGCGGCAGTTTTGCCGAACGCAATAATAAGTTCTGAATGTTCAAATGATTTGTTTATACAGTGATACTACCAGTTAAAATAATCAAATTGAGAATAATAGGTCAGAATAAAAGAAAAAAAAGGTCTTATTGGACCTTGTTCACCTTCAAGCTCGACTCGCTTACTGTGGTGGCCACCATCTCCTTGCCTTCAAGCTTGTACTGCCCGTAGTTCTGCAGTATCCTTGACGCAAGCTGTGTGTCCATCCCAGTTCCGCCAGCCACTATCAGAGCAACCTTGTCGCCTGTCTCGACGAGCTTGATCAAGGCTTTTCCAGCCTCAAAACCCTCGTAGCAGACTTCAGGGTTGTTCATCAGAGCTGCAGTGACGCTGTTCGCGCATGGGCCACCGATCGCAATCACGTTCTGTGCCCTTGCGTTGCTCACTTCAGTGTCGAACTTGTTCGCAGTGGACGGTATCGGGTTTACTGTGCAGCTCTCTGTGCAGCCTGCCTTGGTTGTTCCGCCAGTGCTTGATGCACCAGTGGGAGCAATAAAGACCTGCCCATAGACCGAGTCCCTGTACAGCTTGACAGTGACCTTGTCATCCTTGTCATCGTCAGTATTGTACCTGACCCAGCTGCCCTTTTCAGTCACGGTTATCGTGTCCGCACTGTCGCCGTCATCAGCATTGACCTCTGCTGCAGTGTTGGCATCGAAGCTTGTCCTGAACTGGACTTCGTTGTCAGTGCCGTCCTTGGACGCATTGACAAAGAATGTCGATGGGTCTGTCAGAGTCTCGCTGTCCTGGTACTCCACAATCCTGACCTGGACGCCGTTAGCAGCCATGGTTATGGTGTACTCGTTGTCGTCCTTGTCCTTGAAGCTCGCACCGGATCCGCCAGGTGTCACATCTGCAAAGGTGATTGCAGTTGCGGTTGAGAAGTCAACACCGCCTGTTAGTACAAGCCGTATGCTTCCATACCCTGAACCCAGGTTGATTGTGGCGTTTCTTGCACCATCAAAAGTCACATCCTTGTCTGTGATGTCCCTTCCTGCGGTCAGGTCCCTGAAGCTCGTCTGGTTGTTGTCCTCATCGAACTCGGTTATCTTGATAACACGAGCCAGCTTGTCGTCCTTGGTGAACAAGAACGATGCTCCTTCACAGGTATCTGTATTTCCGGCGCATGTCTGGCCTTCAATATATATCCTGTTCTTGGGATTGTCTCCGTCACCTAGAACCACACTTGTAGCTGTATTCTGCCTCAGCTTCAGTTCGAGATCCTGGTTGTCGCTGTTCACAAGAGTTATCTTACCATTCTTGCCGGATGCTGTGAACTGCACATCGGACTCTCTGCTGGTCTTCAAGTTGGCGAAATAGAACTTGAAGTTCTGGAACACCGGATCAATAAACGCATCGCCAACGCCCAGGTAGACATCCTCATCAGGCTCAAAGGTTATGGTCATTCCGCTGACCTCGCCAGGTGTTCCTGAACCGGCTGCAACGAGACCGTTGAAGACAACCTTTGAGTCATCAACATCGTCGCCGTTGATCTGGACCTTGTTGTTGTGCTTGAGCACAATCTCATCAGAGCCGAGTGTCAGCTTGCACATATCAGGTGACATTGTCTGCCCGCCTGCTGTGTTTACTGCCACAACGTCAATTACGCCGATGTCAACACCGCCGACATTCCTTGTCGAGCCCTTGTTAATGGTTGTAGAGATGCCGTCAACCTTCAGAAGGCACTTGTCCTCTGCCTGATTTACGCCAACTACCTCAATAGTGTGCTCTACGCCGCCGATTTTCTTTTCCAGAGGCTCGTCACCCTTGGTCAGCCAGAGAGATGTCTCGCCGGACTGCAGTGTGAGCTCGTCCAGTTTCTTGCTTGAGAACCTTGCCTTGGTTATGGTGTAGGTCCTGCCCTGGATGTCAATGTTTACGCCTTGCAAATCAGCATTCTTGTCAGTGTATTCCACTGGGCTGTCGAAAGTCAGGGTGTATGTGTACATTGTCGTGCTTGTATCCAAGAGCACTGCAGGTCCTGCGTTTGGGAAATCATCGTCGTCCTGGAAGAAGTTGAATTCGTTTGCGCCGATTGTTATCTCTTGCTCGTAGTCAACCTCGTTCTCATAGCCGTCGCCGCTTGCATCCTCGTTGTCGTCAAAGGTTCCATCCTCAAGGAAGTCAAGATCGCCGCCGTCAACTGATGTCGTTGCGACATTGATGTTTTGACCATAGAAGATGTTATCATCTCCCAGCTCAACACCCTTGTCAACTGTGACTGCTCCTGAGCCGCCGCTTGAGCAGACTTGTGTGCAGGTCTTGGCTGCTGCCTGGAGACCCAGCGCCACGTTGGTCATGCCGATTGTATCGGTAGCCTGTGCTTCCTTGCCTATTACCAGAATGCCCTGAAACTGTCCATCTTTGATGAACATTCCCGGATACTGGTTAAGGTCTGCTGCTAGTGCACCCATCATTGTCGCACCAATCATGGTCGCGCCAACTCCGAGGGCAGCAATCCTCTTAATTGCTTTTCTTACCTTCATATTAAACACACCTCCGTGTTTTTAGGCCACAATGTTGCATTGAAACCCTCCCCTCACAACGGGGCTTGTTCTATGCTGAGATGTTAAACTATGGATGGTGCTTTATAAACTTTTCGCGGGGTTTTGCTGTAAGAAATCGCCCAAATAGCTCTATAGGGGCTATAAGGCTCGTATTTAGATGAATAGGGTTGTTATCACTATAAAATGATATATGGAGAAAGTGGCATTTTCTGGGATTTTAATGTGAGGAGATTTGGATACCAGTATTTTTTTGATATTATTAGTATTATATATAGTTGCGCAGATGACCTGACTGTCAAGGCTTGTTAGGATTTCTTTGCTTGTCATCTGAATATAGAGGGTTATACGGATTTTATAAAGATTGCTTGCTTGGAAAAAATTATATAGAGCCAAAGGGAATATATGGGACAGCTCTTGCAATTGCCACGGATTTTTGCCCAATATTCCAACTCAGATAATCACATATATATACAACCTGGCTATCCACATATCCATGCGGAGATGCCGGAGTGGCCAAACGGGACAGGCTTAGGACCTGTTGGCTTAGTGCCTTCGTGGGTTCGAATCCTACTCTCCGCAGCTTTTTTTGCCTCGCTACACTCGGACAAAAACCTGGGAAAAATCCATTCAAGTGGGGTGTTCGCTTCGCTCAACCCCACGGACAGTGCTTCGAATCCTACTCCCCACATTATCTCATGGGTAAAAGGGGCTTTAAGTTTCTTGCAAACTAAAACATGCCGCATACTATATATAGTAGTTCCTAATTCAAAATCTTTAAAGCGGGGATGCCGGAGTGGCCAAACGGGCACGGTTCAGGGCCGTGTAGCTCAGTGCTTACGTGGGTTCGAATCCTACTCCCCGCATCAGTCTTGATTAGGCGGGCTTCATGCCCGCCGGGGTTTCAAAAGGGACTCCCTTCGTAGCTAATGCTTACGTGGGTTCGAATCCTACTCCCCGCAGCTTTTTGTGCCTCGCTACGCTCGGACAAAAACCTGGGAAAAATCCATTCAAGTGGGGTGTTCGCTTCGCTCAACCCCACGGACAGTGCTTCGAATCCTACTCCCAGCATATTTCTTAAGCCAACATATTGAAGAAACATCTTTATCAAAGCACCAGGTATGTTATCAAAATCCATTAACTGAAGGTCCATTAACTGAAGGCAATCAGAGATTATTTACTTCTTCTGCCATTCGTATGATCTTATCCTTGTGGACTTGCCGAACCCGCAGCTCGAGCATACCTTCTTTCTAATATGATAGGAGTAGTTACCGCAACGCCTGCAAGGAATATGGGTCTTCTTGCCGCTTTTCCTACCATGGCTTGCTGTTCCCTTCATGCTATCACTTGCTTGGGCAGATTATCGTTATTGTATCTCCCCTGACAAAGACTGTCCCGAGCTTCCTCTTGACCTCTCCGTCAACCCTCTCCTCTGCATCATCAAGAACAATATTGATGTGGATGTCAAACGCCTTCAAGAGCCCAACATACTGCTTGTTGTTCTTAAGCTCAACAATAACCCTCTTATTCCTAGAAACATTCAATGCGTCAAGCGGCCTTAGTTCCATTTTAACCTCCAAATATAACATTCAGCGAAAATGCGGGCTGTATTTAAATGTTTTGCTTGGAACCCGAACATCTTCAACAAATAGATTTAAATATATGTGATAACAGGAAAAGACAAAGGTGATACTTATGGATAAGAAGGCGTTTGTCGGGCTCTGGGCTGATGTGTTCAAGGGTTTTTTCTTCGGGCTTATATCCGGAATAGTGCTTATGCTGCTTATACTCTATAAGATAATCCCGCTGGGAATAGAGCTCTGCCCTGTAGTTAAATAGATAATTGATTTATTAAAAAAAAAAAACGCCCTTTTCGGGCTTGTTCAATTTAGAAAACCCCTTAGGTATGTAGCTTTCTCCAGCGCCAGATCAACCATCCTGCTTATGTCTTCCATAGTCAAGGTCTGGTCCCCTCCCTTCTGGAGAGCGCACAGGTTCCCTCCTTCAGTTGCTGCGACGGTTAGCCTTGCATCGCATGCAGCCTCTTCATCCGGCAGCGGATCCACAAGGTAGCTTCCGCCAAGTTTTAGCACAGTCACTGAGATTGGTGTCTTTACCAATGGAAGCCTCTGTTCAGTCTTCTTCTTGTAATTTATCTCATCGTTCTCATAGACAGGAAAGAAAGTATCCTTGATTGCGGCAATGGCCGCAAGGGCTGCCGCATCAAAGAGATTACCTGCCGCATTAACGGTTACAATATCAATTGATACAACCCAGCATTTCTCTCCTTTCTTTATCAGAAGCTTCTTTACATCAATCGCTGCGCTCTCACGGATGCCCCTATCAACGACCCTTGCCAGCTCAATCGCCTCATCCTTTGGTGGGCCTGGCTCGAAATCAGGGTTGGACATAGGCAAGAGCTCAGCATTTACCATAATCGTACCTTCATCAGGCTTGTCAGGGTATGGCTGCTGAACAAGCATCTTTACACCTGCGAGGACTATAGTGTCGCCGATTGTCACTTTTGCAGACCCTTCTGCCGTGTTCGATATCCCAAATTCTACTTCTATCTTCCTGTACTCATCCAATTTCCTTCCATCAAGCCTTATATTCTGCGCAAGCGATGAAAGGAGATGCTCCTTGAATTCACTGTTCATTTTGGTTCACCATATCCACGTAATACTTATCTTTTAGTGCCTTCTTTTGTATCTCGTATATTTTCAGTATAGCTGCCCTGGCTTTCTCAAGAGCTTTCATCAGGTCGTCCTTTGTGACCTCACCATCCATCTGCAGAAGGGATATCATGCCTGTGGAAGGCACCATAGCTACAGGGATGTCTGCCACAGGGCCTCCCTCATGCGCCTCCTCCGCGTAATCAAGGTCAACGACAATCTTGTCATCCACCTTTCCGACGCTTACAGCCGTCACGAGATCCTTCATTGGTATCCCGGCATCAGCAAGGGCAATTGATGCTGCGCATATACCTGCACACCTGCTTCCTGCGTCTGTCTGAGGCAGCTCTATGAACACATCCACTACAGCATTCGGGAACTCCTGTAGGTCCAGGACCGGCATAAGGGCCTTCTCTGTTACCATCGAAATCTCTCTTGACCTTCTGCTGGGACCAGGCCTCACCCGCTCGCCCATGCCTGAAAAAGGCATCATGTTATAATTGCACCTGAGGATTCCTTTGCCAGGATCCTGCTTGAACTTTGGATGCAGATCCCTCGGGCCGTACACTGCTGCGTATGCAGTGGTATTACCTATCTTGAAAAAGGCTGAGCCGTCCGCATTAGGAATGACTCCTGCCTTTGCTTCAATAGGCCTTAAATCATCAAAGCCCCTGTCTGAATATCTTTTACTGTATGTCATTTGATTCACCTTTCAGTTCCTGCAATTTTCCATAGATACCTTCGAGATGGCTCTTTACCTTTTCTGTCAAGCCCTGCAGATGGGCTTCCTTCTCAATCATGGCAATTGTCTGGACAGCCACAACCTCGTCCTTGGGACTCCCCTGCAGCCAGATAAGGCCGTTTTGGCCCACTATTATCCAGCATTTTGTAGCATTCTTTATCATACTCACCATGGAACCCTGTTTGCCTATGATGCGCGGCACCTTGTGCGGGTTGCACTTTATTATCCGACCGTTCCTGAGCTTCTTCAACCCCGGCCCTCTCATGGTCACGTCAACAAGCTTCTGTGTGGTCACATTTGTTATCTTGCAGACGAGATAATCACCCAGGCTGTAATACTGCGTCAGGTCAGCGCCTTTCGTGACGAAATCTGAAGTGCCCTCCTTTACCATCAGCATAGCCGTATAAGCTGAGTTTATATCAAGCCTCCAGCCATTTAAGGTAACGTCAATTACCTTGCCAAGAATAACATCATTTTTCTTGGGCAGATACCGTCCGGAAAGCGGAATTATCTTAATTGCCCTTCCGTCCAGGTTGGCAAGACCGAGCCTTGATGCCCTTATTGAATCGCCAATCCTGTATGTCCCGAACCCGGGCAGGTAATCAAGCCCGATAGCGAGCTCCTCACCCGGGACAACAACTTCCTTGTCCTTCACTAAAACCTTACTCATTTTCATTCAACCTCATTCTTGCTAGTCTTCAATATCTTGATATCCACATTACCATGCGTCAGGCTGTTCAGTTTATCGAAGAGATCATTCTGCATGCCCGCGGGTATTTCAATTACTGCCGACCATGAGCCGTCATCAAGCCATTCATCCTTCTTTAACTCTCCGAAACTCTTCACTATCGGATAAGCCCGGATGCCGAATTCAGGCGGAACCTTGACTGCGATCTCTTTCTTCTCAAAAGAAATGGGCAGGATCGGCATTAGCTTCTTCAGGATATCCTTAACCTGCTTTTCAACCCGCTCATATTCGCTTATTTTTATCTTGGCCTCTTCAAAAGCGAGCTCCAGCCTGGTCATAGGGTGCGGAAGATGTGTCTTTGGGTCTACACCGTTCCTGTGGAGGATACCAAGTATCCTTCTTCGCTTGTCTTCGATAATCCTAGCCCTGTGTTCTGCTGTAATCTGAACTTCTCCATTCACTATTATGTCTTTTGCAGCCTCAAGATGGTTTGTGGTGGAAAACACCTGCTCAAGGTCAGCGTCAGTTGCGACAAGAGCCTTCCTTGAGTCCGCAAACACCTTCTGCACTGCAAGAACATCTGTTATAGGGACATCCTTTCCTGCCTTCACGGCAAGAGCCAGATCGCAGTCCACAAGCACCTCAAAGACCTTGCCATGCTTCTTCAGCCTTGCGATTATCGCCTTGTCAACATCAACCATTTTACCACCTACTTCTTCTTCTCTTTGACTTGCTTGACATCTGACAGCATCTTCGCCACCTTGTCCTGAGGCACCCTTGAGAATGCCCTGTCCTTTACGGTCAAGACCACGCAATCCAGCCTCTCGATGGTAAGGGTGTAGTTCAGCGAATGCGACAGAGCCTTTATAGCAAGCTTCAGGCCATCCTCTAGCAGCATATCCGGCTTGTATTCCTTGTTAAGTATCTCTTCAACTTCAGTCTCACCCTCGCCGATTGCTGCTGCCTTATACTGGAAGTAGATGCCTGTCGGGTCTGTCTCGAAAAGCTTAGGTGTTCCGTTATCAATGCCTGCGACAAGAACTGAAACGCCAAATGGCCTAAGGCCCCCTGACTGAGTGCAAAGCTGCATTAGATTGCACATGTCCTTTACAATTGACAAGGTATCTATCGGGCTGTCAAAAGTCACCTTATACTGCTGGCTCTTGATCTGCGCCCGCTCGATGAGCACCCTTGCATCGGACAAAATGCCTGATGCTGTCGCTGTGATATGGTCGTCAATCTGCCATATCTTCTCCACGGACTCAGGAACTACAAGAGGGTCAACTATCCTTTTGTCAGTGCAAAGAAGAACCCCGTCCTTGCAGACGATGCCGATTGCAGTGCTTCCCTGCTTGACCGTCTTCTTGGCATATTCAACCTGCAATAGCCTACCGTCAGGGCTGAACATTGTTATGGCCCTGTCATAACCCATTATCTGGTGATTCATTGGCTGCATTTTTACCTCCTTAGGCAATCTTTTGCCTTTCCTAATATTCCTGTTGCAAGCAGGCTCCTTATTATAATTGGCTCTCCGCCTGACTGCCTGGCCAGAGCAAGGGACGCCCTTAGGCGGTCTAAATAAGCATGGCCCACTTTGATTATGCCCCTTTGCCTATCCTCATCGTAGCATTCGCCAAGCACCATAATGCCTGCCTTGCCTGCTTCCAGCTGTCCCAGAAATGACATGTATGCGGACTTAACAGTACCCATGATATGCTCTCTTGTGATTCTGTTTCTTGAAATCACTTCAAATACCAGATATCTCTTCTTCTCTCTCAGGCTCGGGATGACTTTCTTCATCAGCCTCACAACAACTTGTTAGTTGAGAAAAAAACCCCTCGGTTGTTTCTTTTTTTTTCTCTCCGGACAGAAAGATTGAGGGGTTATTTATAAAGTTAATGTTTGCCTGCGGTAAAAGCCCCACACCCCTGCACCGGTTTTAACTTTGTCAAAATCGCGGCTTAGTTCTAGTTTCTGAACACACAAACTCTTCATTACCGTACGCATTACCTGATTAAGCCGCCGCTTTATCGGCATTGTAGCCGCGTCGCTTGTGATGCGGCAAAGATTGGGAGGCGGATTCAAAGTCATTGGCGGCGAAACTGCTGAAGAATCAGCAAAAGCCGCATGAATTCGCCAGATTAGTTGGAAAAGATAAACGTGCGGAAAAGATGAACGGCACAGTGAACCCGCGCAGAAGCGGCGATATGGGTATTGACGGCTGGGAATATTTTAAGGCCCGTACAGGTCAAGCGATGGGCGCATAAGGTAGGCAGACCAGAGATTGACGTATTTACCGCTATTGTAAGAAATAAGAAAGAGCGAGGCATCAAGCCAATGATATCAGCCGTGACTGCCACGAAGAGGCAGCCAGAATTGAGAAGGATGCCAAAATCAAGATAGAGCTAAAGACGACCTCTTTAAACCACAGTTTTAATTCACAGGATTTGTTATGTTGGCTCTGTTCATTAGTATCTAATTGCAGAGCAATAAAGCCTTGAACCCACCCCAGCTACACCATAGAGTTAATCTTATCCAATATCTCCTTTTTCTTCTCTTCAAGAAGCCCTGCTGTGTCTGCCTCGATCCTGAGCCTTACCAGCGGCTCGGTGTTTGACATCCTTATCGAGAACCACCAATCAGGATATTCAATAAGCACTCCATCAATCCCTATGAATTTCCCGTCGCTGTAAGAGTCCTTGAGCATCTGAAGCGTTGCTTTCGCATCTTTTACCTTCATATTTATCTCAGGAGTCTGGTGATATGTCCTAAATTGCTGTATCAAGCTGGAGAGAGGCTTTCTTGTCCTGCTTAGGATGCTGAGGATTTTCACTGCTGCAAAAAGCCCGTCATCCTGGAAAAAGTTGTCCTTGAACATGATATGACCTGAGAATTCTCCGCCAAGAATGCCTCCTTGATGAATAAGAGCTGCTTTGTAGAATGGGTTTCCCACCTTCATCATCACAGGCACGCCGCCTGCAGCCTTGATCGCATCCCTGACAGCCTTTGAAAACCTGAGATCAAAATAAACTCTTTCTCCTGGATACTTCTTTAGCTCTTCCTGTGCGAAAAGGCCTACAAGCATGTCGGCTGGGACTATATCACCTTTCTCATCGACCATGTATGACCTGTCAGCATCACCATCGAAGAATATGCCAATGTCTGCTTTCTCCCTCTTCACGCGCTCCTGCAGGTCCCGCAGGTTCTCGTAATCGTGGGGATTGGCAGGATGGTTAGGGAACGTCCCGTCCGGCTCTTCGTACATGGGAAGGTATTCTATGTCAAGTTTGCGGAATACAGGATTTCCTATTACTGAACCAATGCCATTACCATAATCAACAACGACCTTCAAGCCCTTTATGCCTTCTGCATGCTTCAACACATTTGAGATATAAGGCGGGAGCGCATCAAAAGAAATAATCTTTCCCTTGACAGCAGTATTAGTCCAGTTGCCTTTTTCGCAAAGCAACCTTATATCCTCCATTCCGCTTTCCGGCGAAAGCTGCTCACAAGGATACTTGATAAGCTTGAATGCGTTATACTCGCCGGGATTGTGCGAAGCGGAGATCATTATTCCGCCATCCAACTTCTCCCTTGCTACAGTTGTGCCGAGAACAGGAGTCGCTACAAGGCCGATGTCCACAACATCTGCTCCCTGGTCAGTGATACCTCTTGCCAGTTCCTTGAAAAGGCTCATTCCGCTCTTTCTCATATCGCGGCCCACTGCCAATTTTTTCATTCCAAAATGCGAAACGAACGAGCGGCCGACCTTGTATGCCACTTTCTCGTCCAGCTCTTTCCCGTAAACACCCCTTATATCATATGCCTTAAACAAACTCATTCTGATTACCTCCTAAGCAGAAACTAAAGCCCCTTCCACTTCTCCATCGCTTCCTCATAAGCCTGGAGGGTGCCTGTGTCAAACCACTGTCCGTCGAAAGGATAGCCAAAAAGAAGCCCATCCTTAGCGAGCTTTGGGAAGATGTCCTTTTCCATGCTTCCTGCCCCTGTAGGAATATATTTGAATATGGCAGGCTCGCATATTGATAGGCCTGCATTGATGAGATTGCTTGGGGGCTTCGCGGGCTTCTCGATGAATTCCAGAATGCGAGAGCCCTTGAGCTTCACAACCCCGTATTTTGTAGGGTCTTTGACAGTGGTAAGGGCGATTGTGGCAAGGGCATTGTTCTCTTTGTGGAAGGCAAACATCTCTGATAGGTCAATGTTCTTAAGCTCGTCTGCGTTGCATAGGACAAAAGTCTCGTTTAGGAAAGGCTGGGCTAGAGTGAGAGCCCCTGAAGTGCCCATGGGCTCTGATTCCTCGACATAGCTTATACTCACCCCAAAACGCCTGCCATCACCAAAATAGCTCCTTATCTTGTCACCTTTATAACCTATGGAGATTATTATCCGCTTGATCCCATGCTTCTTGAAAAGGTCTATCGTATGCTCCATTATTGGCTTGTCATGCAGAGGTATCATTGGCTTTGGTATCTCGTTGGTTATAGGTTTTAGCCTCGTGCCGCGTCCGCCTGCAAGTATTACACCTACCTTTGGCGCGTTATCGCCAAGTGCCTTCAGCAAAAGAAGCTCGACTGCATGGCTCCTGTTCTTGACCTTGTAGCCATCTACCTGGCCGTCCACCTTTGACAGTATGCTATCGTCTAGCGTAAGTGTGATCCTTTCTTTCATCCGGATAAGGCAAAGAGTCTCGATATTTAAACTTTTTCATAGGTATTACGAAGTGTGATGAGTGCATATTGTTTGTCAAGTACACGCAAACATATATAAATATGCTCGAAAAGGAAAGCAGAATGGAACTTGTATCTACAAAAGGAATGCTCCTAAAAGCAAAAAGGGGCAGGTATGCTGTCGGGGCTTTCAATGTCTGCAATATGGAGACCATTCAGGCAGTGGCAGAGGCTGCCGACGACATGAGCTCACCTGTGATAATCGCAGCGACAGAGCAGAGCATCGCTTACGCAGGCATCAGCAATCTTGTCTGCATGGCGAAGGCCGCTGCCAAAACGACAAGCAGCCCAGTAGCCCTGCATGTAGACCATGGAACAAACCCAGCCCTTATCAAGAAATGCATCGATGCCGGATTCTCCAGCGTGATGATAGACGGCTCTCATCTTTCTTTCGAAAACAATATAGAGATCACCAAAAAGGTAGTGAGGATGGCACGGCCTAAAGGGGTTTCAGTGGAAGGTGAGCTTGGTCTCCTGAAAGGCAAGGAGGACCATATAGATGTCAAGGAAGCATCCTTTACAGACCCTGACCAGGCTGCGTTATTCGTAAGCAAGACAGGCATAGACAGCCTTGCAGTGGCGATAGGCACAAGCCATGGCGCATATAAGTTCACAGATACGCCTAGCCTTGATTTCGACAGGCTTAAGGAAATCGTCAAGAAGACAGGTATACCTATTGTCCTCCACGGTGCATCCCAAGTCCCGCATGAGCTCCTAAAGAGAGCTCTTGAATCTGGAGTTGAGATTGGGGGGGCAAGAGGCGTTCCAACTGAACAGATCAGGAAAGCATGCAGACTTGGAGTGTGCAAGATAAACACGGATACTGATCTCAGAATAGCATTCACAGAAGCAGTAAGGCAGTGCCTGACAAAACACCCTGATATATTTGACCAGCGTATCTATTGCGGAGCTGGAAGGGAAGCTGTAAAGAAGATGGTTATGGCGAAGATCAGCCTGTTCAGCAAATTCTAGCCAAAAGATAATGTGCAGTTGAAGATAAGACTTTTACCTGCCTCATCTCACCAATTGGGATCCTTTCAGGAATTATTACCTGCCTGTACGCAAAGTTCCTTGCTATAGTGGTATCACCTTTTCCTTTGGCCACTGCGAGCACTAAACCTTTCCAACCGTGCCAGCCTCTATTTCTTTGCCTTGCTATACAGGCAAAAAGCGATGCGGCCATACCTGTCCTTTGTCTCACCACCTTCCTGCTTAGTGCAGGCAACAATGCGGCTTCTGTGCCGGGCCTTGTGCTGTAGCCTGAGATATGCAGCAAGTCAGGACAAGCCTCCCTTATTAAATCCATGGATGCTGCAAAATCCTCATCACTTTCGCCAGGGTAGCCGCAAATAAGGTCTGTGCAGATAGTAATATCCTTTATATTTTCCCTTAGGCTTTTAACTATCCTAAGAAACCCCTCCCGCGAATACAGCCGGTTCATAGCCCTAAGGATCCTGTTGCTTCCCGACTGAACCGGGATATGCAGGAAAGAATATAGCTTGGGATTCTGGAATACCTCAATGAATTCATCCAGATTGTCAAGCACATATTTAGGATTTGCCATGCCAAGCCTTATCCTGAAGTCACCCTGCAAAGCTGAAACAGATTCTATAAGGGAGAATAGGCTTTCGCCAGAATCCTTGCCGTAAGCCGCTGTGTCCTCCGCAGTCAGCCAGAGCTCCTTTGCGCCCGCAGCAATGGCTTTTTGGCAGCAGCGTATTATGTCATCAGAATGGTAAGAATGAAGCACTCCCCTCGCAAGCCTAGTCCTGCAATATGAGCAGGAGCCAAGACAACCCTGCGCTATCGGGATTATGGCTGAGACTGTTCCGGTTCTTTCGACAGGAAGGGATAGCCTGTCGAGAGTGCCATTCAGGAATAATCCGGTTCTGCCCTGATACGCGGTCCTCACTGCCCTGCCTATGCTTCCTATGCCTTTTACCCCAACAATGACCTTTCCCTTGAATAGCTCCATATCCACTTCTGCCATGCATCCTGCGATGACTAGCGGCTTCGATTGCTTCTTGAGATAGGCAAGGATTTTCTTGTCTGTAGCATCCTTTACAGTGCAGGTGTTCACGATGATAACATCTGCATTTGTCTCATCAGTAATACAGTGGCCTTCCTCTAATAGCACCCCTGCCATTGCCTCTGAATCAGCGAGATTCATGCTGCAACCGAAAGTTCTTATGAACACTTTCATTCAAATGCCAGATATATATGACAAATAAATAGTTGATTAAAACATGAAGATTTTTCATAGAGCACCACATCCATAATATTTATATACAATCAAGAGTGAGCGAAAAGAGGTGATATAATGGATCTAGGCGGAAACATTGAACTGGTCGGATTCAAGGAGATAGACAGCGAAAACATGGCGATAATCAAGAAGAGAGTAAGTAATTTCCTGAAGGATTATGCGAACATCGATGCGCATTTCCAGCGGCTTGTTATTACGCTTAAGAGGGTCCATGAACGAGAAGACCACCAGGTCTTTGAACTTCAGGCGAAACTTTCAGGCAAAGATGTCCTAAATACAGATGTAAACGACAGAAACCTTCTTGTCGCATTAGACAAGGCACTTAAGAAACTGCAGGCGCAGGTCGAGAAAAGAATGCATGCATGAACATATCAAAAACCGGCATCTGAAGATTCGGGTCAGGCCAGGAATGCAGAAGACAGAAGCAATAGGCTGGGACGAGAGCATAAATGCCTTCAGGATCAACCTCCATGCCAAGTCAGAAGACAACAAAGCCAACCTTGAGCTATTGAAGATGCTAAAGAGGCTCACCGGAAAAAGAGCAGAGATTTTGGCCGGCGCAAGAAGCAGGGATAAACTCGTCAGGTTCACTTGATAAGACGGGCAAAGTTCTCGAGTATTATGTCAATTTTTTGGTGAAGCGAATCTATGGTCCCGTCGTTAATTATCAGAAGGTCAATCATCTTCATGCACATATGCAGCTGCTGGCTCTGGGGGTAAGAAGACATCTCCCTTTTCTCCTGGGCCTGAAATTCCTCAAGAGTCTTAGCGTTCTCGAGTCTTCCTCTTGCCATGGCACGTTCGAAGCGCATCTGTACTGGGGCATCTATTCCTATCAGAACAAAACCAGGCATCCGCCTCAGCCTCTCGACCTCAGCCGGATTTCTAATGCTGTCTATGACAAAGGCATCGCCTTTCAACGAATCTATCTTGTTAGCCATTAAGTCTGCCAGGGCAGATGCACCATGGCTCTCCCTTAACATGTTTCCCATCATAACAAGATTCTGTCTTGTCTCATCCAAGCCCTGCTTTAGCAACTCATCCCTGATAACGTCCGAAAGGGATAGAGAGATATAACCCTTGCTCTTCAGATATGCAGCTGCTGTGCTCTTGCCTGCTGCGTTCATGCCGGTGAGGCCAATAATCATTCTTTCCATACATTATAAGGCAGAAGCTTCTTTTTATAAATATAGCGGGATTAGTATACAAAAAAGCAAAACCCATGCGTGCCTTAAGTCTGCTCTTGATCTCCAGAAAACAATTACCTTTTCATTGAAAAGAGAAAAAGGATTTTTCATAATGGAGCATGAAAGTATAATCGAGCATGAAAGTGCATCAGGGTTAAGAACAGGCATAAAAAATTAAAATCACGACACTATCCCCTGTGGGCTTTTTTTGCCCTGATGACTTGCGTTTCGCTCTTTAAGAACGGTGGAACAGCAAAATGCAATTAAATATGCTTAATTGGCAACAATTATAAACCTGCCCGATGTCCATGCACCATGCGAAAAGAGAAGATCGGCTACGACCCATATCTGATGAGAGATATAAGCAAGATAAGCTATGATGCAGATGATATCCCTAAAGTCCAGCTCTTCAATTCAAGCGACGTCATATACGGGAATCCCTCTTCAAATGTCGCCATAGGGTTCGTCTATACCTGGAGCACTGACACTGCGCCAGACGAGATAAAGGAGTGCTTTGTCAAGATAAGCAACTATGCTGCTCTTACCGGATTCTGGAGGACTACAAACGGCACTAAGTATGTCTTCGCTAATATCCTAGCAAATCCGAACATAAACAAGCTTGTGCTATTCGTGTTCGGGCAGAGGGACAATGGCCATCTCCTTGCGGATGCTCTTGTCAATTTCTGGAAGTTCGGGATAGACTCAAGGGGAATGATAATTAACAGTAAGGCGCCAAACCCTAAGTTCGAGCAGGTCGGCATGGAAGGTCTGGGCAGGATAAGAACGCAGTGCGACCTAATCGTCGCAAGGTATCTGGATCCTGACTTTGAGAGACTCAGGTCAATTGTGAACGCACTGATACAGGAGCCTGAGAATGCTGTGGAGGCCTCCTCACTTGGGGTTGAATTCTACTCCAACACGCTCAAGAACAGCAAGCTCTATGACGACGGAGCAAGAGCTGACGAGCCTTTTATGATAGACCTTCTCCATTCCGCACAGAATGTGGCTTATGAGGAAAGAGAGCTACTGCCTGCAATAGGCCAGGGTGTGCAGGCGAAGAACCTGCCTGAAGCGCTCGAGCAGGCAGCTTCTTTCGTGTTCAAGAACGGAACGATGTTCCGGGACCAGAGAGGGATACTGAATGTCGAATGCAGAAGCCTATCGGTAACGGTTCTTGATGCGCTCCAAAAATTGCCCGACGGATTTTCAGATGAGTACATAGGAAAGTATGTGGATGAGTTCATGAACGGCTCAGCAGAGAATGAGTTCGCCTACACTTATCATGATAGAATCTTCAGGAGATGGGGCAATCAAGCCGAGAAGGCGATTGCTCTCCTGAAAAAGCATGCTAACACGAGAAGGGCCACAATATCGCTATGGGACTCTGCAAATGATGTAGATAAAGATTCCAGCCCTTGCCTTGATTTCCTATGGCTTGTTGTGCGTGAAGGTGTTCTTGAGATGCATGCGCTCTACAGGTCGCATCATCTTGCGACAGTCACAAAGGACGGGAAGGTGCTCGCAGGCGAAGGGGCATTTGTCCCTAATGTTTACGCGCTTGCCACGCTACAGGAGCATATCGCAAAAGAGATAGGGGTCAGGCGAGGGCCTCTTGTGGTGAATGATTTATCCGCTCATCTGTATGTGAGCGAAGTGTGAGGCTGTTATCTATGGAAAAGACAAACTGCAATATTGAGGGTAAACGGAGGATATACTGTCTCACCGGCCTTCCACCTGAAGTGGTGGCTGTGGCATTCGCCAAATGCTCAAGGAGCCCTGAGGCATTTGATGTGATTGCGGCCGAACTAAACGAGGACAAAACGCGCAAGTTCCATGAGAAATGGATAGTTGGCTATGGGCACAGCTCAGTGGCCGAGCATGCGGTGCTCTCCATCGCTGTCGAGAATATCAGCATACTTGCAACAAAAGCGCTTGAGGACAACAGGCTTGCATCCTATACAGAGAAATCAACAAGATACCAGGTGTTTGACAAGACTAGGTACTATAAGCCCTTGAAGCTCATGCAGTCCAAGCACGGAAAACTGTACGAAAAAACTGCCGATTTCATACTGGACAAATATGAAAGACTTTTCCCCAGGATGATGGAGCATGTCCGTAAGAGGATGCTTCGTGAAGATTGTGTTTCGGAGCAGCTGCATGAGGCAAGAGTGAGGAACCAGGCCCTTGACAGCCTAAGGTACCTCCTGCCTGTTTCGGTACTTACTAATCTAGGCATGACAGTTAATGCCCGTGAGCTCGAGAATGCAGTGATGAAGCTTCTGACACATCCGCTGGATGAGATGAAGGAGATAGGTGAAGAGATCAAGTGCACGGCGCTAAAGGTCACGCCAACCCTGCTCAAGTACACTGACGCAAGCGAGTACCTCGCACAGACTAACCTTGCCATGGAATCGCTTGCTGATGAGATGCTCCTATCGAAGACACAGCCTCAGGCGAAAGTAGAGCTGGTGCAGTGGGATACCGATGCTGTCGATCGAATCGCCGCATGCCTTCTGTACAGGTATTCCCAAAAGCCATACAAGCAGGTGGTTGCCGCGGTGCGCGATATGCGCGATGCGGATAAGGAAAAGATTATTGATGAGGCGCTTTCCAGGATGGGAAAACATGACAGGCCGCTTCGTGAGCTTGAGCATGCAAGCTATACCTTCGATATACTGATAGATTATGGAGCATTCAGAGACATACAGAGGCACAGGATGGCCACACAAAGCAATCAGGATTTCACTGTGGAGAACGGATACTCTGTTCCTCCGCTAATCATAGAAGCAGGGATGGAAAAGGAATACAGGGAGTGCATGCTGCTGGCAGAATGCGCCTACAGGGAGATATCAAGAGACTTTCCGAAAGAGGCCCAGTACATAATACCGCTTGCCTACAGGAGAAGGGTGCTCTTCACTATGAACCTGCGGGAGATATATCACTTCGTGAAGCTAAGGAGCGGAAGGACATCGCACTACAGCTATAAGAAAGTGGCGCAGGAGATGTACAGGCTCGTGAAGGAGAAGCACCCTATGCTCGCGAAGTGGATGGTTGTTGACCTGAGCTAAGTGATCGACTCTGGATTTAATTTCTGCGTATCTATTTCAGGCAAATTTCATTATCGATTGGGCAACGACACGGCACTCAGGTACTCCGGAGGAGCCAACCCTCGCCTCGTGCGTGACAGTCGTTGCCCTCGATTATTAACCCTCGATTATTAAAAGAGGGATTATAGGATCATAAAAAAATAAACTCACATCGCTCTCAGCGCCTTTATGCGCTCATCAATGGGCGGGTGCGTATCGAACATTCTGTTCAGCCAGCCGCCCTGTTTCCTCAATGGATTCTCGATGTATAAATGGGCTGTTGCCTTGTTAGCGGCATCTACTATCTTGTCATCGTCATTCTTTATCTTTTCAAGAGCATCTGCAAGGCCTTTGGGATGCCGTGTGAGGAGAGCGCCGTCGGCGTCTGCAAGATACTCCCGCTTCCTTGATATGGCAAACCTTATCATCTGCGCGATTATGGGCGACAGGATGGCGAGGATTATTCCGACAAGCAATATGACAAGCAAAACCGCACCACCTTTATCACGGCTGCGGAAATTGCCGTGACGAAACATCCTGAATATCATGTCCGAAAGCAGGGCAGTGACTCCCACAAGGACCGCCACAATCATCATCATCCGAATGTCATAATTCTTGACATGGCTCATCTCATGGCCAATCACACCCTCAAGCTCTACCCTGTTTAGCTTCTTCAGGGCGCCTGTCGTGACAGCTATGGAAGCGTGTTTCGGGTCCCTGCCTGTGGCAAAGGCGTTTATAGAATTCTCCTCAATAACATAGACTTTCGGCATTGGAATTCCAGATGCGATCGAAAGGCCTTCCACAGTGTTAATAAGAAAAGCATGCTCTTTTTTATCTGCAAGCCTTGCTTTGGAGAGAGACAGGACGGCGCTGTCGCCCTCCGTGAATGTGAAGATTGCCATGGCTACGCCAATTACAAGAGCAATCACCAGGCCGAACCAGGGCAGTCCCATGATGTAGCCCATAAAAAGTCCCAGGGCTGAGACAATCAAGACAAAAAGAAAGACAAGGACAAGGCTAGTGGCCTTGTTAGCGCTTATCCTGTCATAAACGGTCTGCATATTGGTTCACTATTCGAAGCTCACCTTGACGTTCTCGCGCTCGGTCCCTTCAGTCTTGAAGAATTCCTTCTGCGTAAAATTGAACATGCCGGCAATAACATTCGTCGGGAACTGCTGGATCTTCGTGTTATAGACCATCACATTGTCGTTGTAGAACTGCCTGCTATAAGCGATTTTCGATTCAGTGCCTGACAGCTCTTCCTGCAGCATCCTGAAGTTCTCATTCGCTTTCAGATCAGGATATGCTTCAGCTACGGCGAACAGCGACTTCAATGTACCAGCTAGCATATTGTCAGCCTTTGCCTTTTCCTGCACAGTCTTCGCGCTTGCCATCGAAGCCCTGGCATTTGTCACATCTGTGAATACTTTTTGCTCATGCCTGGCATAGCCCTTCACGGTCTCTACTAAGTTAGGTATCAGGTCATACCTTCTTTTTAACTGTACATCAATCTGGCTCCAGGCATTCTCTATCTTTGTCCTTAAGTCAACCAACCTGTTATAGGCCATGACTATCCATAGGCCGAAAATACCTATTAATACGAGCAGAACGATCAACCATATCTCCATTTTATTCACCCCCTTTGGCGCAGAGAGATGCAGGTAGTTTATAAATCTTATTGTGTTCTCGTATTGTTCAACTTGTAGATTTTAAGTGATAGATGTTAAGAATTCTGATGTTTTAGTGAGTCTTTTAGTCTGCCACCCTTTCGTCGTTTTTTTGTTTTAGAAATGTCCCCCTCCGATTCGTTAGCTCTCTTTTCAGATTGCATTTAATTCTTGTTAAATTATTTCCCATACGAGGTGTTGGATAATTGCGTCCGCAAAGTAGGGAAAGAGAGCGTTCTATCAAATGAGCGAACGCGATACATCAAGAACAAAAATAAAGGGGGGACATTTCGTAGTCGTCGTTTTAGTTAGTAGTGGGGGGTGTTCTTATTTATTTTTTCCAGACAATATGTCCATTAATATTATTTTTCTCATATACTTGTAGAACATCTTCACAGAATTTAATTAGTTCTTTATCGTTGTTTGCTTTTGCAAGTTCGTAAAGTCTTATGAACATTCTTTTTCCTGTTTCTGTTTGTTTATAGTATTTCTTTTGAAAATTATGTTGTGCACAGAGAGTTTGTCCATTAGAAATTTCAGCTTTTCCACCTAATTCTTTTGGTTTAATATGGTCTGCTTGAATTTCAATACCATCTGCTTTTCCTCTACCGCAGATTACACATCTGAAATTGTCTCTCTTAAAAATTTCTTCTTTTTGTGCGGGTGTGAAATCTTCAAGTTCTCTATTATGTACGAAATCAGGGTCATATTTGTAAACTCCTTTATTTATTTTGATAAGTTGTCCTTCTTGTGATAATTTTCTAATTGCTCTGTCAGGATCTCTAAATACTTTTCCTGTTCTTTTTTTAAACTCAGCAAAAACCCAATCAACAATTTCAGGATGAGGTATCTCTCTTTTAGGATGTTTCTTATAATATTCCATAATCAAATCAGCTTGCGACATTTCTTCCTTAGTTTTTGCCATTTTTATCATGCCTTATTATATGTTTAATTGACTGTAACATCGAGCAATTTTTAAGTGGGATTGATATCCGTTCTTTTTGTTGGAATGAGATTTTTCTCGACTTTCATTTCATGCAATTTCTTTTCAAAAATATTGGCTTCAGCAATTAATCTTTTTTTTGCTATCGCGCAATATTCTTTATCAACATCAATTCCTATTGATTTTCTATTATTGTTGGCGGCAGCAATTAGTGTTGACCCGCTTCCCATAAAAGGATCCAATACAACATCACCGACAAAGCTAAATAATTTAATACATCTTCTAGGCAATTCAATTGGGAATGGTGCAGGATGACCTCCAGCTCCTTTTTTATTTTGTCCTTGAAAAGTCCATAATCCATTAGTCCAATCCATAAATTCTTGTCGGGTTATATCTGACTCTTTCTTCTCTTTCTTTTTCCAATCTTTCTTATACAAAATAATAATCAGTTCTACAGGAGCAATTACATAAGGGGCAGATGCACTTAACCAAGAACCCCAAGCAGTTCTTCTTGAAATGTTTCCCTCATTCCAGATAATTGTAGAATGATACTTATAACCTATTTTTTTTGCAATAATTGTAAAATCTGCACCAACACTCTGCTGACCATCTTTATTTTTATCTAAGGGAATATTTAGACATAATCTTCCATCATCTTTTAACCATTCAAAACATCTAGATAACCACTTATGACTAAATTCTAAATATTTTTCATAGCTGATTTTGTCATTATGAGAATTATATTTAATATCAACATTATAAGGTGGAGATGTAACTATTAAATCAACACTATTTTTAGGAATTTTATCTGTTGAAAGTACATCTTCGCAGATTATTTTCAACTTCTCGTGATTAAAAAAAACTTCACCCTTCATATAGAGAGTAGAATATCTTTCATTTATTAATGTTTAGCTTTTAAATCGGAAATTTTACACCCGCCCTCGTTTCTTTTTCGTCTGCATAGAAATGTCCCCCCTTTCAGTTCGTTGCGGCATTATTGTCGATTGAGATTTGGCACTGTTATATGCTTCTTACGATATGAAGACCTAACAATAATCCGCAAGACGGTTTTTTGCGAAGCAAAAAAATAGCGAAGATTAAAATTTTCAAGATAATGAATTTCGCCATAGGGTCTTATCTGTCCGAAAAACGAATGAGAGTTTAGATTTTTTGCTTCTTTTTCCTAAAAGATAAGAAATCAATTTCTTTTAAGCAACTCTTTTCTGTCGTGCTTCAAGAATATTCTTGACACGGATCACATTCTTCTGGAGAGCTGAAGTATAGTATTGGTTCACACCATGCGCCATCTCATTCAAAATCATATAAACATGAAAAGGAACACCTTCTATAAGCTCCACTGGCACCTCCGGTTTTATGCCTAACCGCCTGGCATATTTGGAATTGAATTGCTCCAAGGTCAACACAGGATCCATCAGTGCCTCATGGCTTGCTGCAGTGAGCCCTATATAATAAGATCTCAGAGCAGCCGAAGTATCGGCTTTTGGGCAAATCGCTTGAAAGACTTCCTGATATTCCTTTTTTCCGAGGGTTGATCTGAACTCCAGGTAGAGCTTCAAGCCTGCCGTCTTTCTTGAGTAATTCAGGTTCTGCATTGAAGCGACATCTGAACTACCAGAAGTAATTCTCTCGAAAACACCTAAGTCATCTATCCTTTTTTTGTATTCCTCGAAACTAATCTTCATAGAGGTCCAGTGAGGCTTCGCTGAATTATTGATCAGCTCAGCATTCATTCTCAACCTAGCAACGAGGTCATTAATCCTATTCTGGCTGTATAGCTTTTTTATTATATCGGAGTATAACTGCCTTGCGAGAATCGCCTCTGCTGTCTCACTGCTATAACCTGTATCCGCTATCAAAGAAAGCGCTTCATCTTTCGAATACATAGGCAGGGGGGTATCATTAACTGCCCTATCGGGTTTTGCATAAATTGGCTTCGGCATGCTCACTTCCTTTTTCTTCGGCATTACTGCCTTTGCTGAACTATCAGCTGTATTTCGCCATTCACAGACAGAGCCTTGAATCTCTTTTATCTTCTCTGGCGCCGTGGAGCCCGCAGTTTGCACAGAACTTTCTGAGTGTGATGAATCTTTGTTGGATACTTTCCAATTTGAGGATTTGTGGCCCGATGGAAAAGTGCCATTATTAATGTAGCCCAAAGCATTGATTTCCACAACAGCTGCAAGTCCGGGATAGATATCCTTCAGCACTTCAAACCTGTTGATGAAGCAGCTTAATGCATCCACCCTTGAAACTGTCGGAGGATAACGATTTTCATTTATGACTAAAGAATCATCTATCCTTCCATCAATATAGCTCCTTAACAAGCTTTTCTGGTCATTCAAGGATATGGAGCTATCCTTTTTAACGAAAAGGTCAAGGATCCGCTCATAAGAGACAGTTCCGTCTTTGTGCTTTTTGTCTTTCATAATTGGCAGACGCTCAATATACCTCTGCACGATATCCATTAGATCTTGTTTGACCATACCTATAGGAAAAACCCTCTGGTTATAAACATTTTGATTTTACACCACTCCATAGTAATACCTATAATCTTTTTTCCGTTTCCATCAATAATATGCATACAGGATTAACCTGAAAGGCCGTGATAGATTTGATGGGTATATTTCTTAACATGAGACAAAACACCCTTTAATGAAAGGTCAATATTATATGCAGTGTTTTGCAAAAGATTAATATACTTTCGAACTGATACCCGCCCGTATGAAGGGTAAATTCATAATGGTTGATGGATTGGACGGCTCGGGAAAGGGCGTTCTTGTGCAGGCGATGAAAGAGCAGTTCGTGAAATCCGGAAAAAAGGTCTTTGACCTGAAAGAATACTGGAAAGAACACAACAATATCCCTGAGATTGACGAAGTGCAGGATTACGACGTGATAATATCATCTGAGCCCACATTCTCCATGATAGGCAAAGTCATCCGTGAAGAGATGATACATGTGAATTCCCACGGAAGAATGTATTCCGGGCTTTCAACTGCCCATGCGTTCGCGCTTGACAGGGAAATCCTATATATGAAGCTCATCATCCCTGCGCTAAAGAAGGGCAAGATTGTAATACAGGAAAGAGGCGTGATAACCTCGCTCGTGTACCAGCCTGTGCAGCATGAAAAGCTTGATCTCTCAACAGTGATGATGTTGCCCGGCAACAAGCTAGCGCTCTCGCATGCTCCTGACCTTCTGATAATAACCAAGGTATCTCCTGAGCATGTCATACAGAGGCTTGAGAACCGAGAGAAGAAGGACCAGGCAATCTTTGAAAACCTGCTGTTCCAGAGGAAGATAGCCGACAGGTATGAGAGCGAATGGCTGAGAAGGCTCTTCGAGCAGAAAGGAAGCAAAGTGGTCTATATTGACACTAATCCGCCCAACACAGAAAAAGAGACTACTGAAGCGGCTATACTGGCGATGGATGGTATAATTAAGTAAAAGATTTTGGACAGTCTTCTTATTGAATTATCAGATTTTCAAGAGGTATTGCTCGATATTTTCGTACCGCTTTCCAGCCGCCACATGACTCTTAATATCCTGAATCAATGATGCGAGTGTAGAGCTTACTGAAAAATTAAGCCTTCTTAGCAGCTGTATTTCAGCAGTGGGTGCAGCAAGGCTCAAGACATCCTCTATTGCCGGATGCTTGTAGAACTCATATTCACGCGGTATCGAATCAGTCATCACAAGATGAATTCCTGCATCATACAACTTATCAAGAGCTTTTGTTGGTCTAGAAGGATGCTTCTTATCGCTAAGCACACCATGAGGAGCCATCGCAATAATCCGTGAAGCACCACATTTATACAGCTTGTCACCGGCTTCACAAAGCGTTGTGGCAGTATCAACTATATCGTCAAGTATTACGACAATCTTGCCATGGCAATCAAGATTAGTCGCCTCCCCGGCACAAGAATCACCATGCCCTTTCCTGTACTTGTCCACATCCCCGTAAGGGCTTTGAAGCATCAATGCAATATTCCTAACCCTCTTTATTCCACCAGGGTCTGGTGAATAGAATACAATGCCCAAGTGCTCTCCGAACTTCTTCATGAAATATTCAGAATAGATATAACGAGTGAAATATGGAACTGCGCTAAGATGGTCAACAGGCCTGTCAATGAAAGCCTGAGCCTGCCCCGCATGCAGATCATATGTAATGAGCCTGTTAAGCCTGCCTTTGCACCGCTCTTCTATCATCTTAAACCAGACTGCAGCACCTATGGGCACAGCCCCCTCATCCTTCTTGTCTTCCCTTTGATAAAGCGAATATGGCGTGAAAACGTTTATTCTTTCAACCCCTGAGCGAACAAGCATATCTATCGTCAGCATCAACTCATGATTATCGCGATGCTTATCTTTTCCCGGCGTGAACTGGGCAAAGACATCTATGTTTCTGCCGCAGAGATTGGATTTGCCCTGCACAAATATCTCAAAATCGTTGTGGTCATTGATGTTTGTGGGCATTTCAGAAAATCGCATTCCATTAAGCGCTTCGAGCAGGACCTCAAGCTTATGATGCTGATGCTTCGGAAGCTCTTCACTGAATAGCGCTGTGTTGATCTCTTCTCTCCAATTGTTCCTTATTTTCTTGTACTGCTCGGCAACTCGGAGCATAAAAGGCTCAGCAGCCCTGATGCAAACTGACTGATGCATAGGCGTAAGTTGATCAAGAAGCTTATGGATTGTAGGTGTTATCTTGTACTCACTACCCATAAGACACCAGAAAGTAAGCTGTGTTATTATATTTTACTATTTTTAAGTGAGTATATATTAAGGAGAGAACTAGGGAAACGCCGCCTTCCACCTGTACTGGTAGCCGTGGAAGGTCTTTCTCCTCTCGATTATGCCCTGTTTAAGGAGGTCGTTGAATGTCTGGTTCCAGAGCCTGCTCCTGCCGAGTATGAATGCCTCTGGAGCCCAGCTGTTGCCATAGTTGTAGCGGAACATCTGCATTATGGCGTGGGCACAGTCAAGCTTTTCTGTCACCTGTTCATCTTTCATGCCGTCCTCCAAGCTTCAAATCGTCACCCTGACCTGCCGCTTCTTCTCGATAGTCTCTTTCAGCATTATGATGAACTCCTCGCTTGGCGCATTCACCCTGGAAAGCGAGCCTTTGGCAAGCTCAGGTCTGAACCTAGTCAGCCGATAGCTGCAATCCACATCTTCAATCAGCGAGGCAATCCCCTGAATCTGCTCTTTTTTGTATACCACGCCCGGTATTATTGTGGTCCTAAACTCCAGCTCAAGCTCCGGATTATTCCTCTTGTACATCTTAATAAGCTCGATGCTCTGCCTTACACGGGACATTACATCTACTGTCTTTGTGAAGAAAGTCTGCGACTTTGTCGCCCTTCGGAATAACTCAACATCAAAAGGGCTCTTTATCTCAAGCGAGATGAAATCAACCAGCCTTCTATCTAGGAGCTTTCTTAGCACATCCGGCCTTGAACCATTAGTTCTTATTCCTATCTGCCTGCCTATTTTCCTGCAGTACCTGGCAAGGCTTTCCAGCGCATCCATCTGCAGGCAGGGCTCTCCTCCTGAAAACACCACGGCAGAGCTGAATTTCGAACCCTCTTTTATCTGTCTTTTAACTTGCATGAGACTCTTCAGGAATTCTGGCTTGAAGTCAAGGATCTCGGGCTTTGAGCAACCGGGACAGCGGAAATCACAGCCTGCGAAGCGCACAACAGTAGATATCCTGCCCCTCCATGCGTCGGTTGAAAGAAACGAAATCTCTGCTATGTACCCTTCCATACAAAAAGAAAAAGAGGATGTGTATTTATTCCTTGTCCTTGGCTTTCTTCTTTACTTCCTCTTTTGGAGTGAATTCACCAAGCGTCTTGTTCTTCTTTATTGTCCTGTAGCTTATCATACTCTTCATCATATTCCCAACCCCCTATTGTCCAGAGCTGCCGAACCCGCCATTGCCTCTCTGGCTTGCGCCGAGCTTTGCGACTTTCCTGAAGGTCACTTTCTCTACCTTCTTTACCACCATCTGCGCTATCTTTGTATGCTTCTCAACAAGATAATCATCCCGGGACATGTTCGCCAGTATCACACCGACCTCACCCCTGTAGCCTGAATCAATCGTGCCAGGGGAATTAAGAACTGTAATCCCGTGCTTGAGAGCAAGTCCCGACCTGGGGCGAATCTGGGCTTCATAACCCTTAGGAACAGCTATAGCCAATCCTGTCCTCACAAGAGCCCTGCTGAATCTCTTGATGACCACAGTGTTCAGCGCATAAAGGTCTGCGCCTGCATCTCCGTCGTATGCAAAAGAAGGCATCCTGGCATCTTCATGCAAAAGCTGAATGTTGACTTTGACCACTTTTTCACCCCTTGTATTTTCCTGTTGAAGCTGATTTATAAAATATGTTATTGTGAAAAATATATTTCAGAATTACTGGAGTGGCCCGCCTAGGTCCATCAGAGAGTGCATTCCGTAGCTTCTCACTTCACCACTCTCTGCTGACACTTTCATGTTTATCATGCGGATGCTTCTTGTGACTAAAGTTATGGTATAGGTGTATCCGTCATTATTCTGCAGCACAAGGATCTCCTTATCAACAGTCTCATGAGGATACTTCTCCAGTGCAAGCTTCCTCGCTATGTTCAAGGCATCGGCAATATCAACAAAGACCTGGCCGGCATCAAAGGCCTTAAGAGGCCCGCCATCCTCGCTGAAGACATCTGACTCTGGAAGCATGGAAGGCTCATCATACATCTCAAAGCACACCATCTTCCTCGTGCTGTCATTATAGAAACCGAACTGCGGCGGCTGGCCAGTCATCTGGAAGTAATGGACAAGATAGTAGTCGCCTCTATTCCAAGACTTGAATGCCTTGCTTTCCTCCAATACAGCCAAAGATTCAGCGAGCTTCATGGGAGGAAAAAACAGATGCGTGTTTATATAGTTTTTCACTAAGCCTGCGTTCAAAATCTCGCTGTCGCTCGGATGAGCGCCTGCTCATGCTCGAATAATGGAAATGGTGGCTGACCTTCTCCGTAGGTGTCAACCCCCTTGTCACCAGGTTGCTGATGATTGCCTTCGCCCTTTGGGCGCTCACCTACATTTTGAACGCAGCCCATTAAGTTTTTATTGTGGATGATAATCCGTGCCAAGCATGGATAATGCCATAAAGAAGCTTCTTCAAAAGCAGCAGTACGCGTTCACAGGCAGGCACAGCGCAGTCAAGCTCTGCAGATGGACCAAGAAAGCGATAAGGGGCGAAGGGCACTGCTACAAGCAGGAATTCTACGGCATTGAGAGCCACAGGTGCGTCCAGCTTGCGCCCGGAGTCACAAGCTGCCAGAACAGATGCATATTCTGCTGGAGGCCGATTGAGTTCACTGACAATGAGATAGGCACACCCCTTGATCAGCCTGATGAGATAATAGATAACGCTCTTGCGATGCAGAAGAGACTGCTTTCCGGGTTCGGCGGGACAGAGAAGACTGACATCCAGAAATTCAAGCAATCCAAAGAGCCTAAGCATTTCGCGATATCCCTTGCAGGAGAGCCTACACTATATCCCAAACTCAATGAACTGATAAGCGCTGTCCACCGGCGGGGCATGACAAGCTTTGTTGTGACGAACGGCATGCTTCCAGAGAGATTGGAGGGGATAGAGCCACCAACTCAGCTTTATCTTTCAGTGGATGCTCCAAATGAGAGCCTGTTCAAGAAGATAGACCAGCCCACGCTTGAGGATGGATGGAAGAGGCTCATTCAAAGCCTTGATGCAGTGAAAAAGCTAAAATCAAAGACCAGGACGACTCTTAGGCTGACACTTATAAAGGGAATGAACATGGTCCATCCGGAACAGTGGGCAGAGCTCATAATGAAAGCAGAGCCGATGTTTGTTGAGGTCAAAGCATACATGTTCGTAGGGTTCTCCAGGCAGAGACTGCTGATGGAGAATATGCCCCTGCACAATGAAGTGCGTGATTTCGCGATGGAGATATCAAAGCATTGCCCTTATACTTTAGTGATGGAGAAGAAGGAGTCGAGAGTGGTGCTGATGATGAGAGAGGGTATGGAATATAGATTACTGAATAAGATTATGCAGGAAAAAAAATAATCCTTAGAAATTTTATTTTTTGCTTATACGCATGGGCGACATGATATCTAATGCTCCATGAGTACCTAATTACAATTCATCTGCATCAGTTATTGCATATCAGCTTGTCTTTCAACTCCTCCATGCGGAATGCATGGCGATCTGCATGAGAAAAATAATATTTTGCTGGAGATATTACTTAAGGGAGTAGTAACATATTAGAATCTTATAACAGTTCCTTCCGGCCCTGGATTGATAATGAGTGTCCTGCCCAAGATAGTCCTGGTATTGTTGTTCTCGTGGATATGGCCGCAGATGACGAGGTTTATACTCCTCTCTGTTATGAAGTGCCGATATGACTTGTTGCCGCAGTGGCCGCGCATCAGGGCATCCTGCCTTGTGCCGTACGGAGGACCATGAGTGACAAGGACTGTTCTTGCTCCCTTTGGCCATCTCTGCTTGGAAGCAAACCTCTCGAACTGCTCATCATGGATCGAGAAGCCGCCACCGCCGTAGCCGATGAAGAATATGCCTTCATAAAGGAATGCCTGCCTGTGGATGAACCTTATGTTCTTGAACTGCTCGCACTTCTTTTTCATATCTTCCTGCCCCTCATGGTTGCCGTGGATGAGGAAGACTGGCTTTCCTATCCTGTTTAACTCCTGCAAGATGCTATGGAGATTGTGACTGAATATGGTAAGGTCACCGCAGCCTATCAACAGGTCTGCTGCCTTTGACTTTGCAATGACTTCCTTTAGCGCCTTGGTGCTGCCGTGAATATCCGTGAATGCGAGGATTCTCATTGTATGGCCTGTCTTGCAGAGATATATATAAAGATAGTTGGTTACTCGTATTGTTAAACCTGTAGATGTTAACTGTCAGCTGTTAAGAATTAGGATGTTTTAATATTAGAAGCGAGTATTTTAGCCCCCCTTTCGTTGTTTTTCGTTAACATTGTCTCCTATCAGTACGTGCCACTAAAATTTAATTGCGTATAACATCGGGCTTAACCGAAGTTTTGACCCAGCGAAAATCCGAGCCTCGAACCGCAGTTCAGAGGTGCGAGGATTTTCAGAGATGGGGCAAAATTTGGACAAAGAAACCTGCAAGGTTTCGTAGTCGGTTAAGCCATGTTAGTTTCTCCGAATGAAATGAGGACGAGATTTTAGTGCAACGATGCCGAAGGCAAAAATCTCGAGTTCTGGGCTTGCCAAAAATTCGTTGTTATCGTAGTTGTTGAAAAATATTATATTATTAACTTAATAGTAGTATCAAAAACGAAAGATTTATAAAGGATGGCTTACTTCAAAAGATAGGGGGAAATCAAAATGAGTTTAATACAAAAACTTGAAGAAGCAAAACCAAAAAGGAATGTAGTTTTTACGAATGTAGTTTTTACAGCAGTTGAAACTCTAACAGACCCAACACAAATGAGACAATTTTATGACGAATATGTTGCTCATTTAAAACAACACGGAGATTCTGACCAAGTCAGACAAAATCCAGAATCATTTGCAAATAGCAACATAGGATATATGATTGGGTATTATGACAAAGAAACTGCTGACAGGTGGATGCAAGTAATTCCATCAGTAAGCCATCCGATTTTTCAAAAGGATATTTTTTCAGTTACACCAGAACAAGCATTTAATGCAGGAAAATTAGCTGGAACAGAGGGAACTGAAAAAGCAAGAGAATATATCCAAAAAAGCAGAAACTAAATCTTTCGTTTTTATTATTTTGGTTCTTCGTGAAATAATGGGAAATGATTATAGCTGTCAAACGCTATAAACAGCGTCATGAGGGTCTATAACCATCGTTTTGCGTTAAAAGATTTGTATGAATTTGAAGGCTTTAAATTTTGCGATT
>Ga0209381_1001717_pt1 | contig 32728 bp, 6 predicted proteins | sample DewCreD2012metaG_FD_184111 | JGI IMG/M metagenome (GOLD analysis project Ga0209381, IMG submission 184111) | Hot spring sediment bacterial and archeal communities from British Columbia, Canada, to study Microbial Dark Matter (Phase II) - Dewar... ... | reverse complement strand
ATCGCAAAATTTAAAGCCTTCAAATTCATACAAATCTTTTAACGCAAAACGATGGTTATAGACCCTCATGACGCTGTTTATAGCGTTTGACAGCTATAATCATTTCCCATTATTTCACGAAGAACCTTAATTTTTTTTCATATTCTCTCTTTCTGCTATGCACTTTTGCTTTGTTTCGCAATATATTCATCAATTTTCTGTTTCATATAGATAATAGGTATTTGCGGAAAAATGGACTCGAAATAGATGGCTAATCTTTTAGTTTATAACATGAGCCCAAGATGCAGAAGCAAAGCAGACTATTTGATTCAAGATTTATTAATCAAATATACTCTAATATCTCCTCGAAACTTTTAATTGTATGGTCCGCCTTTATCCTGGGTTTGGTCTTTTTGGTGTAGCCATATTCGGCAAATATTGTCCTTATTCCTAGCGCCCTTGCACCTTTTACATCCCTTTCCGGCCAATCGCCAACGAACATAGCATCATGCGGCTTTATGTGAAGTCTCTTTAGGGCGAGCATGAACGGCTTTGCGCTTGGCTTGTGCTCGCCTGTATCCTCGAAGCAGATGACTTCATCAAAAAAATCATCAAGCCTCATCTCAACGAGCCTGAGCCATGCTTTCAGCCTGGGAGCATCTGTTACGATAGCCAGCTTTAGACCTCTTTCTTTGAGCCTCAATAGCGTCTTTACCACGTTTGGGTACGGTGTGACAAGTCCTGCCTGTGCTTTCCTATATGCTACAATCCCGTTTGCCAGGATCCTGTAGTCTACCTTCCTGCCTATCCTTTTCAATAGCTCTTGAAATATCAGATTGTATTCTATGCCATATCTGTCATATAACTCAAACAGCAGCCGCTCTGCTTCAGCTTTGCCGGTTTTCAGGCCCGAGGAGATCATTGCAGATACTGCTGCGTCGCAGCTCTGCCTCTTCATCCTAATAAAATCGATAAGTGTATTGTCCAGATCGAAAAGGATGGCCTTCATTGCAGCGTGAATATCTCTTCACCGTTCTCTGTCTTTTTGTGCACGGTTATATCTACTATCTCCCTGTCGTTTTTTTTCCCTTTTAACTTGCTTTTTAGGGCTTCCCTTAGGTCAAAATCCCAGACATACCAGAATTTGTCAACCGGCTTGCCGTCCTCTTCAATGACTTCACACTTGAATAGGGAGCCGTTTGGCGCTTTATTAAAGCTCCAGCCCCTAATCTTCATTGCCTTGCTTTTGTTTTGGGGTATCCTAACATAGAGGTCAAAATTCCTTTTCGGTTTTTCTTTCTGATATCTCCATTTCATGCTGGAATAGCTTATGGAGTTGTTTAAATAATTTCCGCTCATCAGCATTGTCCTGTTAAATGGGAGAAGTATAGATGGAAAAATTAGAGATTATCTATTTATCTTTCAACTCTAGGCTGTTTAAAGGTTGCGTTCACAGAAATCGATTAATTCTCCCCTGCTCTTTATCATCATGGCCTGCGCTGCAAGTTTATCCTCTTTCAAGGCCAGCGCTATCCATTGCGCAAAGTCATTCTTGCTGGAGTCAACATATTTCAAGAAATCACTGTCAGATATGCTCTTTAGACCGTCTATAAGGCTTTGTCTGCTGTCCACAATAAAGCCGTTTGGCAGATGAAAATGATATGTCTTTGCGACTTTCTTCTGGCGTTTTGGCTCGGAACTAAGGTTCCTGCCAAGTTCCTCTGCAACAGCATTCTTTACAAGCTCCTTTATTACTCCTCCATTCTCGACCTGTTCTCTTACAGCGGCATTCACCTTTGCAGTTATTGTATTGGATAGCTCTGATATGGCTTGGCGCATCTGAGCATTGACGGCCTGTGAAACCTCTTCTGCAAGCTGGCTCATATGCTGTTTTATGTCAGGCATAGACGCTTGGTTATTAGGGACTACTGGACTATCCTTTGAAAGACGGTCTTCGACAACCGGAACTTTCTTAATCTCTTCATGTTTTTCGTTTTGCAGTAGGGGCACATCCTTTTTCTCCTGCCTGATTTCATCAACTGTTGAGGTTTTTGCCGGCGGTTTTGGCAATTCTTCCTCTTCAACAATAAATGGGTTGAACCTGTTAGTGACTATTTCATAGAGTCCCATAAACTTTTCCATATTCTTGTCAATGACTTCCATCTTGACCTTATGCGTGTCAAATGCAGCTTTTATGCTGTTTACTGCATTTGTGTTGTCTACTAGCTTTGCCTCTATTTCCTTTATCTTGGTGTTGAGGTTGCCGTCTATTTCAATAAGCTCCTTAATCTGCTGCATAATAAGATTGGTTATCCTCTCGTTGTCTTCAGCTTTCTCCGGGTCGATATAGACATATTGCGGGGACTGTGCTGGCTGAAAGGGTGCATTCTGACCTTGTATGACAATCGGCTGAATAGGCTGGGGTGGCGGCTGCGCAATTGGCTGCGATGTGACCTCAGAAAGCTTCTGCCTTAATTTTTCAAGCTCTGCAGGGTCCACTTTTGCATCTTTCTTGAACAGATTGAGCATGTTAACCCTCCTAATAGGGCAGTATAAATAATTTGTTCACTATTGTATAATTAAGAAATTCATTCCTACTGTCTAACCTACTGGCCAGAGGGGCACTCTTTTGGTCTGGATTATGTCTGGTGTCCTTGCTTCTGCCTGTGTCAGCCTTCCCTTCTCTGCTGACATGATGAACCTGAAGCTCTCCTGGATACCTAAGCTGTCATCAATATTGATCGCAGGGAGGGTTAGGAAGATACTTCCGTTTTCAAGCGTTAAATTCTTTTCAGGTTGTACATAATGCCGCAGTTTGTACCTGAGCTCAAGCATCTCCCCATTACCTAAAACCAAATCCTCATCACCATGCATCACGTAGTAGCAGTACCTCCTTTCAGGTGCGACTGAATCAAATGAGCATTCATAAGGGTTTGATGTGATGTTGAAATTACAGCTTGTTACATTAATGCTTCTGTTCATATTGTTTGTGCCTTTGATATGGAAATAACCATAATAGAACCCATCTTGCCCTATTATTGGCTGATCTACGATGTCTATTAGATAAGTATCTGCAGATTGTCTTGTGAGATTCAGCGAAGTCATGTTATAAAGGTAAAACCCTGCTTTTGTAAGATTGAATAGTATATAGTATGAGCTATTATCCGGTGTATACATCATGAAGGCTTCTCTTCTTCCGTCATTGTCAAGGTCCCGAATAGTATTCCAGTTCCAAGGTACTATATCTGTTCCAATAAGCATATCGTTAAAGCCTTTTGGGTCATTGATTGGATCATTATATATCGGATGCTGAAGCGATGCAGAAGCATCCAAATTTTCACCAATGAAGGCTAAGTCAAATCTTTTCATCTGGAGCGGGTCTGAACCTGCATCCAGCCTCATAAGGATGGCGAAATTATTAAGGGTTTCAGTGGTCTTGTTACCTGCGGCAGTGATACTGATAATCTCCACTGCATTGGTGATCTTTGTTCTTGCTTCCTGGCCTGTTATCAATGCTCTCTGTTGTAGGACACCGCTTGTTGATATAAGCACTCCTGCTGCCACAGCAGCTACAAGAATAGTAGCGATGAAAATAATCAGAGTCCCTATCCCCATCAAAGCCCTTTTTTGACTTCTGAACATAATTGGATTAATTCATTTGCATGGGAATATATAAATCTTTCGCTGTATTCGGGGGAGATGACTGCCTGCCCCGCAGTTATACTATGTTCAATCTATTTTTCAAATGATGCTCTTTAAAATGATGCTCTTTAAAATGATGCTCTTTATAGTGATTGCCCTTAATTATATATTACGAACCCATACATAACTAATCATAACGAATCATAAATACATAACGAATCATAAATAACAATTCATAACAGACCACTTGTCAAATATCTGTTTAACTTTTGATAATGCAGTTTCTTTTTTTCGGATAATTTAGGAATGATTCTCTATATGCCTGGATAATATACTTATTCGTATATTAATTTAATAAATGCAAAGGTATATAAATTCCAGTTTCCCTTTTCCGCAATCAACGGGAAGGTAAATGCAAAAGAGGCAAATTATTGGATACCTCTCCTTCGATGAATGGGAGAGGCTTATATCTTCTATACCTGACAGGCATGACTCCACTCGAGATTACGTAATACTTAGAACCCTCTACGAGACCGGTTGCACTGTAAATGAGCTTGCCAACATCAAGATAAAGGATATTGATTTCTCAAGATGCATAATAAGGGTTCCTGCAGAGAATTCCAGAAATCATCATTATAGGGAGGCTTCAATATCCCAGCGGTTGTGTCAGGCATTAAGAGAGATCGCGCTCAAAAACAAGAAAAGTGAATATCTGCTATATTCCCGCCAGAGCAAGAGCATGACCACAAAGAGGATAAGGCAGATTGTGCAGCAGCTTTGCGAGAATATCGGCATCAAAAATGCTAATCCCCAGCTGTTGCGCTACACCCACATTGCTCACGCGTATATGAGGAATGTGCCTGTTGATGCGATCCAGAAACAGGTTGGTCTGATGCGCTCAAGAGCCATAGAGATATTCAGCCAACTTGAAATCGCCTCCCCAAAGGATGCATATAAGAGGTTTTTAGATTGACAGCCAAGCCTACTAAATGGAATACATCGGGAGTGTTAACAGCTTATGCTCTCTTTTTGCTGGCGATGATGCATGGTACTTATGCCCAGCAGCTCGTTGCCCAGAACATAAGCGGGGATGTGACCGTCACCCTTGCAGTGGCCAAACAGACATTCAGCATCAATGAGGCTGCTTCATTTCTTGTCATAGCGAAGATGCATAATCTTCAGATAATCTCACTTCCTGTCGAGCTGTATGTCACGGACCCGGCGGGCGATCTGCATAAAGTGGCTCTTGAAGGCAGCACGAATGGTGATTATCGAGGCCGCTTCATCTCAAAGAAAGAGGGGCTTCACATGGCAAAAGCCATTGTAACCATTGACTCCTCCAGCTACACTGTCCAGACTCCTTATCTTGTTATGTCCGACAGCATAGAATTGAAAATTGACCTGCCTGAGAGACTGGAGTTCTCAGAGGGTCCTTTAATTTTCGCAGGCAATATCTCGCTTACCAATAGAGGCGTGCCTGTTGAGGCGCAGGCAGAGATACTTCTGTCAACAAGTGATTCTCCTTTTTTTACGCCTCTTTGCAAAGTAAGGGCAACTGGATACTTCGCCTGCGAGCTTTCGCAGAATATCGCGCTTGGCAGGTACGGTGTTCTTGCGAGAGTCATGCTGAATGGCCAGGAGTATATTGCCACTCACAATCTGCTGGTCGAATACAGAAAGCAGGAAGGTCTAGATATAAATATGTCATTTAGGCCTGTCGTGCTGGCGAATGAGACACAATCAATCCTTATGGATATAAGATATAGGGGTCTTCCTCTTGGCAGCGCGCTCGTGAATGTTCAGATAACAGATCCTGCTTTTAACAATTTCAATATCATCGCGGATGAGATAAGCAGCGGAATTTACAGTGCCTCATTTAGATGCATCTTTCCAGGCAACTATTCCATCAGGGCAAGTATCCAGAAAGGCAGCATATTCGGCAGCAGGGAGGGTTTGTTCTCTGTAATCGTTAAACCGCAGACATTGCCCCTTGAAAGCATCATTAAGCCGGCAGTCTCTCAAAACGGGCGGATATATCTTTTTGCGCCTGTGAACTTATCAAGGAAGGAAGTCTATAACTTAAGGTCGCTATATGAAAGATATGCCCTGAACATGTCGTCTGCAAGGGTCATTGGCATGGACATTCCGTTGGAGATCGTTGACAGCTATATGTATCTGGCAGATAACGTCAATATTAAATACAATAATATGGAAAATTCTAATAAAACCGCCAATAATTATCCAGCAGGCAGCGGTTTTCCTTTCTTTGAGAGGCGACAATCCAAACTCACAGGAATCCTTGAAATCGCCACAGATAATTATTCGAGTTTTCCTGTATATCCAATGCATAATTTCTCAGAGATGCATAATTCCTCAATGCTTGGCATCCGCAAAATTGTTGCAAACTGCAGCGGTGCCATTTGCAGGATAAAGATTGATACGAAGACTTCTTCAATCAGGGCTATCTTTGACAGCTCTCTAAGACCTTATGTGTTTTGGGCAGTGGAACCTGAAGGGGTACTTGTCTATGCACCCTCAAATTACAGCCTATATATATATGAAAAGGAGCTTATTCAAAGAAACATTTCTTCAGGCAATTACACTCGCATAGTTCATAACGGAAGCGATGCGCTTTACATGGCTTCTATAAGCAAGACAATGTTCCTGCCCGGATCATCCCTGGTGTACAGCCACGACTTTGTTGAAATAAATGATTTCGAGCTTAGCAGGCCAAGGGCGGTGCAGGGAGATATGCTAAGTCTTATGTTTAGGGTCTTGTCCATCAATGAAACTATCAACTATGTGACTATAAGGTATCCTGATGGCTCCGTGCTATTAAATGAGCAAAGCAATGGCTCACTGCTTTTCCGCATACCTGAAGAAGCACCGGTGGGCACATATTATGCCGAAATCCTTGCAGTTGACAGCCTGTTATCGCACGACCGCGCTATGATAGCATTCAATGTACTCTCAAGCAAACCAGATCTGCACATCTCCGCCAACAATTCCGCTTCAGCCATGAAGAACAGCTATGTCATCTACAGCCACAGTATAACAAACATGAACCAGATGGAGGCCGATACTTTTGATATTTCATACTCTTCTCTTTTCTCTACTGTGTTCATATATGATGGAGATGGAATCCAGCTCCTTAGGGATACCAACAACAACGGGCTTCGGGATACTGGGCTTATCCTGCCAGGACAGAGCAAAGAGATCCTTGTCAAACTTCTCATACCAGCGGACGTGGCTTATGGTTCTGTTGACATCTTGACAATAACAGCGACATCCTTAAAAGACTCGGAAATAAACGCTTCTGTTACTGATGTGACAAAAGTACTGACCTTCGAATCAGACCAAAATAATCCAAAAGACGATATTGCTATCCTTTCAGTTCAGGTCATTGAAGGAACAGCGGTTATGCTGATCAGGAACAGCCATACCATGGAGAAGAGCGCATCCATCTCACTGAGCTTTAAGTCAGATGACGGAAGATCATGGGATACCTCATTACCTTTGCAGACTTTCATGCCCAATTCGACAAAGAGAGTCGCCCAGAGGATTCCAGATATGGTTGGTTCAGGAACACTCACCGCAAGGCTCATTATGCAAAACGACACCTATCCTGAAAATGATTACGTAATCCTTGCTCACAGCCCAGAGTGGCATGTAAATGGAAGTACAGAGAGAGTTGGTGTGTCCTTTAGGGAATACCTCAATGTTGACCACAAGACCTTCGTGCTGGTTACTGGTCTTGACATTGATATGGCCAACCAGATGATAAATCCAGTAGCAGTATATTCGAATGGAGAGGGGATAATGGAAGCACAGACAGGCATTTTCCCTGATGGAAGCATAAGAGCAATGCTTTCTGATATCCCTGCAAATCTGAATTCTGTGCTATACTTATACTATAATCGCTCAATAAAAGGTTCTCTTGGTTCAGAAGACGTAGCACCTCAGATAACTGATAATGAGCAAATAGCCCAAGTCCAAAAAGGGATGCCTGTCTTTGACCAGATTCCAATTGAAATGGTTACAACAATAAACAATGACCAGGCAGTGACTGTTGGCAGGTGGGTAGCCGACACGCAGGTGAAAGGATATCTGGGCAAGGATTACATGCATGACCTGAATATGGAGAAGGGCATTAAGTCAGCATCATACTATCCAAAACTTGATGTTGACAGCTATGAGGTATTCGCCAGATACCCTGCCGATGATTCCTTTTCATCCAGAACTCCTCTCCTTATAAACCACCTGAAAGGCACAAGCTATACTGAATTAGATCAGCGGCATTTTTCAGGCGAATGGGTTTATCTTGGAGCATACGACCTTGGCCCACAGTCACGAGTGGTTGTAGAGACTTTCGGCACAGACGGTCTTGTGGTGGCTGATGCATTCAGGTTCATCCAGGCAAGCTATTATGGTTTGCCATCGTTTCCGGAAACCAGGGAAGGACAAGTCAAATCAGGGCAGGATGAAAATAACCCTGAAAAATTTAAGGCATACTACAATTTAAACGCCACTTCAGGAACCAGCACAAGAATAGACCTGACTCTCTATATGGATCATCTGACCTATATAAGCTATAATTCGAGCCCTGAAATTTCAATTATATTTGATAATAACAGCGCAGTTGTCACCCCAGAGCCGGGGTTTACAGGCTTAGCGCATGTAGTGTTTGAAAATAGGGTGATTCAGGTACACTTTGCAATCAATTTTACAGAAGATTCAGCAGGGGCTGCAATGAAAAACCTGACCTCTAAGAATATAACCCTTGCATGGTCTGATAATATAACAGAAGCCGATACGGGCTCTGCCAATGAAAGCCAGATTATGCCCTTATTAGAACAACCTCTTGGAGGTTCTAGTGAGGATAATGCCACCCTACAGAGACAGGCACCTGCAGAGATAGGAAAACCCGTCTTCTGGATACAGGATGTGACTCCTGAAACTGAAGCATCAATACCATTTGAAGCTGACAACATAAGCATGACCTACTTTGATGGCAGACCTGCCAGGGTGTCAATAATCGCCGAGGGCAGGAATATTACAATCCAGCAGCTGCTTAAGGCAAGGGAACTTAGTCAGCTTGATAAAAAACTGCAGGATGCCATAATGGAGCGCAAGTCCTCAAACATCTTCAAGCAGGCGATTATTGCCTTGAAAGAGTTAGGCCTAAAGAATGAAATAGCAAAACTAGAGTCTGAAACAATCAGAATCAACGCCACAAGACTCAGGGTGGCATCTTCAGAATGCGAAAAATGCCTGCTTACATACACTACACCTGCGCCCCAGCTAAGAAAGGGTTCTGAGAGCCGGGTTGGGTTCCGTTACAGGAAAGCAGTAACTGTGTACAGCAATGTAACTGAAAGATACACCAATGTGCTGTCATATACAGAGATTCCTGAGTCATTGAGAGAGCAGGTCAGGCTTTTCTGGTACGAGGATGGTGTGAGGAAGGATGTCACAGAGGATCTGCGCCTGAATGTAACTCTTGCTGACACGAACATGGACGGCAGGCTCGATAGGATTAGCTGGATTACACCTCATCTTTCAGAGCAGGAGTTCGAGGTCGAGATTGACCTCACTATACTGAATGTGCAGAGTTATCCAACTCTGTTCGGAAACTGGACTGTGCGCTTCACTACAATCGGCAAAGCGGATCTTGTCATCACTGCCATAAATGGGACAAGGTGGACTGAGTTTCTGAGCGACAATCCTGCCACTGGGGACGACCTTCTATTTTTGGACATTAGATGTGCCAATACATCAAGGAACGATGGCCTTTTTATCAAGCTTGATAATGGTTCTCTGTTAAGATACAACGGCATTGATGCTTCTGACAGCTACAGGGCAGTGAGCCTTGTTTATCCTGATTGGGAATGTTACGGCACAGCAGCTTTGCATGATAGGATAATAACCACCGGCAAGCATCACCTCATGTTCGAGTTCGGGAATGATGTTGGCTATGCGAATAACCTCGGGCTTCTCCTGTACGAGGATTTCGAGAGCTATGCGAACGGCACGAATGCTACTTATTGGATAGACACAACTGCGCCTCCTGCTCCGGTCTTGTCAGATAAGTTCCTGGTGTTTGACAACAGTACGCTTAAATGGCAAAGGGGCAATTCCTCTGGAGGCATCTATTACAGCCTTTACAACACCAGCTTCGCCAAAACATGGAGAGACTATGAAGTAGTCGCTCGGTTGAGAGTTACTGAAGATTACGGAGCAGAGGGCATTGGCCTTGTTTTCTACAGCGACGGCAATAACAATGATTATTATGTGTATACCAATGCAGGAAGCCAGTTCAATCTTTGGTTCCATGGCTCGACTGGATTTAACACAGGCGGCTGCAGCCTTGGAAGCGGAGTGATACCTGTTATTGGTACATGGTATGATATGAAAGTGCAGGTAAGGAATGTGACGGGTGCGACTAACATAAAGGTCAAAATATGGAATTCAAGCCTATCAGAGCCTTCTCTTTGGAATATCAACTGCAATGAGAGCCACGCAGGGCGTTATACAAACGGCACTGTCGCGTTCTACAGCAGAAATAGCATATCTGATTTCGATTTTATCTACGTCCAGAACCTTACAGAGGCTTTCGAGATAACTCTCTCTTCTCCACAGGCTACAACATATCCCAACGGCAATATCTGGTTCAATATCAGCGTAAACAAAGCAGGCGACAGCTGCTGGTACAGCTTCAATGGCTCAGCCAATAAGACAATGACAAAACTGAACATTACGCATTTCTCCTACAATGAGAGCATCTGGACATACGGCACTTACAATGTAACTTTCTGGTGCAACAGCACACTCTCTGAGCCTGCCAACCTTACCTCGATATTCAGCGTCGGCTCAGGAATGATAACAATAATCAGCCCGCAGAACGCCACTATTGATACAGTCTATCCGATACTGAATGCGACATTCAACGGAAGTGTAATCTCATGGTATTCGGTGGACGGCGCGAGCAACAGCACGCAGTATGGGCCTTCCAACAATCTTACTACCAGTTTGGGTTATCTTGCTGAGGGTTCACATAATGTCACAGTATGGATCAACAACTCTGGCGTGATTGATTACCTTACTGTGGGTTTCCTTATTGATGTCCCTATTCCTTCACCATCCCTAACCATAGATCCCGGCGATCCTGCCAGCACTTGCGATGAGCTTGTTGACCTGAGAGTAAGCGGGGCTTACGTGAAGCAGGCAAGGTTCAGCTGCAATCAGACAGCATGGACCCCATGGCTGAATTTCACAGCACCTTTCACATGGTATTATGATTTCAATATCACCAACCAATCGCTTGGCTGTAACATCTCTGCAGGCCCGAAGATTGTATTTGCTGATGTAAGAAACGAGGTCAATGAGACCAACAGGACAAATGACACGATAATACTTGACAATCTGCCACCTCTTATATCACATGAGTCGCCACCCAATTCAACAACACATAGGTCAGTTATGATTAATTTCACTTTCAATACCACTGATGAGCATTCTTCTGTAGAGTTCTGCACACTTCAAATCAACGGCACGCAGAACGGCCCGGCAATGGCGCCGATAATTGAAGGGGCAAGCCTTAGCTTTGTCAGAGATGTCAGTTCTGACCTTAGCGGCTCTGGAAATTATGTATGGAGTGTCTATTGCAGAGACAGCACACCCTGCCATTATGGGGCATTAGGCCAGAACTTTAGCCTTACAGTTGATATCACTGGTCCAAGCGTATACGGACTGACTGTAACACCTAATAGGACGGGCTATAACCAGACCGTTACAATCAGGGCAAATGCATCTGATGCCTATAGCAATGTCTCTTCAGTGGTTGCCTGGGTCACATATCCTAATCTTACAGTAGCTGCTATTCCTATGAACAACATATCCGGCAATATGTATGAGGCCAATTTCAGCGATACATGGGGCGGCGGCATCTATCTTGTCACTGTCAGGGCAAATGACACAGGCGGCTTTGAGGGAAGCGCGTCCTCCAATTTCAGCATTGGCGTGAATGCATCCATTATCCTGAAAACACAGATGGATAGCTACCCTCCTGCAACAACAGTAAACCTCACCGCCAAAGGAGCAGATTGGTGGAATGAAAGCTGGAGATACAGAATAAGCATCAACATGTCAACAGGGCAGTATAACCGCTCCAATTATCCTGCTGAGATTTTCATAAACTTCACACAGGAGCTGGCAAATGCTGGCTGCAATGGCTGCGAGTTTGACAATCTGTCAATCCGCGTGATTGAGCACCATTCCGGCGGAGGAATTATCATTTATAACTCTACACAGGATTACGTGCCCGCAACTTTTGCTCCAAGGACAAATTATAACAGATTGCAGAATGCAGCGGGTCATGTTGTATTCAGGATGAATGGCAGTATCCCTGCCCAAACAACAAAGCGCTATTCAATCTATTTCGATGCTACAAATGGCACTTCCCCTAAGTCTGCCCCGATTGCAGGAATAAGATTCGTAAACCAATCAAGCGACAAGATTCTTTTTGGGCTCAATAACGGAACGTTTGGGGTATTTGGCAGCTGCTATGGTTCTGTGGCTGTTGTAAATAATATAACTTTCTTTGGAGAAACAATGCTTTCAAGGGATGCCGACGGCAGACAGGCCCATGCTGGAACTGAAAACGATGAAACATTACCTTATGGTCCCTGCGCAGATTCCAAGGACTTTGAATTTTTAATCAGCCAAAGGCCATATGTGCATTTTGCATTAAAAGCTCCGCCTGGAACTACAACTTGTCTTTTTGCAGTCATGGCAAACAGTGTTGCTGGAGGAATTACTTGGATTCCTATAGGTTGTACTCCCCTTGGCGATACCGGAGGCACAACCATTCCCCCAACTGCTTTAGACCTTGTAGCTGACAATGAATGGGCTGTATATGATTATGACCTCTCATCGCTTGGATACTCTTATATTGATACAATCTCTTTCAGGGATTACAGCGGAGCTAATGCAAACACATATTATTTTGATAATTTCATGTTCCTTGATGAGCCAATTGTCCCAAGCAGTTCAGCGGCTGAAAGCCTAATAGGAAATGCCTCCAGAATAGTAAGCGATGAGAATTTCACTGGCTATCTCACCATGTCAGTCCAGAACTGGACAGGAAGCGCATGGCAGACCATGGATGTTATTGTGGACAATGCAAGCCACACCACCGGACCAAATCTTCTTCTTCAGCCTATATGGGCTGCGGGCGGGGCTTGGTCAAGCGCAAACCTTCCTGATGGCTGGTACAGGGTGCATGTTGTAATGAAAGATCCTTTCGGTAACACTCTTGTGAACGGCACAGGCTCTCCGTTGAACGCCACTTATAATTTTACAATAGACCGGGCGCCAAACATTGAAAATGCCTGGGCTGAGCCATCAAATGCGGGTTATGGCACAAATGTCAGCTTGAAAGCGATTGTCAGCTATGGGGGGCAGATAAGCGCAGTCTGGGCAAATGTAACCCTGCCTAATCTCAGCAATTCTATTCTGCCCATGTATGACAACGATTCTGACGGGATATTCACTGCAGTCTTATTAGAGAGCTGGCTTAACGGCACCTACAGTTTTTCAGTCTATGCGAATGACAGCTTTGGCTATTCAGACAAGAGCACCGCAGTCCAATTCAACATGACTGGTGAAGCAAGTGTCAGGGTGGGTACGCTTCTTGATACTTACTATCCTGGCCAGATTGTGCGCTTATCAAGCCCATACAACTGGACAAGCAGCTCGTGGAACTACAGGGCTTATGTTATGCTTGAAGCTTCGCCAAAGCAGAGAAAGAATTCACTGATTTTCCAGACAATAAACTTCACTGCCAAACTGGCTGAACTCGGCATAACCGGACAGTTTGACAACAATTCAATCAGGATAGTTGAATATCTGGCTTCAGGAAGCGAAAAGGTATACAACAGCTCGCTTTCCGGTTATGAGAAATATTTTGTCCCGTACAATGCCAACCCTGCACAGGGGTATGACAGCAGGAATAATGCAGTGATGCTTCTGAGGTGGGTTGCAAACGGGACAACACCCGGGAATACAGTAAGGCATTTTATGGTGTATTTTGACATAACAGATAATGGTTATAAAAGCAGTGTTAATATGAAACCGCTCGTGCTTTCAAATGACTGCGATGAGCAGTATATCGTAACGAGCGATCAGTATGGAAACTTGACTTACATTAGGGCGAATCTGGATGGGACTTTCCAGCTTCAGTCATCGCTTGGGAATATTGATGCATCTGAGCTGAATGATTATTCGTGGGGTATAGGGATAGGTGATTTTGACAATGACGGGATGTGCGACTTTGTTGCAGGTGACGGCAGGACACAGCTCGGGACAGTCAAGTATTACAGGAAAACCGGGTCCGGAAAGAGCTTTGCCGCTCCTTTAAGGGCCGGCTATTTCACAGACTCTGATTATGCAATGGATATTGCTGTGGCTGATTTTGACAATGACGGCAATGAGGATTTTGTAATCTCTGGGTACAACACTGCTATGCGTGCATTCATGGGTAACGGCGACGGAACCTTCTCAAGGGCGTTTACTTTCACTGCTCTTGGAACTCAGAACCTTGGAAAAGATGCGGCTGACATTGATAATGACGGTATTATGGATCTTTTAAGGGCAAGCGCGAACGGCACTCTTTTCTGGTATAAAGGAATAGGAAACGGCTCTTTCATTGAGTACAGCACCCATTGGCATGTCGGTTCAGCGCCTTATGGTGTGGCTGCTGCAGATATAAACAATGACGGATATGCAGATATATGCGCAGCAGGAACATCTGGGTTGATATATTGCAGGTTCGGTTACGGCAACGGCACTTTTGACAGTGAAGTCAATACCGGCGTAAGCACCGGCAGCTACTCACCCATGGATATGTTTGATTTCAATAGCGACGGAATTGTTGACATAGTCGCGAATAATTATGCAGCAGAAACTGTGCATTATTACATCGGCAACGGGGACGGAACCTTTACAAACTATATCAGCAACCCAATAGGTTCACTTTCAGGAACTAATATGATGGGTATCTCTGCTCCGCCATACGGTGTGCCGCAGAGATCAACTCTGCTTGCATCTGAGCTTGTATCAAATTCCACAATCAGATCGAGCATAATTAACATTGGAAGCGCTTTAAGGGGCTATCCATTGATTCAGGTTGAGAGATGGAATACCACCACATTATCCTGGCAGCTTGTGAATCTTACGGTAAATAATAGCATAGCCAGTTATATTGCTACAAACGACCTTATTGACCTCAAGAGAATGTTTTCCAACAAGAGCAACTGGAATGTATCGAGCAATCCTGCGGGCTGGTACAGAGTATATGCGGCGCTAAGGCATCCGAATGGAAGCGTGCTGCTAAATAGGAACGGAACGCCTATAGAGGGGGCTTATAACTTCACTGTTGCAATAGACACTGAACCGCCAACAATTAATTCATTTGCATTAACTCCCAATCTTACCGGATACGGAGAGATTGTCACAGTCTCTGCAATTATTGCAGACGCAGGAAGCTCAGTAGACATGGCCTGGCTGAACATATCATACCCGGATGGCAATTCAAGCAGGGTTAACATGTCAAGAACCTCAACCTACGGCTGGGAATATCTAATGAATTCCACCTGGCAGTGGGGCAATTACAGTATCACTATGTTCGCTAATGATAGCTACGGTTACACAAGCAACCAATCATCTGTCCTAAGGATTAGGACCCAGGCAATCATGAACATCTCGGCATTAAGGCAGGAGTATTATCCGAACCAGACTGTTAAACTGACCTCGCCATTCTCATGGTGGAACACGAGCTGGACATACAGGGTGCCTTATTACCTGAATGAGACTTCCTACGCAAGATACAATGCGCTTGTCGGCCCCGAGATAAATTTCACCAAGCTTCTGTCAGATATTGGCATAACCGGCACCCTCGACAACGGCTCGATTAGAGTTGTCGAGTACAACTCAAACGGCACTCCCAAGGTTTTCAACACATCTCTTTCTGGAAGCAGAGCAAACGAGCTCCCTATAAGAATAATTCAGAATGCTTCCTATAACCCTGTAACAAACGCAGTTCTCCAAATAAGATGGAATGCAATAAACAGGACAGAAGCCTATTCCAGCCGCTACTTCATGGTTTATTTTGATATTACAGAGTTCGGGGCAAAGACTCCTGCCCAGAATTCAATTTTGTATCCCCATGATGGGCAAGCCAACTCCATGGTCGCGGTTGTGCAGGATGATGGCAGTATTTTTACATCCAAAAATAATCAGGACGGCACATTCGGATCGCTTGCTTTAAAAGGTGATGTGACTGCATGCGGAGCAGACAACTCCCGTTCCATCGCCCTTGGTGATTTTGATGGAGACATGATTGAAGACGCAATTATCGGCTCAAGGTATGACAATGCCTGTCTCCTTAACAACCACTCAGTGTATTTTTGTAAAGGAACCGGCAATAGGTCATTTCTAGCATGCGGCATAATCATGAACATAAGCTCGACAAGTTCCAACGGCTTTGCCATGGATTCAGCAGTCGGCTACTTCAACAATGACCAGAATCTTGACTTCGCAATAAGCACAAGCAACCACCTTGTGGATATATTTTTCGGCAACGGAAGAGGCAATTTCACCAAGAATGCCACGCTCAGTGTATGTGCTGCCGGTGTTGTGGCAAGAGGCAAGGATGCAGCGGATATAGACGGCGATGGTGATACTGACATAATCGTCGCCTGCCAGAACAATCCGGATATGTACAGATTGATGAACGATGGCACTGGCCAGTTCACTGTTCTGCAGGTTACTACAACAGCTGTATCTGTTGACCCCTACGGGCTGGCTTTGGGAGACTTTGACAATGATGGCCGGGTTGATATACTGCAATCCTATGGAAATAACCAGGATATCTATTTCTATAGGGGTAATGGCGACGGCAGCTTCCAGGATGGGGTGAACACCTTTGATACTCAACCAGGCATGGTGTATAATGCCATGGACAGCTTTGATTTCAACAATGACGGCAAACTGGACCTGCTGATAACCGGCGGAGCCAGCCAGAATGTTCAAATCTATTTAGGCAATGGCACTGGTTCATTCACATTTTTTAGAAACCTTGGGGCAACATCTGGTGCTTTATACTCTGCAGGAGTGCCGTTCGGCAATATCCCAAGTGCCGGCGACCTTAAAACAATCGAAGAGCAGACTAATATCACTGTACCAAGCGTAGTGAAAAATACCGGCGGCGTTCCCTTCTACGCAAGAGTGATTATCCAAACTGAGTTCTGGAATACCACTCTTGGTCAATGGGTTCTAGTAAATGTAACAGTAAATGACACTGTACCAAGGCATGTTCAGGTTGACAACATCGTTGACCTGAAACAAGTTTTTTCTGGCGGAGGTGATTGGTACACTGATTCAAGGCCTGAAGGGCAGTATAGGATATATTCTGCTTTGCTTGACCCTTACAACAATATACTCAAAGCAGATAACGGAAGCCAGCTTGCGGCATACGCAGAACTGGTTCTAAATGCTTCAGTCAATTTCACTTTGCAGGAAGATACTTTTGGACCGGGGATTAATTACTTTTCCGTCAGCCCAAACATCACCGGTTACGGCCAAATTATTACATTTAGAGCCAGCATTCAGGATCCTAGCGGAGTATCATCCGCCTATATGAATGTCACATATCCTAATTCTTCAAGTGTGCGGATAAACATGAGCAATCCGACAACCTTCCTCTGGGCCGCAGAATTTAATGATACTTGGCAGTGGGGCGACTACAACATCACTTTATACACTAATGATTCAAGGGGGTATAACAGCACCATCAATACCTCGCTTAGAATAAGAGCAAATGCCACCACGCAGGTTGCTACAGTTGCTGACAGCTATTATCCAAACCAGATGGTAATGCTAACATCCCCTTTTGCGTGGTGGAACTCCAGCTGGAATTACAGAAAACAAATAGTCTTGAGCGGCGCAGGTTATATAAGAAGAAATCCCATAATAAGCGAGACGATTAACATATCCCATGAGCTCAGTCTTCTTGGCCTTTCAGGAAACTTTGATAACCGCTCTATTAGGATTATCGAGTATGACGGCCGGGATGGTGAACCTAAAGTATACAACGCAAGTGCACAAGGCGGCATTTATGAGGTGCCTTTCAGGATACTTCCCGCAAATTCAACGACTTATGACCGGGTTTCAAATGCAGTTATTGTGATTGACTGGGTAGCCAATGGGACCGTCCAGCCAAATGAGCAGAGATACTATATGGTGTATTTTGACATTGAAGAGAATGGATATAAGGCCGATTCAGCTGTTAGAAGAGGATTCTTGCGAAAAGCCTGCAGTAACCCATTCATTAAGACCTCAACGGACTCAGGGCTCCATATAGTTATACCTATACTTCCAAACGGAAGCTTCGGCAGCCAGTTCACAGCCTTTTCTAATGGTACTTTCCTGAGAGGCGGCGGCGCTGTATCAGATTTTGACAGCGACGGTGATTGCGATATGGTGTATGCTAACGCCCAGACAAATTACATTATGATGTCCACTCAGAACAGTACTGGCGGGTTCACCAGCCCTGTGCAGAAATCTGTCTACACTGATTTCACAACTTATGAGATGGCAACCACTGGAGGGGATTTCAACAATGACGGATTTGATGATTTCATCGCTACCGGAAACAATGATGACATCTTCCTGTGGTCAGGAGACGGCAATGGCGGACTCACAAGGTCAACAATTACTCTTGCATCCGGAGGCAACGGCCGCTGCGCAGATTCGGCAGACCTTAACAATGACGGCAATCTGGATTTCATCTATTCCCATGTAGGCTCAAATAGGATATATCTATGGACAGGCAATGGCGACGGCACTTTTACTAACAGAAGGTATTTCAACCAGCTGGGGCCTGACACGAACACTTATGGCTGCTCTGCTGCCGATTTCAACAATGACGGAACAGTGGACATTATTGCAAACTCAGGCGGAAACGGGGAGCATTATCTTTATCTTGGCGACGGCGCGCTCAATTTCACACCAACAACAACGAATGGAAACCCTATCTTTGATACTGATACAATCACAGGGCTTGACAATTATGACATTAACGGCGACGGCTATCAGGATATTCTTGTTGCAATGGCAACGGGAAACAGCTTGAGATACTATAGAAACAACCGCGACAACACTTTCAGTTTCATTAGCACCATTGCGACAACAGCTTCCAACAACTATGGTGTGGCAGCTCCAACAATCTCAGTACCTTCTCAGGTGACAGTTTCATCGCCGCCTGAGGCCAATTCCCAAACAGTCATAAAATCATGGGTTGTGAATACGGGCGCCACTTCTTTTAGGAGCTTTACCTCCATTGTGATCCAGAGGTGGAACGAATCTCTTGGCTCATGGGTGACCGTGAATGCAACTGTGAACGACTTACTTAATGCCAGCATCAACCCCATTCTAAATCCCTCCAGCCTATTAAGTCTTAGGGATGAGTTCTCACTGGCAGGCAACTGGAATACATCAAATAACTCAAACGGTACTTACAGGGTATACGCAAGCCTGAGAGATCTGTACAATAATACACTAAGAAACGACAACGGCACGCTAATGAATGCCACTTACACCTTTACATTAGCCTATGATACTGAAGGACCTAATCTGACGAATATAAATGCGATTCCTAATTATACCGGCTATGGTATTCCAATATCCATTGATGTTGATGCCATTGACCCATCGGGAGCAGAAAACCTCTCTATCAATATAACAATGCCGAACGGCACAAGTGTATACGCTTTCATGCAAAGGCAGACGACTTACAGATGGCGCTACCTTTGGAACAATTCATTGGTCCAGGGCAGGTACAACTATACAATCAAAGCAAATGACACACGCGGATACAACTCAAGCGCACAATCCTATTTCATAATCAATTCAAGTCTGAATATTACTGTTGCTACAATGAAAGACGTCTACTTCCCTAACCAGACTGTGGAACTCACCTCGCCATTCTCCTGGTGGAATACCTCCTGGAGCTACAGGAGGCCTTACACCCTGCAGTCCAGCAGCTTCGCGAAACCTAACATAAGGGTGAAGGCAGTAATCAACTTCAGTGAGCTTTTGAATGAGATATCCGGTTCAGGCATTTTCGACATCAATTCCATTAGAGTTGTGGAATACAGCAGCGATGGCCTGGCAGTTGTGTTCAACAGTTCCCAGACAGGAGACAGAAGATACACGATACCGTACAGCTTCAAGGCAGATGGCGCTTACAGCTCTTCATCTAATGCGGTTGGCATACTGGAATGGATACTTAACGGTACAACTCCCTCCAACCAGGAGAGGTATTTTATGGTATATTTTGATAAGCAGGAGAACGGCCTTAAGCCTGCCAGCCTTGATGCTCTCCAGAAACCTGATGATTTCATAGCCCTTGCCAGAGACAACGGTGCACTTTACTACTCGCGCAGTTTTGGGAATCGGAGTTTTGGCGCTATCACCTACATAGATGATCCAAATATTGGTTTCAATGACTACACAAGAGGGCTTGCTGTTGCTGATTTTGACAATGACGGAGATTTCGACATTGTCAGCGGTGTTACAAAGGACACAAATTATGCAATCTTTTACAGATACAGCAATATAGGCGGCTTCACGTTCAGCAGGACTTATTCGTCCAGCCCTGTGGATATGAATGATATATACGTAATGGATATGTCAACCGGGGATTTCAATAACGACGGCTGGATGGACTTTACTGTTGGCGGCAACAATGATTTCCTGTATCTGTTCTTGAATGACCGCTCAGGAAGCTTCAATGCACCTATCCGTATCCCAAATATACTGCTTAATATGAGGGGCCAGGATGCAGGCGACATTGAAAATGACGGAAATTATGATTTTGTGCATGCGATTACAGGAGGGGCAGGAAGCCTTTATAGGATGCTCGGAGACGGTACAGGCAATTTCAGCCAAAGCTATATACTTAATCCGCCGGGCGACAACCCCTACTGCATCGCTCTTGCTGATTTCAGCGGCGATGGAATCCTTGACCTTATGTACGGCGCAAATACCGGAGCAGTGTACTACTACAGGGGAATCGGGGACGGTAGCTTCAATGCCACCGGCATACAGGTACTAACCCTCGGAATTACGCATAGCTGTGATGCATATGACTTTGACGCTGACGGAAGAATGGACCTGTCTGTTGTAATGTTTACCTCTGATACAGCAAGGGTATATTTTGGACTGGGCAACGGCACCTTGAACACAAGCTTTGTCACTCTTGGCACCATAGATGACGCACTTGGAATCGCTGTGCCTGAGTACTATTCCGGGAGATTAATTGCTTCATCAGCAGAGCAAAGAGCCGAGAGCACAGTCCCTTCTAGAGTGCTGAATGAAGGAGATACACAGTCAAGGGTGTTCTTAAATATCTGGGTTGAGCAGTTCAATTCAACCAGCTCCTGGCAGCTGGTGAATGCAACTGTAAACTCCACTGACAGCCTTATTTACCTTAATTCACTGATTAACCTGAAAAGCGTTTTTGCAGCGGCAGGGAACTGGAACACGAGCAATTTCACAGAAGGCTGGTATCGTATTCATGTCAGCCTTACAGATGTGTACGGAAGAGTCCTTGACAACTATGACGGCCAGATGCTCAATGTGACCTATAATTTTTCGATCTCGCAGGATAACTCTGGCCCCACCTACAATAATATAATAATATCGCCAAATCCAGCAGGCTATTTCAACAATGTATCAATGCAGCTTGATGCCGTTGACCCAAGCGGCGTCTTGGACATATATGCAAATATAACACTACCTGACGGCCAGTCATTCATCAGGAACATGTCTAATGCTTCAACAGGATCGCCGAACAGGTATGCAGGATGGTTCAACACAACTGCCCAGATGGGAGACATCAATATAACTTTCATAGGAAATGATACCTACGGCTGGACATCTAATATTTCAAGAGAGCTGCGGGTTGCAGGCAATGCCAGCTTTGCCATATCAACCTCTGCCACTATATATTATCCTAATGAATCGGTGAGTATACCTGATTCATATGCGTTTAATACCGGCGCAACGAATTTCAGCGCATGGCTTCTTATGCAAGTGGAATATTATAACGGTACTTCCTGGGATATTGTTAATAGGACTTATAATGACAGCCAGAGAAGAAACATTACTGTCGGAAATACAACTAACCTGACTTTTATATGGACATCGGCAGGAGCTTGGAATACTACGAACAGCACTCCAGGAACCTACAGGATATATATTGCATACCACGCAGGAAATGGAACGCCCCTACTCAATGACAATGGCACTTCAATGAATGCCAGCGCCTTATTTGAGATTCGCAACAGCACAGGAAGGCCTGCTGTGAACTGGATTAATGCAACACCTGATAGAACAGGTTATGGCAGCAATATCACAATCTATGCAAATATTACAGACGACAATCCTGGTGTGCGCGCGCGGATTCAGATTAGCATGCCTAACGGCACAGTATTTGCCGCCAATATGACTAACCTGTCAAGCACGTTGTACGTCTACAACAAGAGCGGCGAATGGTTGAGCGGCATATATAATTTCACTGTGGTTGCAAATGACAGTGATAATAATACGGACAATAAAAGCAGCCAGTATATCATTTCGGCGAATATCACAATCAATCTAAGCACGACTTATCATATCTATTATCCAAATGACATAGTTGATCTGAAGCTCTACACAAGCGAGAACGAGATGTGGTGGAACACTTCTTACAACAACCGCAGGTCCCTAAATGTCAGCAATACTGTCGGTTACTTTAACAGAACGGGAGAACACTTTATAGTAAGAGTAAATATATCAAAATCTGAGATATACAACAGCACGAGCATTGCACTTGTCTGCGATGGTGCTGAGATGCCATTCGAGTCATATAGTCTAGGAGAGAATAGCAGCCACCATTTCATTGAGGGCCTAGGAGAGATAAATATAAGCTCATTTACAAACAAAACTTGTTATTTATACTTCGATGCCAGACGACCTTATGTCCAGAAACCCCTGAGTGTGAGCGGATGGCATTATGTATGCGATAAGGATTATGCAAACTGCGGCACGCCAGGAGATGTAAGTGTTGCCTCAATTGATTATTATGGACATTATGCTGCTTTGAACACCGCAGCGATGAACTGCGGCGGATTTACAGCGACTTTTACGCATAACCTGTGGTGCTATTTCAAATCACCCAGCACATCCACTATGACTTTCACTACAACCTCTGATGAGGGTTCGGTGATGTATATCGGCGGGAACTCTGTTGTGAATAATGCATTCTGCCAGGGAGCTACCTGCAGGACAGGGACTTATGCTGTCACAACAGGCAGGTTCTATGAGATGAAAGTGGCTTATGATGCCAATGTTGCCGGAAGTACGCTTTACACAACATTCAATGCATGCAACCCTGCAGGCAATATCATAGATACCGAGTGCTATCCCTTTTACGGCGATGAATGGAAGGTTCAGGTATTGGTGTCGGCACAAACAGAGCGTTATTCAATTGACTCTTATGCTGATGACAACCTTGAATATAGCCAGTATGTAATAGTGTACTCTGCAGTAGAAAGGAATTCATCGGGAACCTGGGTATTGGTTAATTCAACAGTAAATGAGAGCAGCCTTAGGCCTATCCCAAATACCCCCATGGGTTCTGTCCTTAACCTGAATGATATATGGTGGGCTTATTCTGCCTGGAATACAACTAATAGCACAGAAGGCGTATACCGTGTGTATACAGAGCTAAGGAGCAATGGAGGCATGCTTCTAAACAACACTGACGGCACACCGCTTAACTCCTCAGCCATATTTATCATCAGGAATGATACAGATGCCCCGGCATTTTCTGATATCATTGTCCATCCAGCAGTGTCTGGCTACGGACAGAACTTCACGTTCACAATAAATGTCTCTGACCAGACAGATGTGGCATCAGTCTGGGCGAATGTGAGCTATCCTAACGGAAGCTACACTGTGCATGCTATGGTTCTTAACAGAACCATCAGGTATCTCAACTATAACAAGTACACTTATAGCTTGAAGTTCAATAATACATGGCTGCATGGACTGCATAATGTCACTTTCTATGCTAATGATACCCATGGCAAGCTAAATAAGACCGAGGCGGCCGCGTTCAGTGTGTTGTCAAATATGAGCATTAAACTTAGTCTCCGCTCTGCCAATTATACTGACAATAGTATTGTAAATATTACGGACTCATATCTGAACAATTCAGGGGTTACCAATAACAGCTATTACTTGCTGATGCAGATCCAGAATTGGACAGGCAGCCAGTGGATGCCTGTAAACAGCACAGTGAATGAAACAAATGCAAGATTTGTCTTGGCAGGTACCTCATTCAACCTCAGCTCAGCTTGGGATGCGTACGGCGGCTGGAATACCGGAGCAAGCCCCGCTGGCTGGTACCGGCTATATGTTGCTGCTAGAAGCATCAACTCCAGCGTTCTTGTAAATGACTCTGCTGATATGGTGTTTTCTGCAGTAAATTTCAGCATAGTAAGTGACACAGAGCCGCCAGCGGTAAGCCCGATAATCTCATCAGTTTCAATTGCAGGTTATGGGCAGACAATTAACCTGACCTGGAATGTTACAGATAATGGCAATCTTGATAAGGTACGGGTTAATATAACATATCCATCCGGCGCATCTTTTGAGCAAAATATCTCTCCTCTAATTGGCAGCAATTACCTCTACAGCTTCAATGATACCTGGCAGAGTGGGATATATAATGTAACAGTCAAGGCAAATGATACCTACTCCAATAATGCAAGCGTCTGGCAGGTCTTCAAGGTTGCAGTCAATGTAACCATGGGGATTGCGACTTTCAGCGATATATATCAGTGGGATGAGAAAGTCAAGCTTACTTCACCATATCCCTGGCTGAATTCAAGCTGGCGATACAGGATGCCGGTCAAGGTTAATGATACTCCCTTCAACAGAACAGATATCTATGTTGTAATAAATCTGAATATCACTGAGCTTCTTTCTTACTACGGTGTATCAGGCACTTTTGACATAAACTCTGTTAGGGTTGTGGAACACCTTGAAAACAGCACTATTAAAGTGTATAACTCTTCCATGACCCGCGACAGCCGTTATGAGATGCCCTACAAGTTGTGGCAGAATCCTGGATTTGATCCTGTGACAAACGCTGCTTTCAAGATAAAGTGGAAATCTCCCGGGCTTTTGGAATCAGGCCATGAGAAGGTGTTTATGATCTATTATGACATAGAAGAATCTGGAACTAAACCTACCAGAAATTATTCAATCCCAGAACCGCGGCCGTATGCTATGCTTGTTAGGGATGACAACAGGCACGAATACGTTGAGATTCTTCCAGATGGCAGTCTAGGAAATGTTCTTACCTGGTACCCGCCAATAGACAAGGGCACTCTAGGAAGAGATGTTGCCATTGCTGATTTTGATAATGACGGAGACTATGATGTAGCAAATGGAGCTGATGGAAGCGTCTTCTACATTGAGCAGACAGACCCTGTTGCTATCAATTTCACTGACAGAGGCCTGATAGGCAGTGTGCTTGCGCCGTTTGGAACAACAACCCAGGGCATGGCGGCTGGCGACTATAATTTTGATGGCAAAATGGATTTTGTGGCATCAGGCCTAAATGACATATATATGATATATTATGGCTTTGGAAATGGGTCCTTCTGGAACCAAAGCATACCCTATTCTTATGGTGGCCTTTCAAGAGGAAAGGACTCGGCGGATTTCAACAATGACCAGATGCTGGATTTCGTAAGTTCAAGATCTGATGGAATGACTTATCTGTTCACAAACAATGGAAACAACTCTTTTTCAGTAAGTTATCTCTTTGATGATGGCGGAGATACGCACTGTGTGGCGGCTGGTGATTTTGACAATGACGGCAATGCCGATATCATCCGCGATGTCGGAAACAGCGTTATCTTCTATCTCTATAAGGGTTATGGGAACGGCACTTTTGCGGCGCCTCTTAATGTCTTCAACGGCACAGCAGCCAATTTGTACGGCTGCGACGCATTTGATATGGATGATGACGGAAATCTTGATATAATGTATACACTCGGAAATACAGGAGAGCTTTTCACTAGAAGAGGTCTTGGGGACGGAAATTTCAGCGCAGCTACAATGCAATATGATTCAGCAAACAATGCAATATACGGGCTTGCTTTGCCAAACCACCCTGTGTCAAGCCTCGGCTACAGGCTTGCCCCTGAGATTAGATCAGCAAGTGGAATCCAATCCCTGGCCCTTGACAGGGGTGCAACATCATTTTACTCCTATCCGCTAATTCAGGTCCAGAACTGGACCGGAGTATCATGGAATACAGTGAACACGACTGTAAACATGACAACTGCTATATTTATCAGGAATGGGCAGCTCATTGACTTAAGGGAGCTGTTCTACAATATGGGCAACTGGAATGTAACTCATTCTGATTATGGAATGTACAGGGTTTACGCCGAGCTCCGCAGCCCCTATGGCAACCTTCTTGTCAATGAGGATGGCACTTATATTAATGCAAGCTACATATTCAATGTAAGCCAGGACATGATACCGCCAAATATAACATCATTTACCCTTTCTCCAAGCATTGCAGGATACGGGCAGAATGTTTCCATTACTGTATATACTGAACAGGCTGACAGCGAGAAAGCATGGGTAAATGTCAGCCTGCCAGGCGGAACAAACCGAATGGTCAATCTGACACGGGCAACATCTTTCCAGTTTATTGGCCAGTTCAATGACACCTGGAAGTGGGGGCAGTATAATTTCACAGTATACGTAAATGATACCACAGGCAACAGCGCAAGCCTTAACTCTTCCATAGAAGTAAGGGCTAATGTCTCTATGTCTGTTGCGACACTCAAGGATATCTATCTCCACAATCAGCTCGTTGAGCTCAGCTCTTCTTTCACCTGGTGGAACACCTCTTTTGCATACAGGTTCCCTTTGACCCTTGAACCTGCGGACAGGTTAAGGCACCATCCGGTGATTGACAGAACATACAATTTCTCGGATAAGTTCAAGGACATGAGTTTATCAAGGACTCTTGATTACAATTCAATCAGGATAATAGAATACAACTCTAACGGAACGCCAATTATCCAGAATGCATCTGCTGGCGGCGACAGGATATATGAGGTGCCTTTCAGAAAAGACCAGGCGTCCAGCTATGATGCCTCAAATAATGCAGTGGTCTCATTGAGCTTTAAGGCAAACGGTACAATCCCTGCTGGCGGCGAGAGGTATTATATGGTTTATTTTGATGCAGAGGAAAATGACTTCAAGCCAGGTGTGAACTATAGTTTCAGAATGAAAGCAAGGGAGTGCTCTGAGATATATCTTGTTACAGGCGATTCCAGCGGTAATCTCTACTATATCCAGAGCAATGGAAATGGGACTTTCGGAGCACAGAGCTATATAGGCGCAGACGATACCAACAACTGGGGAATAGGGATTGCGGATTTCGATAATGACGGCGATTGTGACTTCATCACAGGCGGGGATTCCGGGTTCATTGACTTATGGGAGAAGACAGGTCCAGGGAACAGCTTCGTGCTGAACAGCAATATACTGACCTTTACTGATGCAGGGTACGGCATGGATGTGGCAACAGCTGATTTCAACAATGACGGCAATATGGATTTTGTGATAAGCGGAAACAACAACATTGGCCAAATCTGCCTGGGCGACGGAAACAAAGATTTCTCTAGGTGCTACACCTTTACGCTCGCGCAGACAGGCAGGGGAAAAGACGCTGCTGACATGGATAATGATGGTATCATGGACTTTGCCTTCGGTGACAATCAAGGCAACATATATTGGTATAAAGGGCTTGGCAATGGCTCGTTTGTGCTAAATGACCCCGCGTGGGATATAGGGGATCAGGCATATTCTGTGCTTGCTGCAGATATAAACGGTGACGCGAATGCAGATATATGCGCGGCGGCTAGCGATGCAAGAGTCTTCTGCAGGCTCGGCGACGGAACAGGCTCATTTGCATCTCCATATTATACCAATATTGATCCAGGAGATTATGCGCCGATTGACTCGTATGATCTTGATGGAGATGGGGATATTGATATTGTAGCCAACAGCTACAGCGGAAGGACAGTGAACTACTACATCAACAGCGGAACAGGCACATTCCTCCCCTATTCTGCCAATCCGATAGGCCCTGCAGTAGGAAGTGCAAATAGGATGGGTCTTGCCCTGCCTGATGAAGTCAAAAGCTGGAATGCCACTTATGGCAAAGGTCAGATGCGGGCTTCTACTGATACTCTCTCATTTGTCCGTAACATTGGAGGAACCACTTTATATCACAGGCTTGCGATTGAGATATACAGGAACAGCAGCGGATGGGTATGGAATTCCTCTCCTGTCAATGAAAGCCTGGATTACACAATAAGCCAAGGCCTGATTAACATTAAGCAGAAGTTTGCGGCTGCTGGCAACTGGAATACCACTACCAGCATATACGGTGAATACAGGGTTCTTGTGACCTTAAGGGACCCATGGGGAGGGATACTTCTGAATGACAACGGCAGCCTTATGAGTGCTTATTATATATTCAATATAAGTCCTGATACTGTTCCGCCAAACATAACGTCCTTAAAGATTCAGCCCAATGAGAGCGGACAGGGAAGCGATATCCTTATTGAAGTTGTAGCTATGGATGATTCGGATATAGGAGGGGCGTATGTCAACTTGACTCTTCCTGATTCAAGCATCCAAATCATTCCTATGACTGCTATAACGCAGGTCAAGTACAGATTAATTTATAATGGCTGGAAGAACGGGACATATACTGCCGTTGTTTATGTCAATGATTCCAGCGGCAATTTCAATAATATAGCAGGCGAGTTCAGTGTGCATTCATCCACTTACTCAAAACTATTTACAGTCAAGGATATCTACTATAATGATGAGATTGTCCGTCTTACCTATCCTGTTGCATGGTGGAACAGCTCCTGGCATTATAGGGCGGGAATTGAAGTGGATACCGGCTATACAGCAAGAGGGAATAATACAGTAATGAGGCATATTGTGAACTTTTCTGAGCTCATGGACAATTTAAGCATCACTGGCACATTTGATCCTAATTCAATTAGGATAACTGATTCCTCAGGCAGGCTTCTAAGCTATGATGTGCTAAGGTGGCTTGATGCCCGCACAGCCATGATAAGATGGAGGCTCACCGAAAATGAAAGTCTGGCAAGAAGAAGCACGTACAATTATTATCTATATTTTGATACAGTGGAGAATGGGGCGAAGGCCCCTGTCAGCTATGATATGCCAAAGGACTATGCGATATGCGTAGGCTCTGGTGTTGGTGATTATCACTATGCGTACAGCCAGTATGATGGGACTTTCGGGGCATGGACAAGGGTTGTTACAGCAGGAAGAACTAACAGGAGAGCTGATGTTGCTGACTTTGACAATGACGGAGACTATGATTTCTTCATAGCAGACAGCGCTGCTGGCGGCGGCTATAGGTACTATTCAAACAACGGCGATGCATCATGGAGTTTCACGAATACCCTTACTTATAGCAATGTTGACACTTGGTCCGGGTTATGCCACGGTGATTATAACGAGGATGGGTGGCTTGATCTGGTTATGCAGACTGCAAACGGCCAGCTCTACATCCTGCGCAACAACAAAGATGGCTCATTCACTTTAGTAAGCTTATCCCTTCAGTCTGGCAACACAGAATCCAGGCAGGTGTCATGCGGCGACTTTGATGGAGACGGTCATCTTGACATAATAGCTGGCACCACTAACAGGATACCTCAACTATATATCGGCAGCGGAGCCATTTCTTCTGCTGCTTTTACGAATAAAGGTCCGATAAGCTCAAGGAGCCTTGATTGGCATGCTGCATTTGCAGTAGACTATGATAATGATGGCGACCTGGACCTATTTGCCCAAGGGGCAGCAGGCAGTATATATCTTTACAGGAATGACGGCACAGGACAATTCGTTGAGACAGTAATAGATAGTTCAACCGGGTTAGACATAAATGAGTGGGGTGATGGAAGCCTCTGGGATTGGAACAGCGACGGCAGGCTTGATATAATAAGGGGCTCATGGACAACAAACCCCTCACCTGTCAGACTGCATCTTGGAAACGGCAATAGTTCACTCAACTATGGCTTCTCGAATTCAGCAAGCCTTACTGTCTTGGATACTAACAATCACATGGACTGCTCTGGTCCGGAATACTTAAAAGGCCTTTCAGCAAAGCTAGTCAGCACAGATTTTGCAGACAGCATGGCAGGAGAATACAATACCGGCTTGTCATACTTATCAAATGTAGGAAACACCTCTGTATCAGCTTATCTGCGCATGGTTGTGGAGAAATGGAATGGAAGCGATTGGCAGCTTGTCAATCTTACATTGAACGGGAGCAGGAAATCCATCCCTGCCTTTTCTATACTCGATCTAAGGGCAAACTGGAACTCAGCTGGTGCCTGGAACACTACGAACAGCAGCAATGGGACTTACAGGGTTCATGTTCAGCTTTCAGACAGCTCTGGCAATGTGCTCTTGAACAGGAACGGCTCATATATGAATGCCAGCTATGTCTTTGCAGTAATCAAGGACACCACGGCACCAACTTACAGCAATGTCAGCCAGGTGCCTGTGAAGGTATACAGAGGTCAGAATGTCAGCTATTATTCATTCTGGCAGGATGACTCATATCTTAGAAGCGCCTGGCTTGCCACAAATGAAACCGGCGTTATGACAAACTCCAGCATGGCCACTGCCAGAAATCTTTCAGGAAATGCTTCATGGGCAAATTTCACAATTGCAGTTCCTTCAAATTTCACAGTTGGTGCATTGAATTGGAGCATTTACGCGAATGACCGCTACTATAATACTAATTCAACTCATGGCAATATTACCGAAATATGGGCATGGGTGAGGCTTAATCATAGCGCCGCTATACCAAATACTACCTATGTAGGAGAAACAGTTCAGCTGAGTTGTCAGGCAGTTGATGCCAATGAGTCTTTTGTACAGCCAGGTGTAAATGTCAGCTTCACCAGTTTGTTTTATGGCTACATCGGTTCAGCTGTGACCGACAGCAGCGGCTTTGCCCAGCTTCCATTCTCATACGGAATAAACATATTAGATACTGTAACGTGCAAAATAATGCACCAGCAGTATTTCAATGTGACTAATATCACAGAGCTGAACATCACTGTGAACGCTACCACAACGCAGGTCAATCTAACAATATTCGACACTGCTGAACTTATGAATATTACACTCTATGAGTTCGATAATGTCTTCTTTTACGCCAATTTTACAGATCTGTATGGCTTCCCTGTTCTGAATGCCAGCTGCAATCTCAGCATATTCAACCAGACATATACAATGAATTATTCAAATTCCTTATCATCTTATATCTATAATATGTCTTTTGCACTACCCGGGACATTTGCATGGAATGTCACATGCAAATCGAATACATCCCAATCAATTACTAGAGATACCACAGTGGTCATAAACGATTCCATTGGTCCTGTAATATACTTAATCTCGCCAGGCAACAGCACCGGCATATCAACAGGCGTAGCGGTGTTTGAGTATAATGTTTCTGATTCAACTGGGATAGAGAACTGCACACTTATCATAGATAATCAGAGCATTGCCAATGCTTCTGGACAGATGGTGAACATGACGTACAACTTCACTATTAACTACTATATCGTTGGAGACCATAACTGGAGCGTTGTCTGCACAGATAACAGCTCAAGACGAAACAATGGGAGCTCTCCAATCTACAATGTGACTGTGCGCGGGCCTATACTCAACCTTAGCTGGGTTTACGCGCCTACAAAGCTGTATAGGGGCTCAATGAGCAATTTCACAATTAATTTGACAAATACCGGAAACTCCAATGCAACTAATATTAATGTCAGCCTTTACCTGCCTTACAACTGGACATTCATGCCGGGTAATTCATCTTTGCAGAATATCCCAGAGCTTGAAGCCTCTAGCAGCATAATCCTTACCTGGCATATAACAGTTGGCAGTGTTGCTGATTTCGGTTACCAAGCAATAAACGTATCTGCCTTTTCCGCTTATGGTGTTTCAGCGAATGAAACAACCCAGGTAAATATTGGTTCAGACGATGTTGCGATCTCTGCAATAATACTGCCTGCCAACAATTCCTGCTCTTATGCGCCTTACTTTAACATCAGCGGCACTGTAGCGATTATCGGCGAGAACCTGACCAATATAACCTTCCCGGCAGTCCTTGAAATAAATGGTATGGTTTACAACAGCACAAATATTACAAACGCAACACAAGGCGCCTCGTATAACATTAGCTTCTTATGGAAGCCTGCCGCGGAAGGTTTATATGCTATATCTCTGTTTACAAACCTCTCCGGCGACATAGATGACAGCAACGACCGAATGAATATAAGCATCTTCAAGGCATTCATGAATATGTCTGCCTGGGCTGAGACCTACAGCACTGATGACGATAAATACAACCTATCCATCAATGTTATCAACCAGGGCTATTGCAATGTTACAGATGCAAGAATTTATGCAGTGCTGCCTTGGGATATGCCTCCTAATACAGCATCACTTGCCCCAACTATGAACAGGACAATCTCATCCATGAATGCCACCTCATATTACTGGATTAGGAACCTGACTGTAAGCGAACATTATTCAGTGAGTTTCGCACTTAACGCATCCGGCAATTACAGTGCAACGAGAATATTGCTGGGGCTTGATCCATTGCTAGGATAGAGCTGTGTGTCTTTGATTGCCTCTGATTAAAGCAAATAAACGGGCAGCAAAGGAAGCGCTGCCATAGAGTCTATTTGCTCCTTCTTAAGATAAACCGACACTGTTTCCAAATCAGCAGTCTAAATAATTTCTGCAAATCATTGCCCTTATCAGACTGTACCAATCCCATTTCCCAAAGCCTGCTGCCTGGGCAGGCGTTCTCCATCCTAATGAGGTATGGAGC
>Ga0209381_1001714_pt1 | contig 32774 bp, 23 predicted proteins | sample DewCreD2012metaG_FD_184111 | JGI IMG/M metagenome (GOLD analysis project Ga0209381, IMG submission 184111) | Hot spring sediment bacterial and archeal communities from British Columbia, Canada, to study Microbial Dark Matter (Phase II) - Dewar... ... | reverse complement strand
CAACCTGACCCACGGTTACACGGACGCCAATCATCGCGATAGCAATTTTGACGCGGAACGGGCGCGCGACGATGCGCTGTTGTTTGGCGAGCACCTCGGGGAGCCGCCTGGTTACGGCGAATATCTCGACGCCGGCATGCGCCTGCTGGACAATCCGCTGCGCAATTATTTGAACAACGTCCTGGGCAATCCAGGCGCCACCCTCGCCGGCCTGGACCAGCGCGATTTCGGCGGCTTCAGCGCCGCCGCGCGCGTGATGCACGCGCAAAGCCACGACAGCGATTACGCCGCGCGCCGCGAGCTGCAGAACGCGTTCTATTTTATGCGCGAAGGAATTCCGGTCGTCTATAGCGACGGTTACGTGAAGTCGCCCTCCTGCCAGGAGTGCGGCGGCCCTTTTCCGCGTCACGCGAACGCGCCGTATCTCGGGCAATTCGGTGATCCCAAGAACCCCGACCTCGCCCATTTGCACCATCAACTGGCGCGCGGCGGCACCCGATCGCGTTGGAGCGATGCCGACGTGGTGGCCTTCGAGCGCTACGATTATCGGGAGCCCGGCTCCGCCGCCGATCAAACCGTGGTGCTGTTCGCGATGAATGACAATTACGGCTATCCGGGCGACATCAGCTTTGACGATGGCGTGCCCCAGTCCACCGCCGGCACCTACTATGAATGTTTTCCCGTGAACAACTCGCGCGGGCAAGGTCTGGTGGTCGGATTTCCGCCGGGCTCGGTGCTGGCGCAACTGGCCGACTCGCCTGGCAAAGACCGGGCTTGCAGCAAGCTGCTGGTGCGCCTGGCCACCAACAACCGCGCGGAGGCCGAGGCCAGCGCCAACGCCGCCAATCCGGTGGACCGCAAAGTTTATGTCGGCGCCCAAGCGCTCGCGCCCGGCGGCGGGGCCGTCGAACTGAAAATCCCGAGCGGCGGTTACGTGCTGTATGCCTACCAGGGGCCCGAACCCAGCCGGGCGGCGGGCGGTGATGTGGTGCTGTTCCGGCAGGGCGGAAATCCCGCGCCCCGCATGACGGTGGCGCGCACCGACGGCAGGGACGGGGACTGGGGTTTTAACCCGCTTTACCCGTTCAAGGCGCGCGGCAGCCTCAACCCGGACGGATCGCTTCGGCGCGGTGTCAACTCCGGTCCCTACACCTACACCCTGGACGTGCCGGTCCTGACCAACGCCCCGTTCGATATCGAGGCGCGCGTGGATGCCTCGGCCGCCAACTTGCTTTTCAAACTCGACGGCGGGGTGGACTTGAACAGCCACTTGGGCTTTGGTCCTCAAGCCGGCTTTGACCGGCGGGATAACCGGCCCGGTGACGCTTACGATATGTTGCTTGGTTACGAACAGCCGGCCTACCTGCGGCGGCGCGGCCCGGAAAAGTTTGCCGCGATGAACATCGCCCGCAACATGGTGGTGTCCGAAGGCGCGGAAACCTACCATTATACGGTCGGCGGCGGCAGCACGGTGGTGTTGGGGGCCGGGGGCGGCGAAGGCGTGGACACCCAGACCGCCGATTGGGTCTATCATAATCCGGTCAACGGAGTGGACCTCGGGCCTCCCACTCAGCGGGTGCCGGCGAGCATCCACGAAACCAACAGCGTGGAAATTTGGGCAAAAGTTGGCTACCAGGGGCAAATCAACCGGGGGCGAATTTATTACACCACCGACGGGACCAACCCGGAAGGCGGCTTGGGCGAGGGCTTCGGCTCGACCAAGGTGGTGGCGCTTTCCTTTGACCATACCAGCCCGGAGAGCGGTTCGGGCAGGCTGTTCGATTGGTGGCGCGGAACCATCCCAGCCCAGCCGCAGGGCGTCTTGGTGAAATACAAGTTGGGCTTTTATACCTCCGGCATCAATCCGATCTCTGATGCCAATGGCGATAAAGTGTATGGGCTGACCGCCTTCGGGGTGACCAATTTCAATCCTTTGACCGCGGTTGTCTGGCGCCACAACAACTTGAACACCAACCAGACCGCCATCGGTTTGCCCGAGGGCTTTCATATCCTGCGCGTACGCTCCTTCCTGCCGCGCGACGGCAAGTCGAGCGTGTTTACCACTTACTTGCAGACCTTTTATTACGACGCGGGCCCGCCACAGGGGGTGATCGCTTTTCCGTCCGCCGACGGCGACCGCCTCGTTAGCCGGGAATACGGCGTCGCCATCCGGGCGGACTCCACCACCACCGAAGTGGAATACAATATCCAGGATGATGATCCCAACAACGACGACGCGCGCACCGGGCAGGCCAATGGCAACGGCCTCACCAACGGCTTGCCGGTTTATGCCAAGGCGTTGCGGGTTAATCCGTCGGGGACACTCAGCCAGCAACATCCCGGTTTGCCTCTTGAATTCCGCTTCAATTACCTCGCAGTGCCCGCTGGCGGCCAAGCCACAATCACCGTCCGCTTGAAAAAGGCCACCAGCGCTTTTATCCCCAATCGGTTTGCCACCCTGGCGCGCGTCATTAGCGCCGCCGCCCCGGAGCAAACCCTCTCCGTGACCTATCCCGCCCACGAAGGAGAAACCATTACGATAGACACGGTCACCCCTTACACCATCGTCGCGCGCTTCACCGAATCGCTGACCGCCGACCCCAACCGGTTCACCCTCTTGATTGACGGCGCGGTGCAGTCGCGGTTTCGTCCGGACGGCTTGCCGCTTTACCGCCTCGACGACTGGACGCCGGGCGATGGACAGAATGAGCTGCGGTTCGACTGGAGCGGCATGAGCCCGGGCCAGCACTTGGTCGAGGTTCGTTACGACGGTCCCGGCCTCGCCCTCCAGGCCATGCGCATCGTTAATGTCAATCTTGTGGGGGTGGACACCGCCATCATTACCCCGCCCGCTTTCGATCAGCATGGCCGCCCCTATAAGCTGGTGCTGCCGCTCAAGACTAATCCCACTCCGGCGGACCGCAGTTATGACATTGTGGTCGAAACCGCCGCCAGCGTGACCAACGTGTTGGTCAGTTTTTCTCCCACCAACGCCGCCTTTGCCGGCGGGGCTGCCGCGCTCGACCCGGATTTCCCGGGCGGCACCCGGCGCTGGATTTTTCACTGGACTAACCTGGTGGAGGGGACTTTCACCGTCCGGGCCGATGCCTTGGCCGCCGGGGTGGATACCGCCACGCGCACGGTGCAGGTGGTATTTCAGCCTCCCGACGGGGATGGCGATGGGTTGCCGGATGCCTGGGAAAACCAGAACCATTTGAATCCTTTGGACTCCACGGGGGAAGAAGGCGCCAGCGGCGACCCGGACGGTGACGGCTTCAGCAACCTGGCTGAATACTTGGCGGGCACGAATCCCCGCGACCCCGATTCGCGGTTGCGGATAGTGGAACTAGGCGATCATGGACGGCGCGTCACTTGGGCCAGCGCCGCTGGCAAGACTTATGCCGTTTGGTTCACTACCGGGGTGCTGGAGCCCTTTGCCATTCTGGCGGACAACGTCCCCTCCGGGGGCGCCGTCACCACGTTCCTGGACACCAACGCGCCGCTCGCCCGCAAGTTTTACCGGGTCGTTCTGTCGCCTTGACCGGGCCGGGCGGCGGACGGATAAATTTTCTTAATTTTGCGCTTGCGGGTTGGGCGGGAAGCAGGCATAAGTCAGCGCCATGAATAACTCTGAAACAACGGGACAGTTGCCATCGTATATCACCAGCGCCGCCCCTAATCCGGCGGGGAATCGGGCGCCCTGGTTTAAAAACACCGCACCCACCTACGCGGGTATATTTCTGTGGTTTGTGTTCTGGCAGGATGCCGCCGTGGCGCCCACACCGGGTGGCACGCTGGCGCAGGGAATTGGCTGGGCGTTGATCAGTTTGCTTTTGGCCGCGTTGGTATGCCATTTTCTTTTCTACCTGGTTCCCGGTCTGCTGGGGCAAAAAACGGGTTTGCCGCTCTACATTGTGGGAACCTCCACCTTCGGCGCGAAAGGCGGCTTCCTCATGCCCGGTTTTCTAATGGGTGTCCTGCAGTTTGGCTGGCTGGGCGTCAATGTTTATTTCTCCTCGCTGGCGCTGGCTAAAGTGATACCGATCCCGGCGGAGATTATCATGGTTATTTGGGGCGCCTTGGCGGCGTTTGTTGGCCTGAAGGGAATTCAATACGTGGCCAAGGTGGCCACTTTCCTGCCGCTGATTCCCTTGGCGATCCTGGCGGTGCTATTGGTCAAGACGATTGGCAATGTCGGCAGTTTTGACCCCAAGGCGGTCACTGCCGGTGATGCGGTGCTCAGTTTGGGCAGCAAGGGACAAGCGTTGACCTCCCTGGGGGTGTTGGCGGCGGTGATGACTTACGTGGTTGGGTTCTTTGCCACCGCTGGCGCCGCGGGAGTTGACTTTGGCACCAACAGCCGGGATGCCAAAGACGTGCAATTGGGCGGATTGATTGGCATCGCGCTGGCCATCCTGCTTACAGCGGGCGTGGCCATGCTGATCGTGGCGGGCGTTTACGGCAACGCCGCCCTGGCGGCCAAGGCGGTGGCGGGCAAGGCCGGCTTGAACGCCTTCAATATGATTCCAGTGGTATTGGGGGAGGATAGCGCCAAATGGTTGATGTTCCTGCTGGCTGTCGCCGCTTTTCCGCCGGCCTGTTTCTCTTCGTTTATTGCCGCCAACAGCTTCAAGACCACCTTGCCGAAGGTCAATCCTTTCATCTCGGTTGGAATTGGCGCGGCGATCAGCATCATCTTGGCGGTCACCGGGCTGGCGGGAAAAGTCATCCCCGTCTTCGTCATCATCGGCGCCTCTTTCGGGCCGATCTGTGGCGCGATGCTGGTGGATTATTTGATCAATGACCGCAAATGGACCGGTCCACGGGCGGCTTTCAATCCTGCCGGTTGGATTTCCTGGGCGCTGGGGTTTGTCGTGGGCATCCTGCCCAACCTGGGAGTCAGCGTTCCCGCCGCGCCGGTGGCGGCCTTTGTGGTGGGCGCGGTGATTTACTTCATTTGCGCGAAGGCTGGGATGCTTTCGCCGGTGGTGCCGCTGCCGGCGGCCCAGCAGCAAAAGTGATTCAGTTTGAAGTTGGCTTTAACCGCACCCGCCCGCAAGGGCGGGTGCGGTTTTCTTTTTGCGGCATTGCGTCGGGACAGCCAAATCGCTAAGCTTTGCCGTCGAGTTCCCCAAGAGGCTGGGGAGTGTGCGGGCAAACGCAGTATGCCGCGGTTGCAACCAAAAGAAAAAAAGGCTCGGAAGTCCGTGCAAAACAGGACTGGACAAGAGATCGCCGCCAGCAAAGGCCGTCCCGCCAAGCCCCTGAAACATCCCTTGGCGGACATCATTCGCTACTCGGATGACGCCATTTTCAGCGCCAGCGCGCGGGGCCGCATAACCAGTTGGAACCCGGCCGCGGAAAGGATTTTCGGTTATGCTCCGGCGGAGGCGCTGAAACACCCCCTGTCGGTGTTGTTCCCCGCCGAACGCCAGCGGGAATGCCAGGAGGTGCTGGCGCGGGTTCGCCGGGGCGAGCATGTGCAGCGGTTCGAAACCGTCAGCCTGCGCCGCGACGGGGCCTTGATTCATGTGGCTTTGACCCTGTCGCCGATCGCCCGCGCGAATCATGGCGGGGTGGGTGGAATCTCGATCATTGCCCGCGACGTGACCGAACAAAAGCAGGCCGAGGAACGGCTGCGCAACTCGGAGGCCTTTTACCATTCCTTGGTGGAAAACCTGCCGCAATACATCTTCCGCAAAGACCTCGATTTGCGCATCACCTTCGCCAACCAGCGGCTTTGTCAAGCCCTGGGGCGTTCCCTGGCGGAAATCCAAGGCAAGACGGATTTCGATTTTTACCCCGCGGACCTGGCGGCGAAATACCAGCAAGACGACCGCGGCGTCATCGCCAGCGGAAACCCATTCGAAACCGTTGAGGTGAACCAGCCGCCGGGCGGCAGGAAAATTTACGTGCGCGTCTGCAAGACGCCCATCCGGGATCTGGATGGCCGGATTATCGGCGTGCAGGGTATTTTTTGGGACATCACCGCGGCCCAGGAGGCGGAGATAGCCCTGCGCAACAGCGAAGAGCGCTATCGGACGCTGCTGGGATCGGTCACCGATTATATTTACACGGTGGAATTTAAAGATGGCCAGCCGGTCGCCACCAAGCACGGCCCCGGGTGCCTGGCGGTGACGGGATACGCCGCGGAGGAATACGAGCGCGATCCCTTTCTGTGGTATCGCATGATCCACCCGGATGACCGCAGCCTGGTGGTCCGGCGTTTGGAGCAGATTCCCAATGGGCAGGCCGGGCCGCTTGAACACCGCATCATCCACCGCAACAACTCCATCCGCTGGGTGCGCAACACCCCGGTGCCCCGCCTGGATGAACAGGGGCGGGTAACGGCTTATGACGGATTGATCTCGGATATTACGGAGCGCAAAGCCGCCGAGGAACAACTAAGGCAAGCCAATGCCGAGTTGTCCGCCAGCCGCGATCAATTGGTGCGTACGCTGGCGGACCTGCATAAATCCCACGAGGAATTGAAAGCCGCGCAGATGTTGCTGATTCGCGCGGAAAAGATGGAAACGGTGGGACGGCTGGCGGCCGGCGTGGCGCATGAGGTCAAAAACCCGTTGGCGATTCTTTTGTCCGGGATTGAATTTCTGTGCGGGTTGCCGGAGGCCAGGGAAGGGAACATGGCGATGGTCCTCAAGGATATGCGCGAGGCGCTGCGGCGGGCCGACAAGGTGATACGCGGGCTGCTGGATTTTGCCGCCTCGCAGGAGCTGGGGGTGCGGGAGGAGAATCTCAACGAGGTCATCGAACATCCCTTGTCGCTTTTGCGGCATGATTTCTCCCGCCAGGGCATTTACGTCAAACGGGATTTCTCGCCCAAGCTGCCCCCGGTCAGGATTGATCGGAACAAGATCGAGCAGGTCTTGTTAAACCTGTTCCTGAACGCTCTGCACGCCATGCCCGAGGGCGGACGTTTGATTGTGCGGACCAGAGCGCAGGGCTTGGCGGCAGACCAGGTCGCGGTGGACACGAGTTTTCGCGTCGCCGAACGGTTCCGCGCCGGCGACCCGGTGGTGGTGGTGGATATCGAGGACACCGGGATCGGCATTGCGCCCGAGCATCTTGGCAAGGTCTTTGACCCCTTTTTCACCACCAAGCCGACCGGTAAAGGTACCGGCTTGGGCTTGGCGGTTTCCAAGAAAATTCTTGAAATGCACGGCGCCGGCATCAGCATTGGGAACCGGGCCGAGGGTGGCGTGCGCGTCACCTTGGTGTTCAAGGCGGAACCGGCGGATTAAGTTATGGAAAAAAAACGCATCCTCGTCATTGATGACGAGACCACCTTTACCAAAATGCTCCGGTTGAATCTGGAGAAGACGGGCCGCTTCGAGGTTCGCGAGGAAAATCGGGGCCGCCGCGGGGCGGCCGCCGCGCGGGAATTTCATCCGGACCTGATCTTCCTGGATGTCATTATGCCCGATGTGGATGGCGGCGAGGTGGCGGCTTTGATTCAGTCCGATCCCAAGCTTAAAGGGGTGCCGGTGGTGTTCCTGACCGCCACGGTGTCCAAACGAGAGGTGGGAGAAACCGGCAACCTGCGTGGCGGCCTGTTCTTTCTCGCGAAGCCGGTGACCACCGAGCAATTGATCGAGTGCATTGACAAGCACCTGCCGCCCCCAGCCTCGCCCCCCGAGACCGCCCCAACTCCAGCTCCGTAGGAGCCGGCACAAGGGGGCTCTGAAATCGAACGGGAAAGGGCGCCAAATGGCGGTCGGCGGAGAAAAACCAGAGTCTCGTGACCTCGACTCCTGCGGGGGTTTAGTCCACCCTCACCAATTCGATTTTATCCAGGTAAACCGCCTTGATAGCCGAAGTTGCGCCGGCTTTTTTGTCAAAGCGTCCGGGACCAAGCCAGAAATAATGGTCCCGTTCGGGAATCCATTCCGCGACCTCATACCAGGCATATCCTGCGGCGACGGCTGAAGCTTTTCGGTCGCAGCCGCCGTAGCCTTTTTTGTTTTTGGGATCGTAAACGCCGGCCCAAAAGGCTTCGCCTTCCTTGCCTGGCTCCTTCTCGACCCGCACTCGCATCCGCAAACGGTATTTTTTGCCGGGGTCGAAGGCCACCCGGCCAAAGGGCAGGGTGACGCACCACTCGAAATGGGTGTTATAAAGTTTAAGGGCCGATTGATCCTCCGCCTGAGGGTCCTTGATCTTTTCACCAAAGGTTCCCGGACGGCCAAGGGAAAGCACGCTGTCCTCCGCAAAGGCCCGGTTGGTGGCGACCACTGTGGCGGGCAGTGGATTTGTCCAACTGCGCCACAACGACAGGGTTTTTTCGTGATGCTCGTTACTTTCGGAGATACGGATGTTCTTGGCCTCGCGAAACCGGGAGAGCAAGTCGTCGGCCAGCGCCCGGCGCTCGGGCGGGGTGTCGAAGGACTGCGGATTCGCCGTCACCCAAACTTGGATTTCCTCCAGGGGCGACATCCGTGACAGCCGCGCGTAAAGCATGGGGACCGCTCCCATGCGCACATTGTAGGAATGCGCGGGCGAAGCCTTGACGGCGGTTTCGGCCTGTTTCCAAAGCTCCGCGGCGCGGGCATAGAATTCATCCGGGATGGCGGTTTTCTTCACGTCATCAAAGATGCGCAGCGGTTTGGCGGCGGGGTTGTCATAAAAAGTGTGGATTTCGTCGAAATACCGGCGGACCAGGGGCGCGGCCGCCCCGTAGTAACCGGCGAAAAAGTCTTGGAGCAGCGGCTCCGCGGGCAGGTCCGGATTCCAGAGCCACTTGGCCAGCAGCCAGGCTTTGAGTTCGGCAAAATCGCCATGCCGGCCTTGGTAAGCGCCCTGCTCGAAAAGGCCGACCACCTTGTTGTCCCGGAAAACTTTGACGTTGCCCTGCAAGGCCAGAACGTTCGGGAACGGCCCGATGTAATTGCGGAAATTGGTGGTGTAATCCCAGAGGTAAAGTTTGTCGGTCATGCCGCTCCAGGCGCGAATTTCCGCCATGAATTTGCGGTTTTGCTCAAAAGCGCTTTGGTCCAGGGGCCGGGAAAAGTCGCATTCGATGGTGCAGAGGCGAGGCACCACATTATGGCGGGGCCGAATGGTCTTGGGCGGCTTGCGGGTGTATTGGTAGGCCAGCGTTTCGATCCAAACATTCGGGAACTCCTTTTCCACCGCCTCCGCGACCTTGTTGACAAAGTTAATCAGCGTGCCAGCGTGCGACTCCTCGCGGTCATCCACCGCCTTGCAGGCGGCGCAGGTGCAGAAATTATGCCAGTCATTCTGGCTGACGCTGAAAAGCCGGGCCGCAGGGTCTTTGCGGATGCGCGCCAGCAGGCGTTCGGTGACGATTTTTAGCACCTCGGGATTCGTGAGGCAGAGCTGGCTGTGGTCTTTGACCCGTCGCCCGTTGATCTCGCTGAAGTATTCCGGGTGGGTGGCGAAGAATTCCTCGGGCGGGCAGAGCGTGTTGAAGGTATGCACAAACAGGCCGCCGCCGAAGCGGATTTTCCCGCCGTGCTTTTCGGTCAAACGCATCGAATTGCCGTTGGCCTTGTTGCGGGCGGCAAAATCGCCATCGAACATGTCGAACCAAAAAGGCTCGCGCATGGCAAAAGCCGGCCTCTGTGTCAGGTCCGTTGCCGGAATGGTCCAGGCCTCCAGCTTGGGAATTTGGCTGTGCCAGGAGGCATACCAGCGGCAGCCGCCAAAACGCTCCAAGGTCTCATAGACGCCATAAAGCGTGCCGCGCACCGGCCCGCCGAGGATAACCAAATGGGGGGAGCGCGTCGCCAGACGAAAGCCGTCTTCTCCGAGCGATTTGATCTCCGACGCTCCGCCCAGCACGGCGGCGGTGTGGCGCGTGTCGCCCAGCAGAATGGCGCGCGCCGGCAAGGGCGCGTCGTCGGCGATAATGGGCAGTTTGACGCCGGTCATCTGCTCGGTAAATTTTTGCAACTCCTCGGCGGCATAAAGCTGGGAGGGGGAGGCGCTCGCGGGGCGGACAATGGTGTAAGCGGGGGGCTGTCCCCGCGTGGCCAGGGTCAGGTTTTGGGCCGCCAATATGTTGACGGCGGCCGACAAGGAAAAAAGCAGGCTAACGGTTTTCATCTGGGGCAATTTTTCGCGCGTTTTTACTGCATGGTTTTCGGAATGCAATAACACAATCTGACACCGTGGGCAACGTGCGCCCTCTCCCTCCCTTGGGGGGCGAGGGCAGGGTGAGGGGGCGCGTGTCGTTTATCCCAAGCACTCATCAGTATGTCCGGTGAACGCTGAGAGCAAATCCATCTTCCATGGTGACGCTCAGGACGACGGTGTCGAAATCCGGATGCTGGGCAACGGTTTGCAGGTAGTCCTTCATGTCGTCCTTGCGCAGGATGGCGTTGTGGGTGAGCAGAACGCCTCCGGGCGCGAGCTTGGCGGGATAAACCTTTTGGAAATAGTCCGTCATTCCCGTTTTGTCGGCATTGAGGAAGATGAAATCGAACTTGCCCGGCAGGCCGGGAATCAATTCATGCGCGTTGCCCGTCAAAAAAGTGACGCGCCTGGCCAAGCCAACTTGGGTGAGATGGGCGCGCGCTCTTTCGGCGCGTTCGGGCAGGATTTCCAGGGTGGTGAGGGTGGCCTGAGGGTCCAAAGCCGAGGCCAGCCAGATGGTCCAGTATCCATGCGCGGTCCCGACTTCCAGCACGCGCCCGGGACGGCGCAGCGCGGCCAGCATTCGCACGAACCGGCCTTCGGAGCGGGTGACGAGCATCATTTTTTCGTCCTGGGCCTCCAATTCGGCGATAGCCTTTTCGAGTTCGATGCCGCCCGTCACCTTTCCTTTGCGGCTCCGGCGGCCGGCGGGAGAAATCGCGCAGCCGCTTAACAGCACAATGGCGCTGGCGGTTAGGAAAGTTCGGCGGGGCAGGGGAGCAGGGCGCTTTTTCATAGGAGGCAGGCGGATGCGGAGTCCAGGTGCAAGGTGGCGTGGGACATTTTGCGGAGAATGGAGGCTGGGCAGGCGGTGGCGATAGGGCCGCAGATGGTCTCGCGCACGGCCTCGGCTTTGCGGCGCTCCGGAACGATGCAAATCATTTTCCGGGCGGCGCAAAGCGCGGGGATGGTCAGCGTGTAGGCATACTGCGGAACGGCGGCAAGGTTGGGGAATTGGCCTTCGCCGACCTGTTGCCGGCGGCATTTTTCGTCCAATTGCGCCAACTTGACGATGTGCGGATCGTGGAAGTCCGCCACCGGGGGATCGTTGAAAGCAATGTGGCCGTTTTCGCCGATGCCCAGGCAGCATAAATCCACCGGGTGCGCCTTTAATAGGCCGGCATAGCGGGCGATTTCCTTCAAAGGTTCGGCGGCGTCGCCCTCCAGGTAATGAAATGCGTGGGGTTTGACTTTTTCCTCGACCCGCTCCCGTAGGAACCGCCGAAAACTGGCCGGGTGCTCGCGGCTGATCCCCAAGTATTCATCCATGTGGAACAGGATGATTTTGGACCAGGGGAGGTCCGGCATGGCGGTCAGCGCGGCGAGAAATTTTTCCTGGGAGGCGGCGGAAGCCAAAATGGCGAAGGCCCGCCCTCGGGTCCGCACGCTGTCCAGCAAAATTTCGCGGGCGGCGGTTGCGGCGGCATCCGCCAGTTGTTCGGCGCTGTCATGCACACAGACCGTCAAGGCATCCGCGGAAAAAGTTTTGGCGCTCATACAACAATTTACTGATGAGTGCTTGGGATAAACGACACGTGCCCCCTCTCCCTGCCCTCTCCCCCCAAGGGGGGAGAGGGAGAACGTCGCCCGCGGTGACAAATTGTGTATTGCATCCCAAAGACTGTATAGTATCGCATCGCTTGGCCGCAAATTATAGGGCGCCCCTTGTCCAAAGCGAGCATTTATCCGCAAACAAGGCGGTGACATGCGGCCTGAATTTGCTCATTATCCTGCGCCGCGGATGGCGGCAAACGGATCGGGTGGAAAATAAACAAAAGCGGCGGACAATGGCCTGGGACCTGATTGACAGCCACCTGCACTTGCAGGACGACACCTTGGCGGCGCAATTGGACGAAGTGTTGCGGCTGGCCCGGGAAGGCGGTGTGCGTTTTTTTGTCTCGAACGGCGCCGAGGAGTCCGATTGGCCGCTGGTGCTGGCGCAGGCCCGCGCGCACCCGGAGATTCTTCCCTGCTTCGGCCTGCATCCATGGTATGTGAGTGGCCGCTCGGCCCGTTGGCTGGAGGAGCTGGAGCGGCATTTGGATGCCCTGCCCAGTGGCCTCGGGGAAATCGGGCTGGACCGCTGGAAAGAGCCCCGCGACGAGCGGGCCCAGGAAGCGGTGTTTCGCGCGCAATTGGACCTGGCGCGCCGCCGCCATCTGCCGGTGATGGTCCATTGCGTCAGCGCGTGGGGCTGGCTGACGGAGGTTCTGCGCGCCGAAGCGCCGCTGCCCGCCGGTTTGCTTATCCATGCCTATGGCGGCCCCAAAGAATTGATTCGGCCCCTGGCCGACATGGGCGCCTATTTCAGCTATGGCGGCAGCACATTGGATGAGCGCAAAAAATTGCGCCGGGAGACACTGCCTTTGATACCGCCCGACCGGCTGCTCCTGGAAACCGACGCGCCCGACATGCCGCCACCGGAGCCATTCCGGCGGCGACACTTGGTGGGGCCGGCGGGCCGCGCGGTCAACGAGCCGGCCAACCTGCCTTTAATCTTGCGCGGGCTGGCCGCTTTGCTGGGGGAGAGCGAAGACCAACTTGCCCGCCGGGTTTGGGAAAACAGCGTCCGCTTTCTGGAACCAATCAGGCATTTGTCATGAGATGACCGAAAACGACGAACGATTCATTCGCACGGTCCGTTTGCTTGGCCGGCCGGCCCTGCGCAAGTTGCAGGACTCCCGGGTCGTAGTGGTGGGATTGGGCGCGGTGGGAAGCTACGCCGTCGAGGGCCTGGCGCGCGGCGGCGTGGGCGCTTTGCGCTTGGTGGATTTCGACGTGGTCCGCCCCAGCAACATCAACCGGCAGCTTTACGCCTTGGAGTCCACTCTTGGTCAGCCCAAAGCCGAGCTTGCCAAAGGGCGGGTGCTGGATATCAACCCGCGCTGCCGGGTCGAAGCCCTGCGGCTGTTCGCGCATGCCGACACTTTGGAAACCATTTTGGCCGGGCCGCCCGATTTGGTGGTGGATGCGATTGACGCCTTAAATCCCAAGGTTGAATTAATCACCGCCGCCCTGCGGCGAAAGCTGCCGTTGCTTTCCTCGATGGGGGCGGCCCGCCGCACCGACCCGGCCGCCATTCGCGTCGGCCCGTTTGCCGAGGTCCAATCCTGCCGCCTGGCGCGGATGGTGCGCCGCCGCTTGCGTCGCCGCCAGTTGCCGTTTGATTTCCCCTGCGTTTATTCCAACGAGCCCACCACCCGCGGCGCGGAGGATGAGGAGGCCTGGGATAACTCGGACTTCGTGGGCAGCGGCCGGCCGCGCCGGTTGATGGGCAGCCTGCCGACCATCACCGGCCTGTTCGGCTTGCGCCTGGCCCATGCCGCGATCTTCCTGTTGTTGGGAAAAACGCAGATGAACGGCCTTGGCGCGACCGCGAGCGGAGCATCAAGTGGGAAATGCCGTTGAACTACACCCTGCCGTTAGGGCGCATGATAAAATTCAAGGTTCCTCGACGTTTCCAGTGGGTAAAGGCGGGGCAGGGAGCATCGGTCAGCCCGCTGTTTGACAACGGAAACCCTTCGTATTCGTTGGCGCCTTTTCCTCTCACCCTTGATCCCTCTCCCCAAGGGAGAGGGGAGCCTGCCTGCCGCGCCCGCGGCGCAGGCAGGGGGTGAGGGGAAACCGCGCTATCGAAAACCCCAGGCCCGGCGTTATGCACGGTAACTTGCCTCCGGCAATTCCACTGCAAACGTCGAGGAGCCTCAATATTGCGCAGGCGCCCCCCCTTTCCTGTTCTTACCCCAACGCCAATCGCTTGATCACCCCGTAAACATCGGTGGACCGCAGCGGCTCCCCGCCGGGGCTGAGCGCCGCCGGCACAATCAGCACCGGGTAATCCCGCTGGTTCGCGGGCCGGCGGCCGTGCGAGCCTTTCACCAGTGTCGCGTCCAGCGGGATCACATCCATCAGCATCCGGAATCCCAGTTTCTTTTGCAGCAGGCGACGAAGGATTTTCAATTTCACCAGCGGAATCTGCGGATCTAGGAAGAGCTCCACCGGGTCGTAACCCGGCTTGCGATGGATGTCCACCGTCCGTGCGAAGTCAGGGGCCTTTCTGTCCTCAAGCCAATAATAGTAGGTGAACCAGGCATTCTCCGCCGCTACAGCCACCAGGTCGCCGGCCCGCGGGTGGTCAAGCCCCTGTTCGGCTTTTTCCGCCGCGCCCAGCACTTGCGCCACGCCCGGCGTTTTCTCCAGCAGCCGCCGCACCGCCTTTTCCAGCGCCGGCTCGTTGAGATACACATGCGCCACTTGGTGGTCGGCCACCGCGAACACCTTGCTGGCGCCGGCATCGAGCAATTCCAAGCCCAGTTCCTCCTTCACCGTCAGCCAGCCTTGCTCGCGGAACAGCCGGTTCAGATGCACCGGCTGGTTCACGTCCGTGATGCCATACTCGGAAACCACCAGCGGCTGGACGCCGCGCTGCTCGTAAAACTCCAACAAATCCCCCGCCACGTTATCTATGCGGCGCAAATCCTCGGCAATGCCGGGGTGTGCGGGTCCGAGCCGTTGCAGGTTGTAATCCAGGTGCGGCAGATAAACGAGGCTCAGGTCGGGCCGGTGCCGTTCCTCGATCCATTTGGCCGCCCCGGCAATCCACCGCGAAGCCGCCTCCGGCTCGCCCTGCGGCGTGCGCGCGCCCGCCGCCGGCCCCCAGAAGGTCGGGAACGGAAACTCCCCCAGCTCCCGCTTGATCTCGGGCCGCAGCGCGTAAGGCCAGGTGTAAACGTCGAACACCTTCCGCCCGTCGGCCGGATACATCGGGCGCGGCGTGATGGACCAATCCGCCGTGGAATACATGTTGAACCACCAAAAAACCTTCGCGCAGGTGAAACCCGGATTTAGCTCGCGCAGCTCCTCCCAAATCTTTCGCCCCCGCACAAGGTGATTGGACTGCTTCCAGAACTGCACCTCGGCCAGCTCGCGGTGATACCAGCCATTGCCGACGATCCCGTGCTGCGCCGGCGGCTGGCCGGTCAGGTAATCCGCCTGCGCCGTGCAGGTCACCGCCGGGAACGCCGGCGCGATGGGCGTCAGCCGGCCTTTTTGCCGGAACGCCTCCAGCCGGGGGGTATTCGGCCCCAGCAGCCCCCCGGTCAGACCCACCACGTTGATGACGGCCACGCGATTCATGCGCAGAATAGATTTGCCTTCCGTGCAGGCTTATTTATTTTGTCCCCTAAAAACAAGGCTAATATGAACCGAAGAAAATTTTTGCAAACCACGACGATCACCGCCCCGGCGCTGGCCATTGCGGGCTGCGCCGCCACCGGCGCCGCCGCCAGCCGCGGCCCGGCCGCCACCAAGGGCCGCATCAACCATTCCATTGTCCACTGGTGCTTCGAGATGTTCGGCCGCAAATGGAACGGCGAGCAGGTTTGCCAGGTCGCCAAGGACCTCGGCTGCAAGAGCGTCGAGCTGGTCGCCGCCGAGCATTACCCCACCATCAAGAAATACGGGCTGACCTGCGCCATCTGCCAGATCAACATGAACCCCGACCCGCCGTTCCTCAAGGGCTTCAACAACCCCGACCACTGGCCCCGCCTCCTCAAAGCCACCCAGCAGGCCATTGACGACGCCGCCACCTTCGGCTTCCCCAACGTCATCTGCTTCACCGGCTACAGCGCTAAGGACCCCGGCAACCCGGCCAGCCCGCAGATCTCCCGCGAGGAAGGCGCCAACAACTGCGTCGAGGGCCTCAAGAAGATCATCGGCTACGCCGAGCAAAAGAAGGTCACCCTCTGCATGGAAATCCTCAACAGCCGCGAAGCCTCACACCCGATGAAAGGCCACCCCGGCTACCAGGGCGACCACACCGACTACTGCATTGACATCATCAAGCGCGTCGGCTCGCCCCGCCTCAAGCTGCTCTTCGACATCTACCACGTCCAGATCATGGACGGCGACCTCATCCGCCGCGTCCGCGAAATCAAGGACTACATCGGGCACGTCCACACCGCCGGCAACCCGGGCCGCTGCGAGCTGGACAGCAAGCAGGAAATCAACTACCCGCCCATCATGCAGGCGCTGGTGGATGTCGGCTACACCGGCTACGTGGGGCACGAATTCATCCCCACCCGCGACGCCCTCCAGGGCCTCCGCGAAGCGGTCACCCTTTGCGACGTGTAGCTGCCAATTAGACCCGCGTAGGAGCCGAGGTAACGAGGCTCAAAGAATTTTTCGACGAAGCCCGGCGGGAAGCAATTAGAGCCTCGTTACCTCGGCTCCTACGAAAAGGGTGGTATTGGCCATCGTGGCCGTTTGGAGTTATCGCGGCGTTTTTTGGTTATGGCGGGAAGAGAGCGGAACTCGAGTTCCGCGCTCCTATGGCGCAAGCCTCCTGAAATAACAAAGCGTCTCCGCAACTTACATCGCCGCTGTCCAGGCGGGGTCGCTCCAGGGGCCGGGGCCGGCGGCGCCGATGCCGCGCACGCGCACCCAGTAGCGGGTTTGGCCCTTGAGTTCCTTCACCACCACCGGCCGGCTTGGCGTAAAACGCCAGGCGTGGGATGTTCGCGGGCGCTGTTCCCCCTCACCCTCTTAAGAAACTCCTTTTGTAAGTTACTGAAAATTAACCAAGTAAGAAATTCGCCAGCCGGGAAAATCCCGCCAATTCTTGTGGAGTTTCTTCCATCATCAGCCCCTCGCGAGGGGTCCCTGCTTGATCCCTCTCTCTTGGGGAGAGGGACACATCGCTGACGACGCCCTGTGAAACCGGGGCTTTCGATAACTTCGAGCGTCGGCGAACGGGTCTCCCTCTCCATGAACCCCCTGGTTGTAGGAGCCGACGTAAGGAGGCTCAAATTGGAGCCCGGGCTTGATCACCATGAAGTCAGAGCCTCCTTACGTCGGCTCCTACGCGGTTCAGGGGTGGCAAGGCGCGAAACCAGTTTTCGGGGAAGTCTCTCCCTGAGGGAGAGGGCCGGGGTGAGGGGAAATGGCACCAACGAATACGAAGGGTTTCCGTTGTCAAACAGCGGGCTGACCGATGCTCCTTGCCCCGCCTTCACCCACTGGAAACGTCGAAAAAGCTTGTTTTCTTTGCCGCAGCAGGCGGCGCAAGGTTTCATTCATTGGCCGCGCTTTCGGGGCCGTGGCCGGCGCGCACTTGGCGGTCCGTTATGGGCGCGGGCGGGCGCAGGCGTTGCAGGCGGTTGCGGAACAGGAAAAAAAGGCCAGGCCCGAAACACAGCAGCATCACCGCCAGGCCGGCGGCCATGCCCCAGAAAGTCCCAGCGGGCGCGCAGCAGTCCTCGCGGCCGCGGACAACCACGTGGCACGGAACGGCGACGAGGAATTCAAGGATGCTGCCTTTCAAAAGCCAGGACAAAAGACGCTGTTGGGCGGCTTGGGCGGATTTGTGCCGGGTCAGGTAGTAGAAAATAAAGGTCCAGGCGCCCCAGAGCAGAAGAAGGATGGACAGGATGCCCAGGCGTGTGCGGTCCCAATTGCCCAGTTTAAAGCCAAAGGTCTTTTGCATGGCGGCTTGCGCGGGGGCGGCAAGGTCTTCCGGCAATCCGTAATTGGTCCAAAACAGCACCTTGTCGGGCGCCGAGTCGCGGAATTGGGCGAACAGCAGGCAAAAAACCCCCGCCAGGACCAGGTTAGCGAAGAAAAAGGCGGCGACCACCACCGGCGCCATCAGTTTGCGGCGGGAAACCGGACGCTCCCTGGCGACATCCATCGGAACCAGCAGGAGCAGGGCTTGGCCAGCCAGCATCACCGCCAGCCAAACCCAGTAGCCCCAATAAAAATAAACCTCGGCGATGGCTTCCAACGGGTCGGTGGTAAAAGCGAGCCGCACCCAAGCGCGCTGCCCTAAATCAATATTCGCCGTGCCCAACAGAACCATCGGGGCGGTCAGCACCACGAAAGCCACCGCGTAAAAAGCCAAAACCAAGGCCGCCCAGCGTTTCATCGCGCGCTGATTAAGCCCCACGAGGCCAAAAAAAGCAACCCCGGCGTGAAGGAATAAAAAAACGGGCTCCTCGACGTTTCCAGTGGTATTGCCGGAAGCAAGTTACCGTGCATAACGCCGGGCCTGGGGTTTTCGATAGTGCGGTTTCCCCTCACCCCCTGCCTGCGCCGCGGGCGCGGCAGGCAGGCTCCCCTCTCCCTTGGGGAGAGGGAGACCCGTTCGCCAGTGCTCGAAGTCATCGGGAGCTGCGGTTTCACAATGCGCCGCCAGCGATGTTTCCCTCTCCCTGGGGGAGAGGGACCAAGGGTGAGGGGAAAAGGCGCCAACGAATACGCAGGGTTTCCGTTGTCAAACAGCGGGCTGACCGATGCTCCTTGCCCCGCCTTTACCCACTGGAAACGTCGAGGAACCAAAAACCGCGGCGGTGCGGGTGTGGTTTATCCGCGCTGCCGAGAAAATCCGCGTCCTTGACCCGCATCCCGGTTCGCGCAAACTGCGGGGGATTTGGGAATATGGGACGCGCGATAAAACGGGAGTATCTGGTGATTGGCGGCGGCATTGTGGGCTTGGCCGCCGCCTGGAAGCTGGGCTTGAGCGAGCGCGACTCGCGGGTGACGGTGCTGGAGAAGGAGCCCGCGGTGGGGCGGCACCAAACCGGCCACAACAGCGGCGTGCTGCACGCGGGGCTTTATTACCGCCCCGGCTCGCACAAGGCGCGCCTGGCGGTGGCGGGCATCCGCGAGATGGTCCGCTTCTGCCGCGAGCAGGGGGTGGCCCACGAAATCTGCGGCAAGCTGGTGGTGGCCGCGAATGAGACGGAAGCCCAGCGGCTTCCGGCGCTGCTTCAGCGGGGCGCGGAAAACGGTTTGGCGGGCCTGCAATTGCTTGCCCCGGCGGCGATGCGGGAAATCGAGCCGCATGTCGGCGGCGTGGCCGCGCTGCGCGTGCCGGAGGAGGGGATTGTGGATTACGCGGGCGTTTGCGCGGCGCTGGCGCGCCTGATCGCACAGCAGGACAACCGGGTGCTGACCGGCGCGCGCGTCTTCCGTCTGCGGTCCTGCGGCACCCGCTGGGAAGCCCAAACCACCGCGGGAGAATTCTCCGGGGACTTCCTCATCAATTGCGCCGGCTTGCATAGCGATCGCGTCAGCCGGCTGGCGGGCGAACAACGCGCGGTGCGCATCGTTCCCTTCCGGGGCGAGTATTACAAGCTGCGGCGCGACCGCGAGCACCTGGTGCGGCATTTGATTTACCCGGTGCCGGATCCCCAATTCCCGTTTTTGGGGGTCCACTTTACCCGGTTAATTCATGGCGGGGTCGAAGCCGGGCCGAACGCCGTGCTCGCCTGGGCCCGGGAAGGCTACCGCAAAAGCGACGTCAATCTGGCGGATGCGTGGGATGCCCTGACCTATGCCGGCCTGTGGCGGTTTCTGCGGCGACACCGGCAAATGTGCTGGGCGGAGCTAAAACGCTCCTGGAGCCGCCGCCGATTTTGCGACTCCTTGCGGCAACTGGTGCCGGAAATTCAGCCCGGCGATTTGTCCCCAGGAGGGGCGGGGGTGCGCGCCCAGGCGATGACCCCCGAGGGCGACCTGGTCCAGGATTTCTGCCTGGTCCGCCGCGCCAACGCCTTGCATGTCCTCAATGCGCCCAGTCCCGCCGCCACCGCTTCCCTGGCCATTGGCGAGGAGGTGGCGCGGTTGGTGCGGGGCTGAGGAGGGCGTCACCCGGCGATTGACGTGCGGCCCGGCCTCGGTCACCATGCCGGGCCATGAGAACGCCCACCTGGTTGTTGTTGCTGGCGGGAATCGCCCGGCTGAATGCCGCCGCCGCGCCCCTCGCTTTGCACCCCGAGAATCCGCATTATTTTCTTTTTCGCGGCCGGCCGGCCATCCTCATCACCTCCGGCGAGCATTACGGCGCGGTGTTGAACCGGGATTTCAATTACCAAAAATACCTGGAAACTTTGCGGGCGGACGGCCTGAACCTGACGCGCGTGTTCAGCGGCGCTTACGTCGAGGATGCCGGGGCCTTCAAAATCGCGGCCAACACCCTGGCCCCCGCCACCGGACGTTTTCTTTGCCCCTGGGCGCGCAGTTCGGTCCCCGGCTATGCCAATGGCGGCAACAAGTTCGACCTGGACCGTTGGGATCCGGAATACTTCGGACGTTTGCGCGACTTCATGGCCGCGGCCGCGCGCGCCGGCGTGGTGGTGGAGATGAACTTGTTTTGTCCGTTTTACAAGGAGCCGCAGTGGAAAATGAGCCCGCAGAACGCCATCAACAACGTGAACAACGTCGGGGCCGTCGCGCGAACCAATGTCTATACGCTTGACCGGCACGGCGGCCTGCTGCTGGTGCACGAGGCCCTGGTGCGGAAAATCGTCACCGAATTGAAGGATTTCGACAACGTGTATTACGAAATATGCAATGAACCCTATTTCGGCGGCGTCACGATGGCCTGGCAGCGCCGGATGGTGGACGTGATCGTGGAGACCGAAAAGCAGCTGGGGGTTCGGCATCTTATCTCCCTGAACATCGCCAACGGCAAAGCCAAGATTGTGGACCCGCACCCGGCGGTTTCGATTTTCAATTTTCATTACGCCACGCCGCCGGACGCCGTGGGCCTGAATTACGGCCTGAACAAAGTGATAGGCGACAACGAAACCGGCTTCAAGGGCACCAACGACACCCATTACCGCATGGAAGGCTGGGAATTCATTCTGGCCGGGGGCGCGCTCTACAACAACCTGGATTATTCCTTTGCGGTGGGGCATGAGGACGGCGCCTTTGTCTATCCGGAAAAACAGCCGGGCGGCGGCAACCCGGCTTTCCGCCGGCAAATGAAAACCCTCAAGGACTTCATCCATCAATTCGATTTCGTAAAGATGAAACCGGCGCGGGACCTCTTGCGGGGCGGATTGCCGCCCAAGGCGCGCGCGCAGGTGCTGGCGGAAGCGGGCCGGCAATACGCGGTTTACCTGTTTGGCGAAAATATCACGCGGCTGGAATTGGAGGTGCCGGAGGGGAATTACGCGGTGGAATGGGTGCATCCTCTTAGCGGAGAGACCCGGAAAGACGCCCCGCTCCGGCATCCCGGCGGAGTGCTCTCGCTGCCCACCCCCAAATTTCAGCCGGACCTGGCCGCGCGTATTTGGCGCCAGTAATTCAACGGCGCGTCGGGGACGTTCGCTGGTTTCTCACTTCATCCGATACGGATACATCTCCCGGCCGATTTGCCGGCTGGCGGCGATGATTTCGGGGTAGGGAGTGTCGCATATATCCACAAAGCCGATCTGGTAATTCTCGCCGTCGCCGCGGCCGGTGGTGGCTTGGTCCTTGTATTGGAACCAATGGGTGCCGACCAGCAAAGGGTTGCGCAAAGCGCCCTGCACATACTCAAGATACTTGAGCGCGCGGTCTTGCTGGCTGGCGGTTTTCTTCAGGCCGGTGTGGAACATCCCCCGGTCCAGCGCCCCAAAATGGAACTCGCCGATGATGATCGGCAAATCAATGCCCTCCGGCAATTTTTGATCGGCCACACTGTAACTGTAGCGGTTGTAGCTGATCACATCGGCATACTTGGTGGCGGCTTTGGCCGCCAAGTCGTTGACCCACGCAAACCGGCAGCCCAAATAAAGCTGATTGGGCGCGGCGGCTTTTAACTCGTCGCGAACGATGCGGAAATACGTCTCGGCGAACTTCGTGTAGAAGGCGCGCAAATCCAGGCCGGCTTTTTTTACGTCGGGGCTGTTGGTGGATTGGCGCAGGGCCTCCCAGGAAACGTGGTTGGCGCCCCAGGCCTGGTTCAGCGTGCCGATGTCCCGATACTTGGCCTTCAAATCCTCGATGAAAACGGCTTTGGCCGCCTGGTTGGGCGGAGAAACCAGCGCCGCCACCGCCAATGAAGTGTCTTCGCCCCAGGCGAGCTCGTTGTGGACATAAAAGCCGATGCACCAGGGATCGCCGATGGCTTTGCCTTTTTCCCGGGCGACCGCCTGCCGGCAATTAGCCGCGAAATCGGGATCAAAAACATCATAGAACTTGCCCCAATAACCCTTCGAACCTTCCACCGCCTTTGCGTTGAAGCTGAGGGTGGCTGTGTAGGGCGTTTGGCGGAGTCCATAGATTTTGGAACTGGACCAGTTGGCAATGGTGTTCAGGCCCCAGCTTTTCAGGCGCCGATGCACCAAGTCCGGGTATTTGCTCTCAAAATCCGGCCCGTGTTTGCGCCACAGGTTGGCGCCGGAGAAATCGTAGGTTTTATAGGCGCCCTTGCCTTGGTAATACCCGTGGGGCGCCCAGTTGCCGCTGCCGTAGAACCGGCCCAGGGGAGTTTCCCGGCCCGGCAGCAGGTGAAAGTAATGCTCGCGGTCAGTGATGGGCGTGGCCGCCTCAACGCGCACGCAATCTATGCCGTGCGACCAGAACAGGCGGCCTTCCGGGTCCACCAGCCACCATTTTCCCTGGTGCTTTTCCACCCGAAAAAAACCGGTGGCCTTCAAGACGGGGCCGCCGGTCCAACCACCATAGGCGTTTCGGTCGGACGGGCCGGGATGGGCCGCCAGGTCTTGCTCCTCGATCTGAATGCGGCTGACGAGATCGGTCGGCGATTTCACTTTGCCCGGCCAATCCGCGTGCCGGAATTGTCCGAATTCATCAATGAACGGGAAAAAGGTTTTGGCGTCGAGCAACACCGCGGCGCCTTCGGCGCGGATGCTCTTGACTTGGAAAGCATGGGCGGCTTTGGGCTTGCCGACGAAGAGCAGCAATTGGTTGATTTTCGCCGGGTCTATCTTTTGTCCTTGTCCCGGCCAACCGCGCATGCCGACCAACTCAATTTTTTCGCTCAAACGCCAAGGGGTGGCGGACAGGGCAATCCGAAGAGTGCCCGAGGCGCCCGGCGCCAGAGTGAGATTGCCGGTGACGCAATTCTTGCTGCCATCCGCGCCGGGATTGTCCACCCGGCAACTCACGGTCACCTCGTTGGCGCCGACGTTCTTCAAGGCCACCGTCACCTCGTTATACCGGCTCAGATCGAAAAAGCCGCCTGGCGCGGGCAAGGTGACGCCGGGCCAGGAATCGGCGGCGGTGGTTTTGACCGTCAAACCTTGACCGGGATCGAAGGAGACCAAGGCGTGGTTGGTGCGCGCCTGTCCGAGGTCAAAGGCGCGGGTGAAATCAAACAGCACCCGCTCCGCCGGGGCCGGTGAGGCCGCCAGCCAGACTGGACAGAGGAACAAGCCGGCCAGGAGCGCTGGCGCGCCCGCATGAAGTATCCTGGTTTTCTTTGTCATCGCGTCATTCTAAACGATGGACCGCCGCGACGCCAAAAAAAACATGCGCCAAGTTCGCGATTGCCTCCCGCGGCCCAATATGCCATGAATAGGGCGCTTCCTGCGATACGGCGCCTGAAATTAATGGACGCGGGAGAAAATGAGCATGTTTTCATTTCGGAAAAGCTCGATACAGCACAAGCTGACGCTGATCATAACTTTGACAAGTCTGGCGGTGCTGACGCTGGCGGGGGTGGTGCTGGGGGTTTACTTGAACAACCTCGCCCGCAACGAGCTCAAGCAACGCCTGACCACTCAGGCGCGGTTCCTCGGCAGCAGCAGCATTGCCGTTCTCATCTCGAAGGAAGACTCGGAGTTCAAAACCCTGGCCGTGAAGCAGTTAATGGATGCGCTGGAAGTGGACCGCCAGATTCTCGCCGCCCGCCTTTACGACGCCCAAGGACACCCGGTCGGCCTGCCCTACGTGCGGCGCGATATTGCCCCTTTTTCCTTCCCCGAAACACCCAAGCCGGGAAGTTTGTGGATTGACGCTATGGGGATGTCGGTGGCTGAGCCGGTCGAGTATCACAATGAGCTGATTGGAACCGTTTACCTTAAAAGCGAGGCGCGGCGGGTGCCGGCGGAGGTCTGGCTCGTGATCCTTATCATTCTGGCGGGTCTGACCGGGGTGGTGGCGCTGGTCGCCCACCGGGTGCAGCGGCTGGTTTCACGGCCCATCCTCAACCTGGCGCGGGTGGCCAACGAAGTGGCGGCCACGCAGAACTACGCCTTGCGCGCCGTGCGGGAAAATGAGGACGATTTGGGGCACTTGGCCGGCAGCTTCAACTGGATGCTGACCCTGATTCAAGCGCGCGAAGCGGAGTTGCAAAAGGCCCGCGAGGAACTGGAGCAGCGAGTGGCCGCGCGCACCGCGGAATTGTCCCAAGCCAACCAGATGTTGGTGCAGGAGAACCAGGAGCGCCGCCGGGCGGAAGAGGCGCTACGCAATTCGCAGCAAAAACTCCTGCTCCATGTGCAGCAGACGCCCCTGGGGGTGGTGGACTGGAACCTGGATTTTCAGGCCATCAATTGGAATCCGGCCGCGGAACGGCTCTTTGGCTACAGCGAGGCCGAGGCCATCGGCCGTCACGCCTGCGACTTGATTTTTGCGCCGAAGGACCGGCTGTCGGCGGAGCGTAATTGGCAGGACCTGCGCGCCGGCTCGGGCGGCAAGCATGTGGTGATGGAGAACCGCACCAAGGAGGGGCGGTCCATCCGGTGCGAATGGTTTAATACGCCGCTGATCACCCTGGACGGGCGCGTGGTGGGGGTGTCATCGCTGATACTGGACATCACCGAGCGGTTGAATCTCGAGGAACAACTGCGGCAATCGCAAAAAATGGAGGCTATTGGCCGGCTGGCGGCCGGCGTGGCGCATGATTTCAACAATGTGCTCACCATCATCCAGGGGCATACCGCCTTGGTCCTGAAGAAGCTCGAGAACGAACCGGCCATACAGGAATCGCTCAAGCAAGTCGGCCATGCCGCTCAGCGCGCCGCCAACCTGGTGCGCCAGCTGCTGGCCTTCAGCCGCCGCCAGGTCATTCAGCCGAAGACCATGGACCTGAACGAAACGGTCCAGAATATGGCCCGGATGCTGAGCCGAATGCTGGGCGAGGATATCGTGCTGGAATTTGACTGCGCCGCCGCGCTGCCCCCCATCCTGGCGGACGAAGGAATGATCGAACAGGTGATCCTTAACCTCGTGATCAATGCCCGCGACGCCATGCCCTTGGGCGGACGTGTGGTCGTTGGCACCCGCCTCGCCGCCATCGAGGCGGATTACGTCCGGCAGCACCCGGAATCCCGAACCGGTTCTTTTGTTTGCCTCAGTGTTTCGGACACCGGCACGGGCATCGAGCCGGCGATTGCGCAGCGCATCTTTGAGCCTTTTTTCACCACCAAAGAGGTTGGCAAGGGCACCGGCCTGGGGCTTTCCATGGTTTATGGCATCGTCAAGCAGCACGAGGGGTGGGTCGAGTTGGTTAGCGCCCCGGGCAAGGGCAGTGTTTTTCGCATTTACCTGCCTTACGAGCCAGCCCAACACGAGGCGGCCAGCTTGGACGCCGTCGAGTCCTCCGAGGAAATCCCCGGCGGTTCGGAAACCATCCTGGTGGTGGAGGATGAGCAGGCTCTGCGCGAGTTGGTGCGCGATGTGCTCGAATTCAAGGGCTACCAAATCCTGATTGCCGGCAACGGGGTGGAGGCGCTGCGGGTGTGGGACGAGCGGCAAGGCCGGGTGGATTTGCTGGTCACCGATATGGTCATGCCCGAGGGCATCTCCGGTCGGATGCTGGCGGCGCGACTGCGCGAGCAAAAGCCCCAATTGAAGGTCATCTACACCAGCGGCTACAGCGTGGAACTGGTGAACAAAGACTTTTTGCTCCAGGAAGGCGTCAATTTTCTGGCCAAACCGTTTCACCCGGAAAAGTTGGCGCGGGTCGTGCGGGATTGTCTGGATAACAAAAACAATCCGCCGGTTTTGGATGGTTCCGGACCAGCACAGTAAGTGGATTTACCCAGAAAACAACGAAGGCGGCGAAGAAAAGCCGCCTGAGTGCTGGGGATAAACCACCCAAGCCCCCTCGCCCATCAGGCGTTGCGGGAAGTTTCAACCGGCGGCTCGAAACAGCGCCGCACAAAATCGCGGATAACCGCCAGTTCCGCTTCGCCGGCGATGGCATGGGCCTTTTCAAATTCATGCCAGGTGACTTGCACGCCGGCCTTGATTATGGCTTGCACCTGGCGGCGAGCGGCGGCGAATGGTATCAGGGGGTCCAAAGTGCCGTGGGTGATGAGGAACCGCTGCCGCAAAGCCACCGCCGAACGTTTTTTAAGCAATTGCTCGGGCTGGTGCATGAAACCGCTGATGCCAATTCCGCCAGCCAGCAGATGCGGGTAGCGCAGCCCCGTTTCCCAAGTCATCAGGCAACCTTGGGAAAAGCCGAAGAGAAGGGTTTGCTCGGTGGGATGCCCGCCGGTGCGCAGTTCGTCCAGCAGCGCCGCCAGCAGCCGGTAGCTTCGTTCCACTCCCGGGGTGGGGTCCCCCGGGAAATCGAACCAGGAATATCCGCCAAAATAGGGGTCGGGGGCGTTGAGAAGCAGATAGTTCAACCAGGGAAATCCCAATTCGCCGGGCAGCCAGCGGTAGCCATCCATGCTGTCGCCCAAACCGTGCATGACGATCATGAGGCGGCGGGAATTTTTATCCGCGGCGGGAATCAGTTCGCGTTCGAGGTCCATGTTTCAAATAACCGGGGCTTTGGCGCCCAGGCCAACCTTTTGACCGTCCTTGACGTTGACCATGACGGCAAAGGTGGAGAAGACCTCGGCCCGAGTGCGGGCGTTCATCGCCCAGATGGTGATTTTGCAGGAGGTGTGCCCCTCGCTCTCCACCTCGCTGTAAATTTTGATGATGTCGCCCAGGATCACCGGCGACCGAAAGTCGAACTGCCCGAACAATTTCGTGACGAAATTGGCCTCGGGATAGGCGAGCGAAGCCGCGTTGTACGCCATTTCATCGGCCCATTTCATCATGTAGCCGCCAAACAGGTTGCCCGCGTGATTCAGGAACTCGGGCCGTATCAACAAGGTTTTCTCGTGCCGCATGGCGCAAGGATGACGGTTGGGCGCGGGGCTGAAAAGCGCAAATTGATGGCCGGGGTTGCGGATTGTGGTGGCATGCGTCCGCGCCAACGGGCATAATGCGGGAAAATAAAACGAAAAACGCGAGCCATGAATCATAGATCATCACGCCGCCAGTTTCTCGGCGCCGCCGGCCTCCTAAGCGGCGCCGCCACCGCTCAACTCCTGCCTGCTTCCATCCAGGCGGCTTCTGCGGAAAAAGCGGACTCCCGCCCTCATTGGTTTGGGTACGCTTTGAACACCGCCACCATTCGCGGCCAAAAACTTGGGTTGGCCGAACAGATTGAGGCGGTCATCAAGGCCGGCTACCAAGGCTTTGAGCCATGGACCGGCGACCTGGCAAAATTCGCCGAGACAGGCGGCTCGCTGAAAGACCTAGCCAAGCGCTGCCAGGACGCCGGGCTGGCGGTGGTCAGCGCCATCGGTTTCGCCCCGTGGGTGGTGGACGACGACGCCCAGCGCGCCAAAGGGGTCGAGCAAATGAAGCGCGAGATGGATTTGCTGGCGCAATTGGGCGGCACGCATATCGCCGCGCCGCCTTCGGGCGCGACCAAAGCCGGGAACAAACTGGACTTGGACCGCGCGGCGGAACGATACCGGGTGATCTTGGAAGCGGGACGCCAAATTGGGGTCAATCCGCAAATCGAAGTTTGGGGGTCTTCGCCCAACCTTAACCATGTCGCCGAGGCGGTCTATGTCGCGGCTCGCGCCGGCCATCCCAATGCTTGTGTGCTCGCCGACGCCTTCCACATGTACAAGGCGGGTGTGGAGCCGGCCTCGCTGAGGCTGCTGAGCCGAAGTGTGGTCCATTGCTTTCACCTGAACGATTATCCGGCGCAGCCGCCCCGCGCGGCCATTAAGGATTCCGAACGCATCTGGCCGGGCGACGGGATTGCGCCGCTGAAAGAAATCCTGAAAATTTTTGCCGCCAATCATTGCCGGATTTACCTGTCGCTGGAATTGTTCAACCCGGATTATTACCGGTTGCCGGCGGCGGAAGCGGCCCGGACCGGACTGGAGAAAATGAAAGCCGTGGTGGCGGCGGCGGCGTTGGGCTAATGCGGCAACCGGCGATGAAGAAACTACCAGTGTCCATCTGTGGAAATACCAACGCTGCTTGGTCGCGGCGCGGCTTTATCAGTCGCGGCTTGTGGGGCGGGGCCTTGGTCTGCGCGCCCCAGGTGGTTAGGGCGGCGGTGCTGGGCGGGCAGACCTCGCCCAACAACCGGGTGGGAGTTGGGCTGATTGGCCGGGGGCTCATGGGGGCGGGGCACCTGGCGCGTTTGATCAGCGATCCCAGCTTTCAGGTGCTGGCGGTTTGCGACCCGGATCAAAGCCGCCTCAACCAAGGCAAGGAAGCCGTGGAAACGGCTTACGCGACCGCGCGTGCCGCCGGAAATTACCGAGGCTGCCTGGCGTGTAAAGATTACCGTGAATTGCTGGCGTCCCCCGGCCTGGACGCGGTGGTCATTGCGACTCCCGACCATTGGCATGCCTTGCAGGCGATGGACGCTGCCAGGGCCGGCAAGGATGTCTATTGCGAAAAGCCGGTTTCCTTGACCATCGAGGAAGGGCGGCAAATAGTGACGGTGGTGCGGCGAAACGGGCGGGTTTTTCAAACCGGCACTCAGTATCGCTCCATCCCCACCATCCGCCAAATATGCCAGTTTGTGCGCGAGGGCGGCTTGGGCAAAGTAAAAGCGGCCTTTACGATTTTGAACACGCTGGCAGGATTCATCCGGGGGGGGCGTTTTCAACCCTGGGCGGCCCTGCTGCACAAAGAAGAATACTTGCGCTCCTTTGCGCCCATAGATGTGGCACTGCCTGCCGAACCGCCGCCACCGGGTTTGGACTGGGATATGTGGGTGGGGCCGGCGCCTTGGACCCCCTATCATCCGCTTTATCACATCAACCCTTCGCCGGGAGTGGTGCCTTGGTCCTTTTGCGACGCTTTCGGTGGAGCCTCCACCACCTGGCACTTGTCGCACAGCACGGATGTTATCCAGTACGCTTTGGGTATGGAGCGCAGCGGCCCCGTCGAAATTTTGCACCCTGCCGATGGCCATTATCCTACCTTAACTTGCCGCTATGCCAGCGGCACGCGGCTGCATTTTGTGGAGCACTGGGGGCAGGTGAAAAGCCTTTACAAGGCGCTGCCTGATACCGCGCGGTTGGAAGGTCTGTTTGGCGGTGTTTTCGTCGGCGAACGCGGTTGGCTGACCTCCATGTCCATCGGCGGGCGGGTGGAAGGGGGGCCGGATTCAATTTTTTCCGAGTTGAACCTGCCTACGCGCGAGGTGGTGATAGGCTCAAACAACCATCATGCCAACTGGTTGGAAGGCATCCGCAACCGCCGGGCGCCCAGCTCCGACGAGGAAATCGGCCATCGCAGCGCTTCTCTCTGTCATCTGGCCTTGATTTGTGGCCGTTTGGGCCGCTCTTTGAAATGGGACCCGGTGAAAGAGGAATTTCCCGGCGATGAACAGGCCAACCGGCTGCGCGCGCGCGCCATGCGCGAGCCGTGGAGAATTTGAATGGCAATCGAGAGATGGCTATGATTGCGTATTGGGGAAAAGGAGGCGGGACAAATTGGTTTTATCAGCATGCTGTGGCTCTGCGCCTCCCGCCGATTCGCCACGTCGCCGCCGCGGTTATTTTGCTGATGTCCGCCAGGCTTGACGCGGCCTCGCCCGCTCTTCTGGCGCCTGAGTCTCCTGATTATGGCCGGGTGGCCGCCGCCCTGCCAACCCGGGCCACCGCCAAACCCGCCAAGCCGCGCCGGCTCCTGGTTTTCGATCTGAACGTCAACTACGGCGGACACCGATCCGCAGCTTTCGCCAATCAGGCCTTTTTGCTGCTGGGCCAAAAAACCGGCGCCTTCGAAGCGGAAATCAGCGGCGACCCGGAGATTTTCCGGTCGGAAAGCCTCGCGCGTTTTGACGCGGTTTTTTTCAACAACAATGTGGGCAACCTTTTCACCAATGCCGACCTTAGGGAAAGCCTGGTGGATTTTGTCTATGGCGGCGGTGGGCTGATGGGAGTGCATGGAACCTCCGTAGCCTTTACCCGCTGGCCGGGCGCGCACGAAGACTGGCCCGAATTCGGGCGGATGCTGGGCGGTCGGGGCGCCAGCCACCGCGAGGCCAACGAGCACGCCGCGATTAAACTGGACGACCCGGAGCATCCGCTCAACGCCTGTTTCGGCGGCCAGGGTTTCGAGTATCGCAGCGAGTTTTTCCGGGTCGGCCCGCCTTACTCGCGCGACCGCCTGCGGGTGCTGTTCAGTTTCGACAACGAGAAGACCAGCCAATTGCAGGGGCGGGACTTGGGCAAATTCCGGGCGGACGAAGATTACGCGCTGGCTTGGGTGAGGAATTACGGCCGAGGCCGGACTTTGTATTGCACCATCGCGCATAATCCCGAAGTTTTTTGCGATCCGCTCATGCTCAAGTTCTACCTGGGCGCGGCGCAATTCGTGTTGGGTGATTTGGCGGCGCCCACCTTGCCCAGCGCCCGGTTGACGCCCGCCGCGCAGGCGCTGGAGAGGTTGGGCTGGCGGACTGGTTTGGAGCCGGATTTGGCGTCGGGGGAACCATTATCTGAAACGATCGTTCGAGCCGGCAAATTTCGAATTCCGTTCATCAATGCCGCCTATGGGCAGCCGTTGGAAAAGGGTTCGCCCAAAAAATTGGCGCCGCCGTTGAGCGCAGAAGACCGGCAGGCGCTCCGTTTTCGCCTGGATGATGCCGGGGTCCGGCTGCTGGGTTTGCGTCTGGCCGCCCTGCCGTCCGCGGAAACAGAGCTGCGCGACCTCTTCCGGTTCGCACGCCGAATGGGTGCTGAAATGATCACGGTCGCGGAGGTTCCGGCATCATCAGACTTGTTGATTCGGTTAATGGAGGAAAACCAACTGCGGGTCGTGGTGGATAATCGGTTGTCGCCTCATTTGCCGTCTCGCCAGATGGCTCAAATGCGCGCGCAAAACCGGCTCTTTGGCGTGGCTTTGAGCGCGAATCGCCTTAATGCCGCGATGCGGCTTTCCCCCCCTCAAGTCGCGCAACACTTCGAAGACCGGCTGGCGCTCTTGGAAATTGGCAATCTTCAGGAAGCGGATTGGATCAAAAAGTATATGGCGCAGTTGTTGTCCCCCCGGCGCCGCCCCGAACTGATCACCTTGGGGCCATCCTCAGCCAAAGCGGACACCGACGTGGAACTGCAGGCGCGGATTGAATTCCTGGACCGGCTTGCTTTGGAGTTGACCAAAACCGATAAATAGGGGCCAATCAAGCGCGGCAATAACTACTATGAAAACAAAGTTGTCAATTCTTCCAGGTTCAAACCAAACCTCCTGGCCTGTGGTCCTTGGACCTGCTTTCACGATGGGTTGGCTGTTTGTCGCCCTGACCAGCCTGGCCTTGTCCGCGGCGGAATCGCCCGTGGACCTGCTCACCTTCCAAAGCGGGGACGGCGAGATCGCCGGCTGGAAGGCGTATCAATCCGAACCAGGCAAAAAGACCGGTGACGTATGGAAGCTTGACGCGGAAGGGGTGCTGACCTGCCAAGGCCAACCCTTGGGCTACCTGATGACGGACAAACAGTATAAGGACGTGCTGTTGACCTTCGAGTGGCGCTGGCCCGCCGGCGGCAAGCCCGGCAACGGCGGCGTGTTGTTGCGCGTCACCGGCGAAAACAAAATCTGGCCGAAATCCCTTGAAATCCAGTTGAACAACGGGCGGGCGGGCGATTTGTGGGGTTTGGGCGGTTTTCGATTGGAGGGCCCCGCCGATCGGCGCAAAACCATGGACCATCCCAAGTTTGGCCCTTTGATCAATGTGGCGCACACGGAAGCGGTGGAACGCCCGGCGGGCGAATGGAATCAGGCGGAAGTGCGATTGGAGGGGGGAGACGTCTCGGTGACCATTAACGGCAAGGTGGTCAACCGAGCGAGCGACTGCGAGCTGGCCAGCGGCCCGCTAGTGCTGACCGCCGAAGGAAACGAAATCCAGTTCCGGCGCGTTCGCGCGGCGTCGCTGAAAAAACGGCCGGATGTAATCTACGTGCCGACCCCCCAGGAGGTGGTGGACAAGATGCTGGAAATGGCCGAGATCAAGCCGGGCGACAAGGTGTATGACCTTGGCTGTGGCGATGCGCGCTTCGTGGTGACGGCGGCGAAAAAATTCGGGGTCACGGCGGTGGGGGTGGACATTGACCCGCAACGCATCAAGGAATCGCTGGAAAACGTCAAAACCAACGGGGTCGAGCATTTGGTGACCATCAAACAGGCCGACATCTTCACGATGGACTTCAGCGACGCCAACGTGGTGATGCTGTATCTGCTGCCGGAGTTGAACGTCCGGCTGATGCCGCAACTTCGCAAGCTCAAGCCCGGCAGCCGCATTGTTTCGCATCAGTTCGACATGCGCGGCGCCAAGCCGGTCCAGGTCGTCAACCTGCAAGGCGGCGGCGCGGAATACGACGAGGGCTACGATGCACAGACCATTTACAAGTGGGTGGTCCCGTGGGAAGAGGAAAAAGAAAACGGCAAATAGTCGGCCATGGCGATGGTGTGAATATTCCCGCGGCTTTGGTGGAAATTCTGCGCTGGTCCGAACGGATCATGGTCCTAACGGGCGCCGGCATTTCGGCGGAAAGCGGGGTGCCGACCTTTCGCGACGCCCAGACCGGCCTGGGCCAGGT
>Ga0209381_1001707_pt1 | contig 32961 bp, 49 predicted proteins | sample DewCreD2012metaG_FD_184111 | JGI IMG/M metagenome (GOLD analysis project Ga0209381, IMG submission 184111) | Hot spring sediment bacterial and archeal communities from British Columbia, Canada, to study Microbial Dark Matter (Phase II) - Dewar... ... | reverse complement strand
ATTCAGTGAATAAATCTATCAGTGTTAATGCTGATAAAGTTAAGATGTTTTATGCCAATTCAAGTTCTTGGGGTATTGAAGGTAGAGATTCTTCAAACAATTTAGTTTTTCAATTAGGTTCAACAAATCAGATTGCTGGTTGGACATTTACTGACCAACATATATATAAATTACAATCAGGAACACCATCATCGAGTCCTGTTTATGGATTAACTATAAGTGCAACATCATCGGCAAGTGTGGTTATTGCTTACGGTAGCAATTGGCAAAGATATGTTAAATTTGGATACGGAACCAGTGGTAATTGGTTTGGTATTGAAGGAACTGATGCGAATGCAAATATTATATTCCAGCTTGGTTCAATAAATAAAATTGCGGGATGGAATTTTGATTTAACCAAACTATCAAATGATGTAGTGAGTTTGGAAGCAAGCAGCTCAATGAAGGGGCTTGTGGTTGACAGTGACAGAATAAAAATCGGGAAATTCACAACTGCCACTATCTCAAATACTTATACTGATATAACAACATATTTATTAAATGGATATTCCGGAATAAACGCATCAGATGCCTGGTGGGCATCTTATGGACAAACATTACATACTCAGAGTAGTACAAGTCAAATTTATTTAAATAAATCTTCCAACACACTTTACCATTATGTAAACACAGATGCGGGGCAGCGAGCTACGGATATTGATGAATTAACCTATGGGACAATCCACCGGTTGTTTGATGATGTCAATAGAGTTAGAAATCGTAAGCTAAAGTTTGAATTCAAACTTCGAGGGATAAAATTTGCCACCGGGACATACCATAATTTGTATGGGACAGTGAATGTTATTTACTTCAATTCGGGGTTTGGAATATTAAAGAGGGAACAAATTTTATATTTCCAATTACTTGAATCGAATGTGCCTGGTATTGGATACAGTAATGCTCTTGTGATTGATAAGACCGGGTCTAATGCAATTGAGTGGTTCATCCCGGCAAATATACCTGATCTTACATATCTTTATATCGAATTTACAGCAGGATTCTTGGTTGGGGGTCAATATAGAAGAGCTCTGGATTTTGAAGTAAGTGATTTAAAATTTAATGGTTTTGAGAAAGCAAAAACTCATATTAATGAAGATGGAATCGAAATTTACAACTCGGATCAAAATTATTTCAGATTTAAGGGGTCTGAGTTTATTGTGAACGCTTATGATATAAGAATAGCAGGATACCCAATTCCAAGATTTTTGGGCAAATATTCATCAGCCCCCACAACCAGCGTACAGGTCGGCGATATATATATAAATTCTACGGACAATAACATTTATATGTGCTATTCATTCAATTCAGCCACACCACTATGGAAGAGAATAAACTATAATTAGGAGAATAGAATATGAACATCAAATTATCACAACTGGTTAACTCTGTCCAGGTATTAAATAAAATTCTTAACAGTGACAAATTACCAGTTACGGATGCTTACAGGTTATCTAAATCGATAAATAAAATTCAGGATGAACTTCAGAACTTTGATAAATTCCGGATAGAACTAATTAAAAAGTATGGACAAGAAACTGGTGATGGTAATTACCAGGTTAAGCCGGAGTTTGAAGATGATTTTAAGAAAGGGATGGATGAATTATTAAACACAGAAGTGGAAATTGGTCTAAATCCAGTCACTTTAGAAAGCCTTTCAAAGGTTAATTTAAGTGCCATAGAACTAAGTTTGATAGATTATCTAATTGAGGAACAAAAAGTATGACATTGAGGTCGGAGATGTTTATATTAGGTCGTCAGATAAAAAAGTACTTATGTGTACTGAGATAAATAATTCGGGCGTTCCGCAATGGAGCTTATTAAACTAAAATAAAGGTGCAAAATGGATGAACAAAAACAATTTTCGCTTTCTGCAGAAGAAAAACTAAAGCTTGAAAACTCTGCTTTGAGATTAGAGAATATGAAGCTATTGGTTGAGAAAGAACAGAACAATCAAATAGCTATCATTGAACAAGTCTGTAAAAGACTTTCAAAGGATAAAGAAGACATATCGGGACTTGATATAAACCTTGGTATAATAACATTCAAAGAAAAGGGAAAGTAAGATGTCGTTATTCGGCACAACATATCCCAAGCTTTCAACAACCGATTTGACACCGGTTTATCTTGATCTGCCTTACAGTAATGTTGAACCAACCTTTGCTGAAGACCAGGCAATAGAACAGCAGGCGGTTGATGGTAGTAGAGATTTTGTTTTCATAACAGGGAACGAGCATGCAAGCTTAAAGATAGAAGTAAACTTATGGAAGTACGGAGACCTAACAGCAAGGCGCAATAAGTTCAAAGAGATTTATGGATTTAATCACTCAGATGTTTATGTTTGGGTAAATAGCGATGGAGCGAGCTTAAGAGATAAAGACGGCAATCCTGCTAAGTTTACAGTTGTAAAGATTGACCTGTATTGGAAATCCAAACCACAGATGTTTGACACAGCAATGATTTACTTGAAAAGCAAAGTACCGGTAGATTTGGATAATCAGCTATGATTTATTTTTTACTTTTATTTTTGATGCTTGGAACCAGCATAGTTTCCGGTATCGGAGAAGCATTGCGTATAAAGGATGTTAAAGAGTATTCTTCCGCTTGGCATTGGTTACAATTTTTTGAAAGGACTATGTTTGTTGCCTTTGGAATAACCGTTGCCTTGCTGAACGATGTTTTTACAATTGTTGTCTCTGTAATATTGTTTGCTTTAATCTTCTGGAATATCTATGACGGAATAATAAATGTTGTAGCAAGGAATGAAGATTTTTTTGATGTTAGTAAAACTTCAGAAGCGATCACAGATAAGTTTTCTCATTGGTATATTAAGCTACCTTTGACATTGTTGTTCTTAGTAATTAACTTTATTGCAATTATTAAAAAGAAGGAGTCAGATAAATGACTACGAGATTATTCAAAATCTTATCAATGTTCTACTTCCTGATTGTGCTTTGGTTATTGGCTTTAACTATACTTTCATCTTGTAATGCTCAACCAAGAAGCAACTACGAAATTGAAAGTTCAATAGTTAATGGAGCGGTTAAGTATCATTTTTTCTTAGAGAAGAAATCAGCTTCTAATTATTCTCTCATTGAAGATATGGACTATCTGCAACCGGATGTAACCAATTTCAGAGTAAGTATTTCCACAACAAATAAAATTACCGTTAATCTTCCTAATGATGGTAGCGAATATAAAATCGGAGTTGTAGTTGAAAACAGTCAAGGGTTTTATTCCGGGATGACAACCGCGTTGGCCAATGTAGGAACCGTTCCAAATAAACCTTCAACAATTATAATGAGAAAGCTTTGACACTTTTATTTTTCATATTGCTTACTTCTTTATCGTTGGCTCAGTTCAGCGATACAACCAATGTAATACTTTTAAGGTTCAGCGAACCTATGGATATTAGCGGTTTGGTGGAAAAGAAAAATTATTCATTGAAAGACACATTAAATAATTTCTACAATATTTATGATGTTAAAATAGTTAAACAGGCAGGAGACCAAACCTTCCCCGATACTTCTTGTGTTGCTATTATTACCGAAAGACTGCCTTATAGAAAATTCCTTATTGAGGTTGATAGCGTAAAGGATAAAGCAGGGAATATCATAGGAGAACAAAACAAAGTAACTTTTGTTTTTTACGGAAAGAAGAATTTAGAAAAACCACAAATCAATTTAAGGAGACAATAAGATGGCAAATTTTGTTTTTAATATTGCGAAAGGCAGAGTTGCGGAACTATATAATAGAGTAAAGAGCAACGACCCTGCTACCACACGACTTGTTATTGTTCCGCTTGAGGCAACCGGTCTTGAAACCCAAGCGGTGCTTGAAGATAAAGACAGCTTGGCTGATGTTCTTGTAGGAACAACAAATGAACAAACAACGATGGGTAGGAAGTATTTAACAGATGTAGAATTAACAGCACTTACTCCGGACGATACAAATAACAGAATGGATTTGGATTTACCGGATATTACATGGGTGGGAGCTACAGGTAATCCGGTTGGCGCTTTGGTAATTTGTTATGACCCTGCAAATTCTACAGATGCAAATATTATCCCTTTAACTTATCACGACTTTGCAGTTACTCCGGACGGTAGCGACATTACCGCCACAATCAATGGATTTTACAGGGCGACTTAATAAATTGGTTAGGCGTTGGGTTTATCCCTATGGAATTCTAAAGGAAACGGGGCTACAAGCGATTATCTTTGTTTGTTTGGGAATTTATATGGGTAAGAAATAAAAGTGGCTTAAAACTCATTTATGGAAGAATTTTAATAATGGCGACAAGAATTAAAACGGTTCAATATCATTTTCCTGTTTTGGCAAGTTTGACCAATAATCTGCTTACCAATGTTCCCACTCTTTCCGATATTGTTATTGAAGAAGCTTCCGGGACTTCTTTTACTGTTTTAAGTGCGTGGATAGAAGTAAATTTTAGGGATATAATAACAGCTACCGGCGGAAGCTTAACAACAAAAACTTTTGGGTTTAGATTGGGTGCAGATGCTTACCAATCAATAACAAACTCGGTTAATTATGGACATTCTGCCGGAAATAATTCATTCAAATTTATTGTTGATTATACTTCTTATGTTCAATCAAAAGCCCCGACGCTTACAAATACATCGGCAGATTTTCAGTTGTTAATAACCCAATCAACAGGAACAACACTTGGAATGGTAGATGTATGTGCTTCGTTGTTTGTAACTTATTCTTATGATGATACAGATGCTTTAATAACCAAAGCAACAAATACTCTCACTATGCCGTTAGAGGCATTCAGAACGGTATTACCAACAACCATTCCGGCAACTCCGCAGAATACTGTCCCAATTATAAACGGAGGATATTTACCAGAACATGGCGTGAGCATTAAACAGATAACATTGCTTGTTGAGGCCAATGCTGACGCTTCAAACACAACGGACTACCAATTATCAATCAACATTGATAGCGGTTCAACCTTTACTTCCGGAAATATTGAAATGGCTATAAGAACGGACAGATACTTTTATTTGCATTGGGTTAACCCTACGGAACTAATGAATGTGTTTTCTGCACACAATATTTTTTATTGGATTTCTACCGGAGCAGTAACAAGGTTTAATCATTTTTCTACTCGGCTAATTGTTACTTATACTTACGATATTAATACTACCACAGATACAATTCTTAGTTTGGAGATATTTGATTTTTATCAAAACAATGTAAAGCAGAATGTTCCTACTGTTAATGAAACAAATATTAAACTGCCACAATTCTCCGCTGTAAAAAGATGCGGTTTATATCTTTACACACTTACTCCGCATAATGCTACCAATGGTATTTATACAAAAATTCTTAACGCAGTTTCTTATAGTCCATTATTAAACCAACAAGGTGTTGGCGGAGTGTCTGGTTCTAAAGTTTTTTCAGAATACATTGACTCTCCGTCTTTAACTCCGAATGCGGAAAACTCTTTGAAGTTTTATGTATATGATACGAGCTTAAACGGACCTTTGACTTTGAGGTATTATTGTTTTTATGCAAGATGGATTCTAAACTTAGTCGTAAACAAAAGCTTGTGTTATGACAATTATAAGGTTCTTATAGTCGGGTTACAAACAACCAACAATCCGGCTTTCCCATTAACATTAAATCAACTTGCATCTCTTCCAAATGATTATTACATAAATCATCTTTCGTTGGTTATTTGGGTTGGGGGTGCTGGGGTTTTCAGAGACTTTAGTTGTTATTGGTATTTAGATAATACCACCGAACTTAAACCCTTATTAAATGTTATGTCTTCAACAGACGAAAGAATGAGCGGTGTGAGATTGTTATGTAAGAAGTTTGAACCAAATGAAGTATGGAAAGTTTATCCTGAATATTGGGACAACACAAAGCTTGACCCCAAATCTTCGTACAATTTATATGTTCACGAACAATCGGAAAATCAACCATTCTCGCATTACTTTTTTAATGTAGTCTTTTCCGGTCCGTCGTTAAAGAAAACTATCTCCGGTTATTTGTACGATAACTCTGGGACTTATATTAACGGGACTGTTTATCTTTTCAAAAAGAATGGTAATAAAATTGAATTACTGTCTTCTCAAACGGTAGCGTCAGGCGTCCCTTATGCTTTTTCTGTTTATGATAACGACGCTACTTATTTCGTGGTAGGCAGAAAAGAGGGAACTCCAAATATATTTGATGTGACCGATTTCACTTTACAAGGGACTTAACTTGGCTTCAAGTAATTTATATTTAAGAGCAGGCCAAACCCCTGCAACAAACCTAAAGCTAAGAAGCGATGCAGAGAAAATTCCTTCTTCCGGAACTCCTATTACTCAAGCTTTAGAATCAGAGGTAGCTTTATCAGTTATTATATCAAAGACAAAAACCGTTCAACCGTGTAATGAGTTAACTAATTCTCTGTCAATAACTGTTTCTAAGTTTAATCCGATAACCACCGCTAATGAATTCAGCGAAAGCATTCCGATTGTAAAACAGAAAGCAAAATCAATACAGCAGGGGTCTGAATCTGAGTTATCGGTTGGTTTATTGAGCAATAAACTAAAGGCATTTGCGCAGGCAAGTTCTGTTGAAACCGCTCTGCCGATTATTAAATCTATTTCTAAGAATATCCTTATTCCGGTATCTACGGAATCATCATTACAATTAGGCATTAAAAAATCAAAACAACTCAATCAAGCGATAAGCTCTGAAACCATAGTATCAACAGTAACAATCGGGAAAACAAAGTCAGTCCTATTATCTAACGAAGCGGACCAATCATTGCTCATTGTTCAAAGCAGTGTATTCTTACCAGCCAACGAAACAGACTTGTCGCTTGTTTTGAGTATCAAGAAAACCAAGTCCTTAGCTACTGTCAATGAAAGCAACATTGTTTATTCTCCTTCAGTAGTTAAGAAAAAACAGGTTAACCAATTAAGTGAAACCAATACAGCCGTCCCTATTATCAAACAGAAACAAAGAGATATATCAACGGCTTTAAGCACAGACCAATCAATTCCGTTAGCTAAGGCAAAGACTTTATCCGTTTTGGAATCTACCAGCACAGAGCTTGCACTAAAATTACTATTATCAGAAATAAGGATAACTATTGTCCCGGTAAACGAGATACAAGAAGCTCTGAAAGTATTTTCTTATAGAATTTTTGATAAAGAAAACATTCAATCCGAGTTCAAAGAATTGTTGAGTACAATTTATTCTTCAGATAATATGCAGGGAGTTTTCCATATAGATTCTTTGGCGGGTATATTAGAAGAGACAATAAAAGCAGAGGTTCAGTATGAAGACAATTTATAAGGGAACAAATTTTAATTTCAGTATAACCATAAAGGTAAATGATTTGCCTGTAAACATAACAAGCGACACAGTGAAAGCAATTCTAAGTGTTGATTATAAATCAGACCCGCTAATAAGCGTAAACGGAGACACAGCGACCTATGGTTCTACCGGCAAGGCAATATTTGAGTTTGATAAAACGGCAACAGACCTACCACCTGGACTCTATCTTCTGCAAGCATTTTGGACGAATGCTCCATCAAAAGAATATTTGGTATTAGATGAGTTGGTGGAAGTTAAAAATACAGTTAAAAGAGTATAGCAACATAGTTGGAGAACATTGCCTTGGATTGGGATAAAATGATATCTTTAGCGATAATGGTAATTGTTTTTGTATTTAATCTTGGAGTATATTTCAGGAGAATAATTACTTTACCGGACAAAGAGAAAGTAGAAGAAATGATTAATAAGAAAATAAATAATCTTAAATACCTTCCGCCGGAAGAAATAAATTCGAGAATAGAAAAGCACCGTAGGGAATGCGGAAGCAAAGAAGAAATAGCTATGGTTAAGGAACAGCTTGCCCAACATAAAGAGAAAACTTCTGAGGATATAGAAATAATGAAGCGCGGTATATTAGAGGTGAGAATCAACTTAAAAAATATTTGTGAGCATTTAGGAGTAAAGTACCATAACGGTAATTCATAACAATAAAGGAGAAAAAATGAATCTTATCAAAATTGCTTTTACCATTATTACAATGGTAGTAGCTTTCGTGTTCGTGTTCGTTGTCCCTACTCAATCGGGAATTGAGCAGATAATCATATCTGTCTTATCTATTGCAGGGACTTATTTCGGAATAGATTGGAGAAGTACATACACAGAGTTAAAAGGGTGGTTAAAGTCAAAAACAATCCTTGGCACTCTAATTTATTTCATCCCGGTAATCTTAGTTTTATTACTCCCGGTACTTGGCTTAAATATACCGCAGGAAGTTTATGATGTTTTAATTTATATAATCGGTGCAGGCGGATTAACTTTTTTGATTGGCGTTTTAGATGCTGTTCGTAAAAAATCTAAGACTACTGATACTCTGTAGTATTGTTTTTGTTTCCTGTTCTCAGAAAGTATCAACCGTAATTGAAAAACCGGTTGAGAAAGAAATTACTATACCCGCTTATCAAGGTGTAATTCAGTTAAATCAGATTAGTACAGAAAAAGATTCGCAAGGAATTTACTTTGGTGTTTTGGTAGATTCTCTGCAGAATGAATTGGCTCAAATAAAAGTGTTCTTTGAAAGCAAAAGCGCTGAGCTTACTTTGAATAAGCGGGTCGTAGTTATAAAAGACACAATCCGAGATACCGTAATAATTGAAAATAAAGAAACAACAATTTCTCCGGTGATTGAATTATTAAGTCCTGTTGAAAAAATTATACTGTTTAGCATTATAGGTTTATTCTCTTCGTTTGTAATTTGGAAAAGACTTAAAGGTATGAAGTTATGAGCAAACACATAACCCTTAGTGATGATTGTTCAAACAATAGGGCGAATGACTTTAATAATGCTTTCAACCAATTGATGTTGAACGAAGGCGGTTACTCAAATAACAAATTAGACCCCGGTGGAGAAACCTTGTACGGAATAACCAAAAGAGATTATCCGGAGTGGTTCCAACAAATTTATAATTATTACAAACTTGGTTATCATTCAAAAGCTCAATCAGTTGCAAAAGAATTTTACAAAAAAACATATTGGAATAATCTCTATGAAGAAATACCCGACAGTAGTTTATCGTTTAAGATTTTTGATTTGAGTGTCAACCTTGGAACTTCAACTGCAATAAGAATCCTACAAAAAACCATTGTGTCCGATTTCAAAAAAACAATAAAGATTGATGGTAAGTTTGGCCACATTACTCTCGGAGCAATCAAATCAATCTGCCTGCAAGAAAACTCCTGCTCATCTCTTTACAATTTATTTGTTGCTCGGGCTGAGAAATATTACCGACTGCTAAAAAGATTCCCAATATTTGGCAAGGGGTGGATTAAAAGACTTTTGCTCAAAAGATTTATCTAATTCCCATTCAATTATCTTCATTATAAAAATCCGCAATTCTTTAGAATTTGGGCTATTTTCCAACAAAAAAAAACATAAAAATAGTTGGAATTTGATATAAATATATTATATTTACAATAGTTATTTGACAGAATGTTTAACCAATCGTTCTAAATAACAACAACCTAAAACCAAAACAAGGAGTACTTACAATGAGACACACATCTTTTCAAACCGCGATTAAAGAATTGCAGAAACTATCGTCGTTAAAAGAAGACTACTTAGTCAAAGCTCATTCTTTAATGATGCTTGATGATGGTAGGATAGAAATTCCGGCACACGGCTTATTCAAAGGAACAGACCATTTCCATTCGCAATTATCCGACAAATTAAAAATCCCACGCCAATATTACGATAGAATGTTGACTTCTGAAGAAAACAAATTCTTGTTGGCTATCAATGCAAATCATTGGTTAAGAAAATTTGAAAAAAGACATTTGGTTAGAACCTATAAGGGAACTGAGGGTATTGCAAGAGCAATACTTTCCGACTCTTATAAGCCGATAGAAAACGAAGACATCTTAAATGCTTTGCTTGAGGCAATTACGCCTAACTACATTATTGACGAATTTAATCTTGATGATAAAAACTTTTACATCTCAGTAGTGAGCGATGTAGAAATAAATGCAAAAGAAATGCTCAAGAATTATTCGGCTAATGAACACGCTTTAATTGGCGGATTCATTATCAGGAATTCTGAGGTTGGTGCGGGAGCTTTCGAAATAATGGCAAGAGCAGTTATCAAGGTTTGTAACAATGGATTATTGGTTAAAGATGATTCATTCCGCAAGGTTCATCTCGGCGCTAAACTCGATGAATCATTTTGGTCACAAAGAACCAGGGAACAAAACAAAAGACTAATTGTTTCTCAGATTAAAGATTACGCGTCCCGGTTTTGCTCAAAAGACTTTTTAGTTTCAATCGTAGAAAAATACTCCGCTTTCAATCAAGAAGCCAAAAATCCAACCGGCCTTGTTGAAAGGGTTGGCAAGGAAGTTAAAATTGACGCAGAACTGCTCAAAAGGTATCTCTACAAAAGAGGAGATTTCAGCTACTTCGGTATTGCTCAAAGTGTCACTGAAAGCGCACAAGTACTCCCAACCGGCACACAGCAATTCGAAGCGGAGGAAAAAGCGTATCAGTTACTACCAAGTCTCCATAAGTGGGACTCAGAATTATCAAAGAATTAAGAGGACAAAAATGAATAACCAAAAACAAATCCAAGAGAGAATTGCTCGATTGCAATCCGCTCTCGATAGACGCCTTCCTATACATATAAGAAAAAAAACCATTGAGCGAATTAAAAAACTTAATGGTTGTTTAAAAGGCAACCATCGTTTTATTAAGATGATGTTTGTTAGTCCCGATTTTGAAATATCAGACCCCGTAATATGTTGTGAATATTGCGGTAAAAAAAAATATAATAACAAAGTGAAAGGTAAATAACTATGTTCACGGTGCACACAACTCCAAAAGAGAGGCAGGAAATTTTCCTGCTTCTCAAAAAAATCAAAGCGATATTACATAAACCTTATCGCTTCATTTTGATTGATGCTCTCAAAACTTATCTAACAAACCTGAAAGGAGAAAACAAATGAAAGAGAACAAGGTTGAATTACTTCCGTTCGACCCGCAGAAAGACTCTGCTTTAATTGAGATGGTTAAGCAGATTGAGAAAACCAAAAAGGCATCATCACAAATAATGGTATTAGATGATGCTTCGTTTAACGAGGCCGGTGGCTTTGTTAAAATCTACAGCGACTATGAGAAAGCCATTGAGAAGAAAAGGAAAAGGATTGTTGACCCGTTAAACAAACTGATTAAATCAATCAATAATCATTTCAAAACAGTTGCCGAAATGTTCCAATCGGAGCATCAAAGACTGAGAAGCGAAATGAATTCTTTCCTTGCTCTTAAAAGAGCTAAGGAAGAAGCAGAGATGAAAGAGATTGAAGATGTAATCGGAGAAACTGCAGAGCCACTACTTACAGAATCAAAAATTAAGACAGAAAGTGTTACAACTTTCAAATCAAAAACCTGGGAATTGATTGATATTAACTTAGTCCCAAGAGAATATTTAATCCTTGATGAGAAAAAAATAAATGAAATTCGCAGGGATAGTGATTTATATGCCGAATCATCAATACCGGGAATTAAATTCACCGTAACTGAAAAAATCAAAACCTATTAACAAACCAAAAGGAGATACCACTATGTTTACTCAAGAACAAATCGAGTTATTGATTAAAAATAACATCATTCCAAAAGACACTCCGCCTGCTCAAGTTGATTTCTTTTTGAAAGTATGCGAAAAAAGAAAACTCGACCCATTCTTAAATCAGATTCATCTTGTTGAAAGAAAAGTAAAAAATCAATTTGGGAATTGGGAGAAGCGTTACACAATTCAGGCAGGGCTTGATGGTATGAGAGCCATAGCGCAGAGAAATGTTAAAATAATATCATACAGGCGCTGGGTTGAGAAAAGAGACGACGACCTTTATGGTTGCTGTGAAATTGAGACTGCCGACAGGGGTAAGTATTACGACGAACTACCCTTTAGCGAGTACAAGCAAACAACTTCAAGCGGAGAGCTTACTTCCTTTTGGAAGAAATTTCCGCAGACGATGATAAAAAAATGTGCAGAGGAATCAGTACTCAGAATGCTTGCACCTGAAGATTTATCCGGAGTTTATGGTGATGATGAAATGATGCAAGCTGATGAAGAAATTCCTAAACTGCAACCTAAACCAGCCGAATTAAAACCAGCCGAACAAAGGGATGATTTAATCCTTGAAAAAATTAAAACCGTTACTTATGATGGGCTTGAAGCTCTTTATAAGGAGATTAAAGTATTACCTGACAACGAAACCTATTTGGCATTACTTTCCGCTAAGAAGGTTCAACTTGAAAAAGAACTGACCAAAAAACTTAAAGACGGCTCAATAAAGGAAACGGTTGAGCAGGTAGTTGATCCGGAACCGGTTGTAGAAAATCCGGTAAAAAAATCAGTTAAAAAAACAAAGGTTAAAGCTTCTTCAATTCCTGAAAAAATCAAAGCTTGCAATACAGTTAAGGAGTTAAGAGACCTTTGGACTACATTGCCTGAAAAAGAAAGAACAGATAGTCTAAAATTCTTTACAGACAGAAAGAACGAGATAGAGAAGGGTAATGAGTAAGCGATTTATGGAGACTAACCTATTTGACGACAGCTGGTTTCTCAATCTTAGTCCCGAATATAAATTACTGTACATTTATATTCTGCTTCGTTGTAATCACGCAGGGATTTGGCAAGTTAATTTCAAGCTTGCTAATTTCCATTTGTTTGAGTTCGAAACAAGGGTTGATGAACAATCAGCCCTTAATTATTTCAAGGATATAATAGAGGTAGTTAAACCGGGTTATTGGTATATCAAAAAGTTTGTTGAATACCAATACGGAAAGCTTGGCGAAAGCAATGTCCACCAATCTGTAAGACGAGAGTTGAGTAAGTATGGTATTGAGACTGAGGAAAGGGTTATAACTTCGGCAACCGAACCAACATTAGAAGAAGTAATAGCTTATTTCGAAAGCTTAGGCCATTCAAAGACTGATGCAGAAAATTTCTATTCTTATTATTCGGCTCAAGGGTGGGAAACCAAGTCAGGCACGAGCATTAAAGCACGGTGGCGAAATAAGGTCATCGGCTTTATGAATAATCAAAAGCAGTTCCAAACGAACAAGACTGCTCCCGCTCCGGTTAAAAAGAGCATAACCGGTAAATGTAGTTGTGGTAAAAAAGCCACAATGCAAATTGAAGGTATAAATGTTTGCTCTTATGATTGCTTTATCAAAAACAAAAAAGGAGATAAAAAATGATTTACTCAGATTGTTGTAAAGCACAAATCATTCCAGGGACAGATATATGTTCCAAGTGCAAAAACCACTGCCTTGCCGTTACAGAATGTTCTGCCTGTAACGGAGAAGGGAAGTACGATGTTATTGATAGGAACAAAGTTAATTCTCAAACCATATCCCCACCATATAAAACAGTTACATGCTCCGAATGTGATGGGACGGGTTTTATATCGGCGGATTTCCCTGAAGAATGGGAGGATGAAGAATAATGTTATTAAAAGAATTTATTGAAACGAACGGCTTACCAAAAACCCTTACTCCGCTACAGATGAATCTTTCGTTAAGGAATCTTTCGTTAAATAGCGAAAGGTCTCAGTTTATTCATTTGTATGAATTTAATTATCGTCAACAGTTATATCATTTAACAAAAGAAGGAGAAAAAAAGTGGAAAGCAAACAAATCTCAGAAGCTTTAATAGATATTATAGCCAAAGAGCCGAAGATAACCGGCAGGCGTCTTGCCGGTATGCTCAAAACGAACGAGCAGGAAATAAGAGCGATAATAAACGACTTGAGAAGCAAAGGAATGCCGATAATAAGTGAAGGCAAAGGATATTTCATAAGTTATAATGAAAAACATATCCTTAACCAAATAATTTCTTTACAAGGCAGAGCAACAAAGATATTTGATGCTGTTTTGGGTTTAGAAAAAACTTTATCAATTATACAAATGAGGCAACCCGATGAAACCTAAAATATATCACGCGTACAACCCAACAAGAGTAATTATCATTGGTAAAAAGTTTACGATAATTGCTCAGAAGGATTGCGACCCGGTAATCAATGTCTCTATATGTAAAACAAGCAATAGAGCAATATCGAAAATTTATATTTCCGAAAACTACATCCACTGTACTTTCAAACAAGCAATCAGAAATTTTATCGAGGAGAATGAAATTGAGGAATTGTAAAAAGTGCGGGAAGACAATAGTTTTCCTACATAACCCTGCGACATCAAAAATAGTCCCGGTTGATTACGATTCTCTTAGTGAATTAGAGAAATCAATTCCGGAGAATCAGTTGTCTTACAATCCCGAGCATCACATTTCTCACTTCAAAACCTGTTCAGACCCAAACTACTTTTCAAAGAAGGTGAAGAAATGATAATGGCGATAATCATACTTTCCTTGGTTACAATTTCGGGAGTAGCTATCTGCTACTCCTACCAATTATTTAACCATTTAACAACCATACAAAAACAATTAGGAGACCAAGCGTTCTATTGGCTTCTAAGGAAGGAGAACAAAAATGAACAAGATAAAATTAGAGCTAATCAAAAAGAAAAATCTTTACTTACGGATTTTAGAAGCTTTAAGCTTCTCAACAGAAGTTCGAATGACAATAATCATAGCGGAGAAGGGGTTAATCTCTTCGGCAAATATTACAGACCCGGATTTGCACGAAAACTTAGTGCAGTTATATCAAAACAAATTAGACGAAGTATGCAATCTGCTCAATGAAATAGACGAGGTGCAAAATGGCTACTAAGATAATGCAGACCAGTTATTGGGCAAAAAAATATGCTATCCGGTATTTTCGTGAGCTTACCAAGAATAACAGAGTAAGTGCAAGAGTATTGTCGAGGAATGCGTCAGCCAAATGCCAATGCGGAGAAACAGGCGCTGAAGTTTATTTAATCCTATCAAGCGAAAGCATATTCAAAAAGCTCAATGAAGAAAACAAAGCAGTAATTAAAGTTGGGATATGTAGTAAATGCGGAGACAAGTTATGAAACATATAACAAAAGATGGAAAAAAAATTCCTTTGCAGGAATTAACAACCGGACACCTAATAAACATAATCAAAAAAATAAGGAATTCAAGTAAAGAGGGAATAAAGATAAAAACCGGTATTAGCGATTCTTACGGCATTGATTATGATGAGGAAATCATCACGGGCTATCTGGTATTGGAGCAGTACAATTACGACGAGTATGTTGGCGAATTATTAAAAAGAATAGAGAAAGGAATAATACAAATCAAATGAGACACCGGATAGATAAATCCCAAAAGCAAATTATCGAGCAACTAAGGAAACTTGGTTGCTCTGTTTATTCAACCGCGAGTATAGGAAACGGATTCCCTGATTTAGTAATTGGGTTCAGAGGGAAAACCTATCTTGCAGAAGTGAAGACCCCAAAAACAAACTATGGCAAATCATTAAGTGATAGTCAAATAAAATTTAAGCAGACTTGGGCAGGAGCGGAGGTTATCCTGCTCCGCTCAGTTGAAGATTTTTTGGCTCTTTTGCAAACAGAATGTTCAATTAATTTTAATAGTCAAAAATCTTTAGACACCCAAGAATAGAATACCTAACAAAATTACTTAACCAATTAGAAGGAGAACAGTTATGAACCTTGAAAGGAAGGTTTTATTGACAAAGCAGTTTCTGAAGTTTGTCCGCAACAACGATAAACACAACAGAACAAATCTTGAGGACTTCTATTGCCTTATGAAATTATCCGGAGAAGAATTTGATTTTCTTGAATCTCATCTTCTTAATTGCAGAGATTACAAAACAAATTTTATCAAATACCAACAATCTTCAAGAGCACAGTTGATAGCATATATGGACGACTTCATCAAAAGGTCGGGATTGCCCTTAAGGCCGTCATATAAAATAGCTCTCATCTCAGAATTAATTTCTATGATAAATGAAATCAGATATGCGGGATTATGTGAAGCAGTCAGCGATATTATAATTTATTCAGACACAACACCGATGGAGAGAGAATTCCTTGGCTGGATAATAGACAATGCCAAAAGAAGGTTTGGTATAAGTGTTAATGGTTTCGTTTGGGATGCCTATGCTAAAATTCCGAGAATTGAATATCTTGAGAGTTTAATAAATGAACTCCTACCTGGAAAGAATGAAGTCGTATTTTAAACAGTCTTAGCCAATGCTCAGAAATGAGTGTTGGCTTCTTTTTTTTTGCAGTCCCTAAAAGGATAGCCAAAACCCACCGAATAACCCGCCAAATTTCGCTCATATACGCTCTATGAGGCAGTTTCATTAATAATCCCTATAATTACCCCAAAAACAAAAAATATATCCTTAAAAGCGATTTATGAAAGAATTTTATTGACAATTAAATATCTGTGGTTTAAGTTTACCGGGAGTAATAACAAACTTAAGGCGGAATATGAATTTAATTGTCTGCAAAACTTTCACCTTTGATGCTTCACATCAACTACCCGACGAAGAAAAGTACGGCAAATGCCGTTCACTCCACGGACATACCTACCATCTTGAGATAGCAGTTATCGGCAGAAGACTTTTTAATTCTAACCAACATAAATTAGATTGGGTTATGGACTTTAAGGAACTAAAAGAGATTGTCCAAAGCTTGATTATAAATTATTTGGACCATAACCATATCAATTCATTGGTTGAGCTTTCAACAGCGGAAAACATTGTTGCTGATTTTATTGTTCCAAAATTAAAAGATAAGTTGCAAGAGAAGAATGTAACTCTTTACTCAGTCAAACTATGGGAAACTCCAACGAGTTACTGCGAATGGAGGTCGGACTTACAATGAGCATACTAAAAGTCAATGAAATATTTTTATCTATCCAAGGTGAAGGAGCGAGAGCAGGCACCGTAAATATTTTTATTCGTTTATCTGGATGTGATTTGACTTGCGGTTTTTGTGATACAGAATTTGAAGGCGGAAAGGAGATGACAGTTGACGAGGTATTAAAAGAGTGTAAGAAATATTCTCCGGTAAAAAATATTATTTGGACAGGCGGAGAGCCATCGTTACAACTAACAGATGAAATTGTTGACTTCTTCAATGAAAAGGGTTATTACCAAGCAATCGAAACAAACGGGAACAACAGAGTTCCTAAGAATTTAGCTTGGATAACTATATCTCCCAAAGTAGCCGAGCATGTTATTGAAAGAAATTTTGGAAACAGAGAGGTAGATGAATTGAGATATGCTTACTACTCACATAAAAAATCTGTTCCACAACCAAAAATAAAAGCAAAGCATCTCTACTTATCTCCCATCTTCAATGGTAACCAAATTGATAAAGAAAACCTTAAAACTTGCCTTCAACTAATAAAGGAAAATCCGGAATGGAAATTATCAATTCAACTTCACAAATTATTAAACCTGCCTTAACAAAAGAAGAAAGTGATTTGCTCCTTTCATCTGCTAAGATTGTTCTTAACATATTAGGAGATGGAAGTAACGGACAATTAGACACTCCCGAAAGGATAGTAAAATCCTGGGGGGAATTGCTAACAGCAGAAGAACCAAAGATTACAGTATTTGACAGCAATGGGTATGACCAAATGATTGTTGATAAGGAAATCCCTTACTATACTTTTTGTGAGCATCATTTTATACCCTTCTTCGGCACTGTTAAGATTGGTTATATCCCTGATAAAAAAATAATTGGCTTGAGCAAACTTGCAAGGATAGTTGACTACTACTCCAAACGACTAAATACTCAGGAATATTTTACTCAAAACATAGCTAACTACCTATGGGAGAAGCTAAACCCTAAAGGTGTCGGAGTGGTTGTAAAATGCCTTTTTTTACTTATAAAGAAATAATAAAGATTGCAAACAAGATTTCAGTAGATAAGTTTATCGAATTAAAATGTATTACTTCCATAGAGACCGATCAATACGACTTAATCAACCTTGAGGAGATTAAAAATGAAAAAGACGAAGAAGAAAAACCACCAACCGCAACCGAAACAGCCGAACAACCCGGACAAACCAAAGCAAGAAACCAGAGGAAGAAAAAGTAAACTTGGACAAATAAACCTACAGCAAGTAGAAGCGCTTGCAGGACTTGGCTTAACCGATAAAGAAATCGCCAATGTATTAAACATAAGCGAAAGGGCGCTCAACTATTACAAACAATACTCAAACGAGTTTTTACTCGCATTGCAGAGAGGGAAAGACAAAGCAGATGTTAGAGTAATTCAATCGCTTTATCAACAAGCTACATCCGGGAATGTAACCGCTTGTATCTTTTGGTTAAAGAATAGAAGAAAAAATCAGTGGCGCGATAAGGTTGATGTTGAACACTATGATAATTTGGAACAGCGCATATTAAATATGACAGATGAGGAGCGGAAACAAAGGATAGAAGAACTAAAGCGGAAACTCTTAAATGAAGCCAACGACTGAGGAATTGGTTGAGCTTCAACTACTGCTTGATATTGAAGAAGCTATTAAGAGAAGGAAAAGCTTTTGGGAATATTGTTTATATATGGACCCAAAGTTTTTTACTCCTGCAAAAGAATATCTTCATAAGATTGCCAACGCATTACAGCTTGTTTATGAGGGACATATTAAAAAGATTGCAATCTCATTACCACCAAGAGCGGGCAAGTCTTATCTTACTTCTTTATGGGTCACCTGGGTCATCGGTAAGGAAAGTAAAAACCCCAATTTATCTATAATGAGAAATTCTTACGGCAATAAAATGGCAAATAAATTTTCTTATGATATAAGAGAAATAATTTTAGGAGATAAATTCAAAAGAACATTTCCTTATGTTGAGCTTAAACCGGATAAATCTTCTGTTGACGATTGGGCAATAACAACCGCCAATCAATCAACTTATTTTTGTGCTGGGGTTGGTGGAGCAATAACAGGTAAAGGATGTAAGACTGCAGGCATATTAGACGACCCGATTAAAAATATCGAAGAAGGATTAAGCAACACGGTATTAGAAAAAACCTGGCAGTGGGTTACTTCGACACATTACTCAAGATTTGAACAAGGTTGTCCGAATATTTTAATTGGAACGCGGTGGAATAAGAAAGACCCGATAGGCAGAGCAGTAGCAGAAGACAACGGAGAAGGTTGGCATCAGATTGTTATCCCTGCTATTGATGAGAATGGTAAAAGTTTTTGTGAAGAAGTTAAGACAACGGAAGAATACCAAAACATAAGGAAGATTACTTCAGACTTTATTTGGGAATCCGTTTATCAGCAACATCCGATAGACACGGTTTCACTGCTTTATCCCGAAAATGAATTAAAACGGTTTACTCTTAAAGATGTTGAAGATTTAATAAGAAGCAATGGCTTTGATGCAATTATTGGTTACACAGATACTGCAGACGAAGGCAAGGATTATCTTGCAAGTGCTGTTATTGGGATTAAAGGAGACAAATACTTTTTAGTTGATGTGGTATATACTCAAGACCCAATCGAGGTAACTCAACCATTAGTAGCAGATTTAATCATCAGAACGAATCAAAATCTACACACTGTTGAAAGTAACTCAGGCGGGAAAAGTTTTGCATTAAAACTAAGAGAACTTGTAAACAACAAGTCGGGAACATATATTAAATGGAAACCAACCACCAAAAACAAGGAGACAAGAATCCTTATGATGAGTGGTTTCATAAAAAATAGTTTTTATTTCCGTTCAGATATTGAGTATGGCTCTATGTACTACAAATTCTTAAATGAAGTAACTTCTTATAGCCGATTAAGTGATAACGAGTATGATGACGCTACCGATTGCTTAACCGGACTTGCCGAAATGGTTTATCAAGGTAACAGAATTCAAGTTTTACAATAGGAGAAACAAAATGAACAACTACTTAACCCAAACAGATTTAGTAAATCTAAAATTAACAGAGATAACAAATTCTTTGTGGACAAAAAGATTGAAAAGCATTATTGATGATTTCAAGAAATCTGAGTTTTACTCACAGGCGGTTAGAGGAGAACAATACTACAACTACAAACACGACATTATCAATCACAAGAGATACTATTATGTTGATGGAGTGAAAGTAACAGACCAAACCAAACCAAACAACAAACTTATCCATAACTTCTTTGAATTATTAGTAGACCAGAAAGCGGGCTACATTGCAGGCAAACCAATTACTATTACATATTCTAAGGACGATGAGAACAAGACAATGCTCACTATGATTAGCAATGTAGTTGGAAAAATGTTTGATGATTTTATTGTTGAGCTTATTAAAAAGGTAAGCCAAAGAGGAGTTGATTATATCCACCCCTATTTAGATGAAGAAGGGAATTTCAGATATACAATTATACCCGGTACAGAAGTAATCCCGATTTACGATACAGAGTATCAAGACCGGTTACTTTCGGTAATTAGATTTTATGAGGTACAGTACTATGACGAAACAAAAGCAGAGCTAAAGGCGGAAACCAGATATATGGTTGAATGGTGGGATAAGAATGCGGTTGTAAAATTTGAACAGAAAGAAGACAATACATTCGCAATGGTTTCTGTTACAGGGCATTTCCAATCAATTGACCAAGCAACAAATAGGGTAACAGAATATTCGTGGGATGAAGTCCCTTTTATCCCGGTAAGAAATAATGCAGAAAACAAAAGCGATTTAACACCCGACATCAAAAGCTTAATTGATGCCTATAACTTAGTAAAGAGCGGTTGGTTAAATGATTTGGAAGAATTGCAGGAATTGATATTTATATTAAAGGGTTACATGGGATTTGGGAGCGGAAGCAATAAGCTTTCACAATTCTTAAAAAACCTTAAAGAAAATAAAGCGATAGCGGTTGATGAAAATGGCGGTGTCGATACAATAAGAAGCGAAATCCCGGTCGAGGCAAAGAAGGAGTTTTTGAAAATTACGCGTGAAGAAATTTTTTATCTTGGGAAAGGTATTGATATCACTCACGATAAGTTTGCTTCTGCTCCGAGTGGAATAGCATTGAAATTCCTTTACAGCGGTCTTGATTTGAAATCGAACAATCTCATAAGACATCTTAATTATTCTCTTGAAAGATTTTTTTATTTCGTTTGCAGGTATATCAATCTTAGGGACCGAGTGGATATAGACTATAAAGAAATTTCTTACAACTTTAATAAGTCAATGATATTCAACGAGAATGAGAAGGTAGATATTTTAGTTAAGTCAGAAGGGTTGTTAAGTAAAGAAACTCTCATTGCCAACCATCCGCTTGTTGAAGATGTCGAAACGGAGCTTAAAAGAATTTCAGAAGACAGAGACAATGAAATCAATTTTGGATTAAGGTTTGTAAATGCTTCCGGACAGCAGTAGAATAAATAAAGCACTTGGTAAAGAGTTCAAAGAACTTGATAGAGCTTACTTAAATCTTTTGGGTGAGCAGGATAAAAAACTCATTGCTTCATATCGAACCGCTCTTAAAAGCGTACAGGATAAAATCGCTCAGACCTACAGAGACTTCGGAGACAAGCCAACAATTACTCAGCTCAGGAAATACGATAGATTAACTAAAATCGAAACCGATATATTAAAAAGACTTAATGAGCTTGAGAGCGAAGTCAAAACATATATCTCAAAACAGAGAAAATACTCTTTGGTGGTTGGCAAGAGAGATAGCGCTACAATAATCAACAAGACATTCGGAGTTGAATTTGTACCTGCAAGATACTCAGAAGCGTCAATTGTTAAATACTTGGAAGATACGCTTTGGATTGATGCTCTGAAGGTAAGCACAAGTAAATTATTCACGGAGATTAAGAGAGAGTTTGAAACAATACTAAGAGCCAATGCAAGGGAAGAAATAATCAGCGGTGCGCTTGAGGGAAAGAGTATAAGAGAGCTTTCCAAATATTTAATGGAAAGATTTGATGTTGGTTATAACAGAGCGAAAGTAATTGCCTGGACGGAGACACATAAATTTTATAACATAGGTAGAAATGATAGCATAAACGAAGCCATTGAGAACGCTCCCGAATATGGATTAAAGGCGTTCAAAGTTTGGAGACACAACGGAATCGGGAAACCAAGACCAGAGCATGTAGAAGCAGACGGGCAAAGAGCAGATGAAAACGGAATGTTCAATGTGGGTGGGGAAGAATTAGAAGCACCGGGATTAGGCACAGACCCTGCAAATAATATAAATTGCCACTGTACTATTGACTTAGTTATTGAAAAAGAATAAGTTTGACTAAACATTTAACAACCATAAGGAGAAAAACAATGAACATTAAATCACTTTCAATCAGAGAAGATGCTATAACAGTATCTTACTATCCTTCGCAGTTATCCGGTAGTTTGGTTACCATTAAGTTAAAAAAGACTTCAAATTTTAATTACGATGAAATTATTGATTGGTTTGCAAAGGAATTTTCTATAAAGACGCTCAAAAAGAAATTTGATATTTTCTTGAGGGGGTATTCAATTTCGGGGACCAAAATCAATGGAATTGTAGTAGGAGAAGAAGTAAAACTAACCTTTGAGTTTATCTCAATAGATAAAGAGCAGTCTTTTGTAATAACTACCGCGAAAATTAAAAAAGATGAATTGATAGGTTTAATTCATAAGTTCGGAGCACAAGTAAAGACATTTGTTAAGACATATAATAAACAATTATCGTTGTTTCCGGTAATTGGGGCAGAAACTACGTTTAACCTTGAGTTGGTCCCGGTTAATGCTGAATAAATTTGATTTTTGGCGGTTTGGAAGCTCTATACAATGATTTTATTGCTTGTCCGATAATTATATAGGGTTTTTGATAAAACTCCCTTAAAACTCATTTATGAAAGAATTTTAATGAACTCTTAAGCAAGGGTTAGTTAAGACTTGGGCAAGGGTTGGCCAAGACTTGGGCAAGGGCTAAGGATAAGGATAAGGATAAGGATAAATATTTATAAAGAGATTAATTAAAAAACTTTTGAAATTTGACAAAGGGCATTCAAACAAGTATATTGATTATAGACGCTTTAGTATCTCAGTCGTAAAACGAGAGAGTGTTTACCGGACAGACCGGGACAAAAACTGCACACAAACTAATAAGAAAGGTTAATAAAATGGATGAATTAAAAAAACTTCTTGGTGATGATTTATTTAATCAGGTTTCTCAGAAACTTGGTGACAAAAAATTGTTTCTGCACAATGCTACAGACAAGGTCTTAATTGATGATGGTAAAAGTTTTATTCCGTATCACAGATTCGAAGAAGTAAACACAAAGAATAAGCAGTTGCAGGAGCAGTTAAAAAAGTATGAGGAAGATATTAAGAAAATGCAGGAAGATGTAAAAGGGAATGCAGAGCTTGTTTTGAAACTAAAGGAGTTAGAAGAAAACAACAAAAAATTCCAGAAAGAATTTTCGGAGAAAGAATTGTTGTTAAAAAAACAACTTGCTCTTAAAGAAGCCCTGCTCAATGAAGGAGTAACCGATAACGAGGCAAGAGAATTATTGCTGGTTAAATTTGATTTGAATAAAATCGAATTAGAAAACGATAAAGTAAAAAACTTCTCTGAATTGGTTAAGCCGATTAAAGAGAATAAAACTCTTGCGTCATTATTCAGCACACAAAAGTTCCAAGGTAAAGGTCCCAACAAAGGAACACAAACACCTACGGACTTTTTCACAAGAGAGCAGGTTGAGGCAATGAGCCAAGAAGAAGTAGTTGCAAACTACGATAAAATTATTCAGTCTATGAAAAATTGGGAATAATAAACAGGAGATATTTAGATGTTACAAAACTTCATAAAAACAATTTGGGTCGCTGGGTTAATGAAGTCCTTGGAAAAAGCCCATGTATTTGCTTCGTTGGCAAATAGGGAGTATCAGGGACAAATTCAATCGCTTGGCGATAAAGTAAGAATCTTAGGGGTTAGTGAAGTGCCTATCAAAAACTACTCCCGAGATTCTGATATTGATGTTCCAACCGACGCTCAGGATTGGGCAACAGAGTTGGAAATTGATCAGGCATACTATTTCAATTTCAAAGTCAATGATGTTGACGCCGTTCAAAGAAAACCGGAAGTATTATCACAGCTTACACAGAATGCAGGTAACGGATTCAGAGATAAAGTTGATTTGCATTTCTCAAGTAAGTGGGCAGACGCCGGTTATCAAATCTACTCAACAGGTACAACCCCTTACACAGTAACAAGCTTAAATGTTGATGATGCCATACTGCATGTAAAAGAAGTTGCGGGCAAAAACAATCTTCCTACCGAAGGGAGATTTATGGTTGTCCCTGAATGGTTCCACAATAAACTTGTTCTTGCTGGATTGATAGTAAAGACAAACAATGATGAGTTGTTTGCCAACGGTAGAATCGGCAGGGTACTTGGCTTTGATATGTATCTCAGTAATAATATCAGCGAATCAAGTCCGAACACTGATGTCAAGATAATTGCCGGTGTTAAAAACCAATCTCTGTCTTTTGCTGATTCTATAAACAGCATTGAAGCTTATAGACCAGAAAAGAGATTTGAGGACGCAGTAAAAGGGCTTTACATATTTGGTGGCAAGATAATGAGACCAGATATGACCCTTTGTTTGCACGCAACTAAAGGCGCTGAAGCTTAATTAAATGAAAGGAGTTTAATAAATGGCTATTCAAACAATAACCCCGGTTCAACTTGTCAAGAATAGTGCTACATCAAACATAGTCCCTTCGGGCGGAACCGCTATTGTCGCTGCGGATACTTTCAGGATTAAATATCCGCAAGAAGGTAAATTACTTCTTATGTTCAACAATACCTTTGCAGGCGCAAAAGTATTTACGGTTAATCCCGGAAGTTTTCCCTATTCAGTACAAGGCAAGTTAGATGTATCGCTTGCTCAAAATGATGTTAAATATCTTATTGTTTCTACAGACAGATTTGTAGATAATGATGGGTATGTCAACATAACTTTTGAGGCAGGCACAACCGGATTCGTAAGAGCATTTTACTTACCATAAGAAGTGCTATCTCCTTCTTTGGTTGTTAGGTGAGCGGACTACTTTCGGGTAGTCCGTATTTATAAACTTAGGAGAATAAAAATGAATAAGGAAAGATGTCCATATTGTCACAAGGTCTATCTTAAAAATCAAAAACCGCTTCATCTAAAGTATTGCTATCGTTATAGTAGATTGCTCAAAGCTAATAAATTAAATCCCGATGGCACTATCATAACAAACAAACCAAAGGCAAAAGACAATGCTAACTCTAAGCGAAATAAAACAAAGCTTAAAAATAAAGTCTAATGAATTTGATTCATTGATTGAAAATTTAATTACCCCATGCACGCAGGAAGTAATAAGCTACACAAATAATTTTTTTGTAAGTCCGAGTCTTGTTTTTGAAGAACGAATTACTTTTGAAGAAGGCGTCGGAGTTCAAACTAAAATAAAGCTTACATCGGAGTTGACTTCTTTCCCTGCTTCTGGATGGGTTGCTATTCGTCTTGGTAGTTTGAATAATGGTGTTTATAAATATGAGAAAGCACAGGACGGCCTTTCGCTGTTGGTCCCAAACTATATGGTGATTGGTTCTGATAATTGCCTGCTCAGTTATTGTGAGTTTCCGCAGGATGTTAAAATGAATTTCCCTATGCTCATTGCATACTATCTTTATAAGAAGGGAGTATTCGAAAAGAGCGAATCTTTACCCGGTGGATATTCTGTATCATATAAAAACAAACAAGAATTATTGAATAATCTGTTTGGTCTTTATAGGGTGCTTTAATGTTCCGGGATTACTTCCAAACATATTCAGTCTTAAGAAGAACAAAAGTACCGGACAATAAAGGTTCGTTTACCTATAATGAAACCACTGTTGAAACCCTTGGTTACTTACAGTATGTATCTCAGTCGGAGAAATATTTCGCTATGCAGAACGGTTCAAGTTTGACAGCAAGATTTTATACCGATGACGATACTTTGAATATTAATGACATAGTGATTGACGGAGCGGGAAGAAGGTTCAGGATAATTGATAAAATAAAATTCGTTCATTTGTTTTATGAGTTAGGGCAAGACAATGCGGGTTAGTGTGAATAAAGAGGTTTTAAGAAGATATGAAGACCGCTTAAACGGAGCATTAAAATTACTTGGGAATATTGTGGTTACCGATGTCCAACAAAGAATAAGGAAGAACGACAGTGTTGTAACCGGGAACTTATTAAATAGTATATCATCTGTATTAAATGAAGCGGATAATGAGATAAGCATAGGAACAAATGTTGTCTATGCTCCGAGAGTTGAGTTCGGCTTTGTAGGAACAGATTCTCTTGGCAGAACATTTAATCAACAACCCAAATCTTATTTAAGAATAACACTAAAAGAGAATGAAGAAAAATACCACAAACTATTAGCATATATGGTGAAAAAGAATGGTTGATGAATTAAGAGAGAAAGTTTTCAATTTGCTTTCGTCGGTAATAACAACTTATTATATGAAAGCCCCGACCGGTCAGCAAATTCCTTATTGTGTCTTTACTTTTTATCTTATTCCGCATTCCTTCGACACCGGGAGTAGTTTTGAATCTGTTCAAATGCAGGTTTCTGTATTTGATAACCAGCTTACAAGAATGTTCGCCACAGATGATTCAATAGTTGCGGTTCTTGATAATGCAGAGAGTTCGTTAAATTTAACCGCTTATAATTGTTCTGCAATCAAGCGAAAATTTATCAAGTATGAGCAGAGCGATAATATATACGCTTCTCATATTGAATATGAAATAACTTTTAACAATTAAGGAGAATAACAATGCCAAAAATATCAGGAAAAGATTTAGAGTTCTGGTTTGACGGGAAAGAATATCCCGTTTTATCGGTAAGCTTTTCGGAGGAGTTTGACCAGCTTGAAGCAACCGATACAAGTACTCCCGGTGATGGGAAAGACTTTGAGCTTGGAAGAGCCAACAGGGAAATATCTGTTGAAATGTTTCTTTATACTCCGGACGGTGCGGAAATAAATTCGGGTACTTTGGTTGCTGGGAAGAAATACAGAGTAACCGCTAAGTCAACAGTCCTTACCGCCTATGATATTGGACAGATATTCGTCGCAAACGGCACGGAAGTAATGTCTGCAAATGATAAAGTGGTTCCGCTTGGCGATAGAATCACAGGCAAGGATATGAGCTTTAGCTTTAATTCGGTTACTGTCCCGGTTACTGATGCAGATGTGTCGATAAATTACGATACTCAGGATTCAACCGATACATCCACAGTTGGTGATGCTTCTGAGGTTGGTGTTTCAAGAGCAGAGCGTGAAAGCAAAATCTCTCTTATTGCCAAATCGGAAGACACAGATTTGCTCACTACAAACCCAACCGCTCAAAGTGCAACACTTACATTCAAAACCGGACAAACAATTTCAGGCCAAGCAATTCCGGTAAGTAAGAACATTGCTGATGAAACACTTGGGTTGGCAAAGGTCGATTATTCATTCAAGTGGAAAGGCGCTCCAACAGAGACAGCACTCGGATTGCCAACAGCACAGGAAAAGACCTTCAAAATAATTCTCAAAAGAGGAGCGTCAACAAATAAACAGTACACCGGGAATGCAATAATCACAAGCAAACAGATTACTTCCAATGTTAAAGAATTAACTAAAATGACGCTTGGTATGTTCATTAACGGAGCGGTTACTTATGCAGTCGCAAACTAATAGAGCATTTGTAAAGGTTATTATAGACGGTCGCGAGCTAAAGCTTTCTGAAAGGACGGCACGCGACCAATATGTTCTTTCGCAAGACATTACTCAAAGTAGTGGCGATAAAAAGGATGTTTATTTGTATTTGGTCATGCTGGTGTATCAGGGATTGAAAATAAATCTAAAAGAATTAAAGTGGTATGAATTTATAAAGAAGATTAAAATAAAAAGAATCATAAACCCTAAGAATTTGTTCTTTAAGCTTTCATTTTCGCAGTTGAATGAATATGCAGAGAAAATAGTTGAGCTTGAGAACAGAACAGTCAAAAAAAAAACACAACCGGCAGACCAATCTCAAGAATAATGGCTAAGACTTTAATTAGCCACTTCATAAACATTCCTTATGACTCGGTAGAAGAACTACCTATTTCGGAGTATTACCAATTATTAGAAGTATGCATTAAGTTTCTTTCGTTTTACAATGGACAAGGAATGGATTTTCAGCTTGATGAGGATAAACACAAAGAATTCCTGGAAGAAATAGAATTATTCAAATCACAAGGAAGACTTAACTAATGGCAGAAGAAATAGGGAAACTGTATATAACAATAAGAGCAGAGCTTGACCAACTCAAAAAAGATATTTCTGATGTAAGAGATTATCTATCAAGAGAAGGGAAAAAAACCGAAAGGAGTTGGAAGTTCAAGGGACAGTTTGATAATTCAATAATGAAGCTCAGAATCTCAGAGCTTCAAGCACTAAGAAACAAACTGCAGGCACAGTTTGACCGCAAATTAAAGATGGATGTTGATGCAAGCTCTCTAAACAGAACAAGGCAACAGATACAGTCAATTGATAATGCTCTTTCGGGGGTACAAAAAACAGGCATGGGCTTGGGAAAGGGTTTATTAGTTGGTTTCCTTGCAACACAAGGCATACAGACTTTAATAGGCCTTCTCAGAAGTTCGGCACAGGCATCACAAGAAAGCATTAAAGCACAGATGCAGATTGAACAAGCAGTAAAGCAAACAGGGATGGCAGCGGGTTTTACTGCCGACGAATTATTCAAGATGGCATCAGAACTACAGAAGCTTACCGGAATTGATGACGACCAAATACTCCAAGATGTTACTAATCAGCTTCTTACATTTACTAAAATATCCGGAGAAAGTTTTAAGCGGGCACAAAAAGCGGTATTGGACTTGAATGCCGTGATTCAAAAAGGGGAATTAAGTGGACTATCTTCTCAGGCAATCCAATTAGGGAAAGCACTTGAAAATCCGATAACAGGCATAACCGCTTTATCAAGAGCAGGAGTTACTTTTACTGAACAACAGAAAGCGCAAATAAAAGTTCTTGTTGATAGCGGGAATATTTTAGAAGCACAAAAAATTATCTTAGATGAAATAGAAGCGAAGTACGGCAATCAAGCAGAGGCCATAAACAAATCAACTTATGGAATAAAAAACTTTACCGCTGCGTGGGGTGATTTTTTAGAAAAGATAGGGAAGCCGATACTGATGGCTCTCGGTGCGATTGCAACAGAACTCTATAAAGTGTTACAAATATTTGATGTGTCTGCGGTTACTTTTGAAGAACAAAAACAAAAAGTCACCGAACTTGACAGTAAAATTCCCGGACTTCTTTCTAAGTATGAACAACTTGCAAGCAAGGGTTCGTTAAACACAAACGAACAAACCGAACTTAATTCAGTAATAAAACAAATTGCAGAGCTTGTACCAAGAGCGGTAACGGAGTTTGATAAATACGGGAATGCTTTATCTATAAATGCTCAAAAGGTAAGGCAGTATGTTGATGAGGAAAAGAAGCGACTTGCCGTAGTCAATAAAGCAGAAATTCAAGGATGGGAATCACAAAAGAGGATATTAGAGCAAAGACAAAAACTGCTTAAATCTGAATTGGACAGAATGGTTAAGACCGGACAAAAAACAATAACGATTCCCACCGCGCAGGGTGTTCAGGAAGTAACTATAAGGGTAACAGATAAAGACATTAAAGATTCACAGAAAAAGCTTAGCGATTTATCTAAAGAGATTGAAGGAGTTACAGAACAGATAAACTTTCTCAAAGGCGAAAGTAAGGATTTTGGTAATTCAATTACCCAATCAGGGGTAACTACTTATGTTGATGAAATATTAAATAGTTATGAAGAACAAAAAAACAAATTGGACCAAATAAAGGCAAGGTTAAAGGAAGGTAATCTTACTGCGGAAGAAAGGAAGATATTAACCAATGAACAAATAAAGCTTGAGGAAGAATTGTATGGAAAGATTAAGAAAACTTCCGGAATAAAAAACCTTGGTTATTCACCGGAACAAATTGTTCAATTTGAAAAGCTTAAATTTGCGGTTTCCGAATATATTGATTATAGGAAGAAGCTCATTGAACTTGAGTATAAAAACGAAGTTGAACAGGCAAAAGGCAATTCAGACTTAATTGCAGAGGCGGAGTTTAACAAAAATCTCAAGCTTGAAGAATTAAAACAGGAGAAGGTTGATTTTGATAAGAAAATGAACGAACAATCGTTGAAGGATTATGAAGACACAGTCGGCAAGATTGAGCAGGAAAATAAAAAACACTTAGATGAATTAGAGAAACAGAGATTAGACTATGAAGCCAAAAAGCAGAAAGCAGTAGATGAATATTACTCCGGACTAAAAGTAAAAGACGAATCTTATTTCGATTGGAGACTTCAAAAGATAGCAGAAGAATCAGAGGCGCTGTTGAATGCTACCGGTAATTCTCTTATGGCTAAGCAATATGAGATTGACCAAATGAAAGCTCTTGAAGAAGAATATTTTAATTGGAAGATTGATAAACTGCTACAATCAAGCGGTGGCGGAGATTTGTTAAGGATTCAGTTGGCCGGAATAACCAATGCGTATGATACTCTATGGCAAACAATCGCAGACAGCACAATGTCCGGAAGCGAAAGAGTGATGAAAATTTGGGATTCCTTCAAGGCGGGGTTGTTGGGAACTTTTGCGGAGATATTGAAGGAATATATTACCAACTCTATCAAACAAATGGTAGTTGCGGATAAATTCAAAGCACTTGAATTAGCCAAAGGCACAGCACTTGGACAGTCGCTTGCTCTTGCCTACGCTCCCGCAGCCATAAATGCTTCTATAATGACTTTCGGTTCTGCGTCGGCAATCGGGTTGGCTTCATATTCAACCGCTTTACAGTCTGGTATCGCACAGAATATATTAGGTGGAATACCAAAGTTTGCAACCGGCGGAGAGATGGTTGTACCACCCGGATTTCCAAACGATTCATTTCCTGCATTATTTACAAGCGGAGAAAAGATAAAGGCAACACCGAAAGGCAAGGTAGGAGAAGAAGTTAAATTATTGAATGAAGTAATCAATAGTATAAGGGCTTTAACGAAAACCCTTTATGAGAAGCCAACATCTCCGACAATCGTCGCCAATATTGATGCTTTGAGATTTACAGAATCAGAGGTTTTACCTAACATTCAAAAAGTAATTAAGTCGGGTAAAAAAATATGATACCTGTTATTAAAGTAGAATGGAAAAGCACACAGTTTGATTGGCAGGACATTACTTCCAAAGTAATGCTTCCTTTGAGATTCTTTTATTGTAAAAGAAATCTTGATTATTCTGTCGTTCTTACAGAGACAAATCTTGATTGTAAAGATTCGCTGAACCCAAGTGTTTCAATGCAAACATATTTTAGAGATTGGAATTTAAGAATAAGAATTCTTGTTGATGGAGTTGTAAGATATACCGGATATGTTGATGATATATCTTACTTAAAAGAAAAAAAAGTTTGGCGATTAAACATAAAATCTTTCCTTCATAAATTTACCCAACAAGATGCTTCAACAAACATCTTCTCTTTCATTGGGACCGGAACTCCAACACAAAGACAATACTATGTTGATGGAAACGGGAAAATATATGTGCAAATGTTATGGTTGCTTTACAAACTATTTCAACAGGTTTCGTTTGGTTTGGACTATACCGATGTAGAGGGACAAATTTGGAGACCGTATGATGGCAACTATTATCTTGAAGACTTATATTACGAACAAATTAAATTTGATTTGAATATGTTGCAGTGTTGGAACCAACCCGATACAGCAAATAGAGTAAATCTATTAAACACTGAAAAGGACTACGCTTCAAATAAGCTAAATGCCTTTGATATGTTATCTTACTTGTGTTCAACTTTTGGTTTTAGCATTACTCCAATCGGAGATATGAATTATAAATTATGGAGATTAAGAACGGTAGCAGAACGGAACTACGATACTTCTGTTAATTCAGAAATTTACTCTTATGATAAAAAACAGGTTGAAGCAGAATTTACTTCTGCAGAAGGGTACACGGTAATCCATACGCTTGGTAATGAAACCGATACAGGAGCTATTGTCCCATCTCAAGATAGGGAATACTACTATGATACAGTAAATGTAGTTAATCCGCGTGAAGTCAAAACGGTAATAATCGGAGAAGGTAAATATCAGGTTGATTTGATGAAACACTTTATGGTAATAAAAGAGCATGGAGCATCTACTCCACCGCTCCACTCTTTGTCTGGTTCGGTTGACCCAAAAGATGTCGGGAAGTTATTTGCTTTACCGAAATACCAAATGCCGACAATAGAAACATTCACAAGAAAAGTCGATTTTTCAAAACCCTGCGTAATGGAAAACGAGTTTGTGTTTGATGAAAACAATTACTATTCAAAGATAACTCAGGAGACAATGATTGTTTTATAATGAAAAAGAATTAATCGCCTTAATTCATAAACATTCAAGAATAATAGCAAACAGTATTACTATCGTTGACCCGAATGCAGTCCCTAAGACATTAGGGCAAGCGAAAGGAGATTTGATTGTTTTTCAATCGGCAGAAACACCGGTAAGGTTACCCATCGGTAGCGATAATAATTTGTTGGCTGCAGACAGCACACAAGCCACCGGTCTTGCTTACAAACAAATAACCGGCACCGCTCCGATAGTTGTTTCCGGCTTGGCAATTTCATTAAATTATATAGCACCGTTAACTCTCTCAACAAATAATTTAACTCTGAATTATAATACCACAAATCTCAAACTTACAAGTAATCAATTAGACACCATACAGAATATAGCAACAACGAGTTCGCCAACTTTTAACCTGCCAAATTTTACTGGTGGAATAAAAATAAATGGTGCTACGCTAAGTGATGCTTCAAGAAAATTAACGGCGGCGGATATAATTTCAGATGGTTA
>Ga0209381_1001697_pt1 | contig 33190 bp, 28 predicted proteins | sample DewCreD2012metaG_FD_184111 | JGI IMG/M metagenome (GOLD analysis project Ga0209381, IMG submission 184111) | Hot spring sediment bacterial and archeal communities from British Columbia, Canada, to study Microbial Dark Matter (Phase II) - Dewar... ... | reverse complement strand
AGTAGTGGGTGGAGAATGTCTGCGTGGAAAAACTCTTGCCACAGCAGCTGCAGCGATAGCGCCGCACCTTCCCGAAGGCCTTGGTGGCATACCAGCCTGTGGCCCAGGCCCAGGGCCTGTCCGGTGCTGCCTTGTGGTAGGCACATCCAGGATTGGGACAGAAGGCAAACCAGTGCACAGCATACCTCCCTGACCGCAGAAGCGGTCAAAGAGGATATCGCCTGGTCTGGCTTCTTTCCTTCAAATCTTTACACAAGGTTCAGAACACTAAGCAAGACATCCCCCAGCCTGAACCCATGAGGGGCATGATAATTGGACCAGCAGAATCAGGATAAACGGACCGGGTTTCGTGGCGTTCACCTTCCCCTGCGCGCAACCGCTTCGATTTCAAAAAGGGAAACTAAAAAAAATCGAATTGACAAGCACTCCTTTTATTTCGACAGCATCATTTCCAGCAAATTATTTCGCGTAACTACCGCCGTCTGCCCGCCATAGGTTTTTATCCATGCCGCAGGGATTTTTGCCTTTTCATCCTGCCACTTGATCTCGCAGCCGGTCAGTTCCCCTTGTTTTTCAATCACAAGATCGAGTTCTTTCTGATCATAGGTTCGCCAAAAGTAGAACTGCGCAAAATCACCCGCGTATTCGCTTTTCTTGACAAATTCCATTACCACAAAATTCTCCCACATCGCACCGATATCAGTACGAAGCTCGAGCCTGTTGAAATTGTTGATCACTGCGTTTCGTATTCCAATATCCCAGAAATAATATTTTGCCGATTTGGAAATTTCGTTGCGGAGATTTTTTGCGAAAGCGCCGACCTTCTTGATCACGAATGCCTTTTCGAGCAAATCGATATAGCGCTCAACCGTGTTCTTGGACAGACCGATCTTGGTCGCGATTTCGTTCAAGGATACTTCATTTCCGATCTGCAGCGCCAGCAATCGAAGGATATCCTGCAGTTTGTGCGAATTCTTGATTTGCTCGAGTGCGAAAATATCCTTGAAGAGATAGCCGTTCCGAATGTTGATCAGATATTCGATTTTATCCCGCTGATCCGGCATTGAAAAAACCTCCGGATACATGCCGTAGAGCAGGTATGATTCGAAACTTTGCAATATATCGAATGGCTCAAACTGGTTTAGCAGCTCGACAAGACTCAATGGATACAGCACTCTGGTAATGCTTCTGCCGGTAAGCGGTTCGGAAGCGTGTTGAGAAATGTTAAAAGCGCTGGAACCTGTTATGATAAAGCACTTTTCAGGAAACATGTCGACCAGCATTTTGAGGCATTCACCCACATGGTCGATATACTGGGCTTCGTCGATAAAAATAATGTCATAGGAATTGAAATACAGCCGGTATGTCTCCGGATTCCGAGCAAGCAAAATCCTTGCTAGATCCAGGTTTTCCCCTGTGTCCACAAAAATCCTGCCGCTGCGTTCCGCAAGCAGCCGTTTGACCAGCATGGTTTTGCCGACCCGCCGAGCACCATACAGAATTACCACTTTCCCCGGCCTGAAAAGAGAGTCCGGAACGGTTTCATACATGCGCTGAATCCACTGCATAACCAAACCTTAGGCTGTTATATTAAAATTGTCAACCTATTGACAAAATTTATTTAAATATTGTCAATTAACTGACAGAATTCAAACATAATTTGGCTAGTCGCCGCCCAGGCGTGCCATGACAATGTTTCGCCTCACTAAGGTGGAGCACTTGGTTCAGGGCATTTGAAGAAAATTATTCGATTTCGGTACCGATCTATGCGAGTCCCATAATAGTAAAAAGCAAATTTCCTCTTATCCTCCCCTACACCCCCACAACCTTCCCTTCCTGGATTGAGCGATAGGCAGCTTCGACAATTCGAACTGCCGCAAGACCATCCTCGCCAGTCACCGCGGGCTCGCGGCCTTCGCGGATGGCCGCAATGAATTCCCCGATCATTTCCTGGTTTGCATCGGAACCCCAGTAGAGCCAGCGCGGCGCCAAACCGCTGTCTCCGTGGCTGTGGGCAGTCGTCCAGTCGTGGTCACGAGCAGCTCCAGGCACAGTACCGGTCTCGCTGGCAGGAACGACCGAAGCGCCTGCACTCACCCTCGAAGCCTTCGGCGCTGGATAGAGCGTCAGGTTCTGCCTGAACGCATCGACGCGAACAGCCCCCTTGTCCGTGATGAGATCGAAGGACAATCCACCCCAGCTTGGCCAGCTCGCAGGCCTTGACCACGAGCAATCGATCGTCGCAAAAATGCCGTTTTCGAACTGCATCGACACCATGCCGCCTGTCTCCACCTGCACTTCATCGGCATGAAAAATCCGGTTGGCTGCCGCATAGACTTCGACAACCTCCATCCCCAAATACCAGCGCATGATATCTGCAAGGTGGACCACATGGTCAGCAATGGCCCCGCCCCCGGCAAGCACCGGGTCCGTGAACCAGGCTCTGTCCCTGGGGGGCAGCTGTCCCTGGTTCGAAGCGTTGAAACAGAGCGGCCTCCCCAATCTGCCAGAAAGAAGCTCATCTCTGACTGTCCGCACGGGAACAGAGAATCGCATCGGGAATGCGGTCATCAAGATGACGCCCGCTTTTCTGGCGGCACGCACGATATCCTCTGCATCCCGTACCTTCGTTGCCAGCGGCTTCTCGCACAATATGTGCATACCGCGCTTTGCTGCTTTCAGCGCAAGTTCCCTGTGAAGCGCGTTTTCGCTGGTTATGATGACACCATCGAGCTTCTGCCCAAGCAGGGCTTCATAGCTTTCAAAATAGTCAAGACCATATTGCCGGGCGAAGGCTGTTCCCCGTTCGTGATCATGGTCTGCGATTCCAGCAATGTGCACTTCCGGAATCGAACGCAGGCATCCAACATATGCATCAGCATGGACATGCGCAGCACTCATTATCCCGATGTTCATCGCTGGCCTCCTTTCGATGTGCCATGCTCGCCATCCAGTTCGGGCCCGGTCTTCGGCTCCTTCTCTCCGCGCTCTCCGCGCGGTTCCAGTTCGACCGCCTGTCCCGTTCTTGCAGATTCGATCGCTGCGCAGGCGATTTTGAGCGCGGCAAGACCGTCCTCGGCGCTGACTCTCGGTTCGCCGCCTTCATTGAGGCATCGATAGAAATCCGCAATTTCGAGGTCATAGGGACTTTCTGCCAGAGGGCTTGCAGGCAGCCCGACATCGGGCGCATCGCTTGTCTCCTGCCTGATCAGCGCTTCGATGGGAGATTCCGATTCAGAGTCGTGCTGGATGATGCCTCCATCACCACAGATTTCGAACCCTGTTCTGAAAACCGGCGGCGGATAGGCCCAGGCGCCGGAGACATGCGACAATGCCCCCGATGCGTGCGCGAGTATCACCATTCCGTAGTCTGCAGGGCTGTCCTTCCTGTATGAAGTCACTTTTCTTGCATAGACCGATACCACATCCCCAGCAACCCATCGCGCAATATCGAAATCGTGAATCATGAGGTCAAGCAGAATACCGCCCGATTTTTCTTCGTCGAGGAACCAGTTGCCGACCGGTTTCTTTGGCCGGTAGCTCAGGCGGCGGTACTGTGCAGTTCCTACTTTCCCTATATCGCCGGTATGAACGCGTCCGGCCGCAAGGGCATATTCCGGGAAATAGCGTACGACATGGGCGACAAAAAGACGCACTCCTGCCGTTCTGCACGCCTCGATCATCGCTTCGCCCTGCTCGACGGTTCTTGCCAGCGGCTTTTCACAGACAATATGCCTGCCAGCGCCGGCTGCGGCGATCGCCATCTCGCTGTGGAGGTGAGTAGGCGAGCAGATATCGACTACATCAGCATTTTCTATCAATTCTTCAAGCGAAGAAAAAACACGCGCTCCATATTGCTGGGCAATTTGCCGGGCTTCCGAAGGCGGGTCGGCAAGAAAGCCTACAATGTTGGCCCCTGCCTTCTTCCATGCTGCTGCATGAGTCGAGCCCATGAATCCTGTACCGATTATTCCTATTCTCATATGCATGCTCCATGCATGAACTATGCTTTGATAGCACCTGCGGTAACGCTTCGGATCATTTGTCTGGAGAACAGCAGATAGAGCAGAAGCACGGGAACCATCGCGAGTACGAGCGCCGAAAGCACCGCATTCCAGTCGCTTACATACTGACCCAGAAATTGCTGGACACCGAGCGTAATAGTCGCCGTTTTTGCGTTGGGTGCGACAATCAGCGGGAACCAGAGATCGTTCCAGATGGGGATCATGGTAAAAATGCCGATAGCTCCAAGGGCTGGTCTGACAAGCGGGAGTATAAGCGAATATATCCGGTATTCGCTTGCGCCATCAATGCGCCCTGCGTCCTTGAGCTCATCGGGAATCTGCGACATAAAGCTTGTAAGGATGAAAATCGTAAGCGGCAGTCCCTGCGCGATATATATGAGGATGAGCCCAACGAGCGAATTGACCAGACCCAGCGACGCCATGAGCTTGAGGATGCTCACCGTGCCAAGGCGAATCGGGATCATAATGCCGATCGAGAGATAAAATCCCAGGAAGGCATTACCCCTGAACTTGTAACCCGATAGTGCGAATGCAGCCATCGATCCAAAAAGCAGAATGAAAAAGAGCGAAACCAAGGTCACAATTATGGAATTGCCGAAATTCACGATGAGATTGGAACGCTGGAATACTGTGTTATAGCCAATAAGGCTGAAGGTTTTTGCATTCGGCAGGGCAAAAGGAGCCGCAAAAATATATTTCTTGAGCTTGAATGAATTCATCAGTATGAGGAAAATGGGAAAAATTGCGATCAGCGAAAATAGCATGAGAATGAGATGCTTCAACAATCCGCGGAATCGATTCCGAATCGCGTCTCTTGAAGCTTTCGATGCCCTAAGTTTCATAGTACAGCCTTCCTCTATGCTATAGCTGGTAGGTTTTCACGCGCCGCTGAAACAGGAACATGTAGATGAGCACGCCGGTCAGAATAATGAGGAACATCATTGTTGCGACGGTCGCACCCATCGTTGGATTGCCAAGCTGCAGCTGCTGACCGAAGAAGGTACGATAGAACAGGGTGCCCATTATGTCGGTAGAGTAGGCAGGGCCGGCAAATGCTCCCTTCATCGTATAGATCAGGTCAAATGCATTGAAATTGCCGACAAAGGTCAAAATCGAGACGATACCGATGGTCGGCAGGATCAATGGAAATTTGACGTGCCAGAAGGCTTGCGCTTCTGTGCATCCATCGACGACAGCCGCTTCGATAAGCTCATCCGGAATTCCAATGAGCGCAGTATAGAAAAGAATCATCGGAATGCCGATAAACTGCCATACCGAGATGAGGGCGACAGTTGGCAGTGCATATTCCGGCAGCCCCAGCCAAGGCTGAAATAAATTGCCGAGCCCTACGGCTTTCAGCATGGACTCGGCAACACCCCATAGCGGGTTGAGGATGAGCTGCCAGATAAAGCCGATAATCACCACTGACAGGACTGTCGGCATGAAGAGCACGGTCCGATAGAATCCGCGCGCTTTGCCCTTGGTTACCAGAAGCGAGGCCAGCAGAAGACCGATGGGGTTCTGCACCAGCATGTGAATGATGAAAAAGAGCAGATTGTTCTTCAGCGCGCCCCAGAATCGCGGCGCAGTATCGGAGTCGGTAAAGAGCTTTACGAAATTCGCAAAACCCGCAAAAACATAGGAATTGTCAGGCTGTACCGCAAAGAAACTGAGGACGAGCGATTCTGCCAGTGGATATATCATGAAAAGCGTATAGCAAATCACAGCCGGCCCCAGAAACACAATGAGGAAAAATGGGAATTTCCGGCTTCCTCGTATGTCAAGCACAGCGTTTATCCTTCGCTTCAAAAAATATGGCGGCTATGCGTCAGTCAGCCCGACATTCTTCGAAAAAAGAGCCGGAACGCTTCTGCCGGAAGCATCCCGGCTCTCTCGATTCGTTAGCCAGGCTTGGTTATTTCTTGGGCTTGTACCACTTGTCGAGGCCGGCCTGGACTCTCTTGCCGGCTTCTTCAGGTGTCATTGTGCCGTTGATGACCGCTGCGCTCACCTGCCACAGCTCATTTTCGAGGTTCGGTGCGCCGTACTGGTCGCCGCGCGACAGAATCTGATAGGAGTTGCGAATGGTCGATTTGCAAGTCGCTCTCCAGGAGAGGAATTCATTCGCAAGCGGATCCTTCAGGGTGATCTTGTGGTTCGACAGCGTGAAGAATCCCGGCAGGGCGTTGGAATAGAGGCTGGCAAATTCCGCAGTGGTCATCCACTCCAGGAATTTCTTGGCTTCTTCCGGATATTTGGTCTTGGCATTCATGGCAAGCGCGATGTCGGTATGGTCGCTGATGTAGACTGTATCGCCTTTCTTCTCGACTGGAGGCGGGAAAATACCGAGCTCGAATGCTGCATCTTTTTCAAAGAGCCAGATTTCCCACGAACCGGTGGGGTAAATCGCTGCCTTTCCGAGCGTGAAGAGCTGCTGGGCATCGGGATATTTTACGGACTGATAGCCCTTGGGAAGGTAGGGCGCCCACGCAGCGAGCTCTCTCCATGTCTTGATATAGGGTTCATCGGTGTATTTCTGCTTGCCAGCCAGAAGCGCCTGTCTTCCTTCCTCGCCCTTCCAGTTATTGGGGCCGATGTTCTGGAAGCCCATGGTTGCCGCTTCCCACATGTCTGCGGTACCCATTGCTAGCGGAATATAGCGGCCGTCTTTCTTGATCGCTTCGAGCACCTGCATGAATTCTGCCTTGGTCTGTGGAACCTTGAGGTTCAGCTTTTTAAATATGTCCTTATTGTAGAAGAAGCCATGGATTACCGATGCCATGGGGACGGCGAATACATGCTTGCCGTCGTCAGTGATCCATGCGCTCTTGGCTACGCTGGAAAAATTGTTCATGCCCGGCAGGTTGGTAAGATCGGCAAGGTAGCCTTTGTTGTACAGTGCCAGCGAGGCATCGAAGGGTCTTGCGGTAATGAGGTCGCCCGCAGTACCACCTTCCAGCTTGGAATTCAGCACGCCGTTGTATTCAGCAGGCGGCGTTGGTGCAAACACCACGTGAATATTGGGATATTTCTTTTCGAAAGCGGGGATGATCTGATCCTGCCAGATCTGAATATCGTCGTTTCGCCAGCTTTCGATGGTGAGTGTGACTTTCTGCTGTGCAAAGGCAGAAAGAGCGACCAGTGCGATCATGGCCGCCAACAGCAATCTTTTCATGTGAGCCTCCTTTTTCCCATGGATATGGGATCACGAATCTTTTATGCTTGGAAAAAGTATAGGACGCCCACCATGCGGTGTCAACGAACAAATATCAGCTGACGGCCGGAGCGTTATTCCCCACCCTCGCCACAATGCCCTGCAGAAGCGCTTCGAAGACCGGCCTGCGCCGCTCGGAAATGTCGATAACCTCTTCGGCGGTGATGGGCTGGTCGAGAATGCCGGCAGCCATGTTGGTGATGCATGAAATGCCCAGCACGCGCAGACCGCAGTGTACTGCCGCGATTACCTCGGGCACGGTGGACATGCCTACCGCATCGGCGCCCAGAAGCCGTGCCATGCGTATTTCGGCAGGGGTCTCGAAGCTCGGCCCGAGGAACCATGCGTAAACACCCTCATGAATCTCGATGCCGAGCGACTCGGCGGTCTGCCGTGCGATCTGTCTCAGCTCCGGATCGTATGCCTTGCTGAGATCGGGGAAGCGGGGGCCTATGCTGTCGTCGTTCGGACCAACAAGCGGATTTCTGCCCGACAGATTGATATGATCCCGGATCAGCATGAAATCGCCGGGCTTGCAGGCAAGATTCACGCCGCCGGCTGCGTTGGTGAGAATGAGAACTTGCACGCCAAGGGCGCGGAAGACGCGTACGGGGAAGGCGATGTGAGAAGGCTCCCATCCTTCGTACACGTGGAAGCGTCCCTGCATGCAGAGAACGGGTGTGCCTGCGAGCGAGCCAGCGATCAGCCGGCCTGCATGACCAGGGGCTGTAGAGCGGGGAAAGCCGGGGATGTCGGCATAGGCAATGCTTTTTCTGTCTTCAAGGTTGTCGGCCAGGCCCCCCAAGCCCGAACCGAGTACGAGGGCGATCCGGGGTACCAGCCCAAGGGCTCTCTGAATTTCCGCTCGCGCATTCTCCAGTGCGGTGCGTAGTTCCGGGATTGTGCTCATATGCTTCCTCCTCAGCGTTCCGTGTTTGGTGCTTTATTGCCGGCCAATCCCGATTAATGGCGGCCATTACCGGATATTGCCGACTTTTACTGGCGCGGCGCAGATCGCTCGATCTTCTCCAGCATGTTCAGCAGAATTTCAAGGGCTTGCTCCAGAGATGTGCCCCATGAAAGAAGGCCGTCTCTGTGGCCGCCCATGCAAGCCGTTCCCTGGCAGCTTGAGCCGGATGAGCGCCAGAGCTTCTGGATTTCCCGCGCCATGGCCGGCGTGCCATAGGGTACATCGTCAGCGGTACGTGGCTCGGTATCAGGCCAGCGGGCCCAGTGCCAGGGGGCGTGCACATGGATCACCGCCTCGATACGGCTGTCGGCTTCGTACAGCGCGGCATGGGTGAGGCTTTCCGAACTGGCTTTTATCTTTCCGATGCAGCGCAGGCTGTTTGCATCGAGATCCCAGCCAAAAACGAGCGCAAGGTCCGACAGGCTGAGGTGGGCCATGCGGCCTGTCTGGCTGCCGGTTATCAGAAAGCACCGCGGCACGGCGCGCATAGGGGAAATGGTTTTCACAGCGCTGGAGAGCACCATTGCTCGGAGCTCTTCCGTGCCGAGCGCGGCGCTCACATTGCCAAAGCCAATGCCCTGCGCATCGGCACCGACAAGGCCGCGCCGCCACAGCTCATCGCGGATTGCAATCAGGCGGTCAGCAAGGCCGTCAGGCACAAGCTCTGCTTCGATCCAGTCACAGGAGAATTTTATGATACCCTCTGCGGGATTCTGCTGCTGCATCCTCTTCCTCTCAGCGGCGGTGCTTTCTCATTTGTATACCCGGATTTCCATCGGTGCAAGCGGCTCAGCATTTTTAAGAAGTATTGCAAAATAGCTATATTAAGCATAAACTGCCATCACTTCAGCCTTCCAAGGAGCCGCCATGGCCGAAAAACGCATAAGTTTCTTTGCTAAATATCTTTCTTTATGGGTCGCGATCTGCATTGCGCTTGGCGTGGCGCTGGGCGTGCTCTTTCCCGCAGTGCCGCAGGTGCTGAGCAGGTTCGAATATGCGCGGGTTTCAATCCCCGTGGCTGTGCTCATCTGGCTCATGATATATCCGATGATGCTGAAAGTCGATTTTAAAAGCATCATCAATGCAGGCAAGAAGCCGAAAGGCCTTGTTATTACGCTGATCGTCAACTGGCTTATCAAGCCCTTCACCATGTACTTCTTTGCATGGCTGTTTCTGAAGGTCATCTTCCGGTCTTTCATTCCTCAGGATGCGGCTGGAGAATACATTGCGGGTGCCGTACTTCTGGGCGCTGCTCCCTGTACTGCCATGGTTTTTGTCTGGAGTTATCTGTCGGATGGGGAGCCTGGCTATACTGTTGTTCAGGTAGCCATCAATGACCTTGTAATTCTGGTAGCTTTTACACCGATCGTTGCCTTCCTGCTCGGAGTGAGCAATGTGAAGGTCCCTCTCGATACACTCATTCTGTCGGTGGTGCTGTTCGTGGTCATTCCGCTCGGAGCAGGGTTCATAACCAGAACAAGCCTTGTTAAAAAGCATGGAATCAATTGGTTTCAGAAAACCTTCATTCCCAAATTCGAAGGCATCACCGAGGCAGGCCTCTTGCTTACTCTGGTGATCCTGTTTTCCTTCCAGGGTGCGACCATTCTGGCAAATCCCCTGGTGATTCTGCTGATTGCCGTCCCGCTGGTCGTCCAGACTTTCTTTATCTTCTTTCTGGGCTATGGATGGGCCAGAATATGGAAGGTGCCCTACGAGATAGCCGCTCCTGCCAGCATGATCGGAGCGTCCAATTTCTTCGAGCTTTCGGTAGCGGTTGCGGTGAGCCTGTTCGGGCTGTCCTCGGGAGCGGTGCTGGCGACAGTCGTTGGGGTTCTGACGGAGGTCCCCGTCATGCTCACCCTCGTTCGGATTGCGAGAAGCACGCGCCATCTGTTCCCGCAATCCGAACGACATGCATATGAGGTCAACTTCGAGGGCATCGCCGCAGAGTAGGCTGCATCGGCAAAGAGTGATGAATTAGGGCTTCATATGTTCAAGCCTCAGACCGACCGCAGTGTTGTTGGCGAAGCCCTTCCAGTAGCTGTGATCGGGCTTGGGCTGGCCAGCGCTGTCGACCGACCATTTGCCCGAAGCGCCGTGTTCCACCAGATTGAGCCAGAAGTCTGCTTCGGGGTCGGATTTGATGTACTTCGCAAGGAAAGCTGTGGCGAAATGCTGGGCGATGTTGTTCATTCGCACCGTATCCCAGACTGCGTCTAGATAGTGGGTTGCGACCTTGCTGGCCGGGGAATCCTTCGTGAGCACTTCCCTGGGGGCAGGCATGGGGGCGGCAGCGTTGTGAGAACCGTTCTCGAATGTCAGAAAATAGCGGTCCGCATTGACCACCAGTTCGAAAATGGTGTGTGCACCGGGCGAATATCCTGCGGTTGCGTCCTTGCTTCCCGCCATGAAGAAGAGCGGCGTCTTGATTCCCCTGAGACCTTCGGCGTCCCAGAATCCATAATTCATGCCCCAGGGGGCAATGGCGATGCCTGCCTTGATGCGAGGATCGAGGCTTGCAAGATATTCTGGATTGCCTGCCTGCCGGGCGGCGAGCACCCTGTCCGGCGAGAACGTGGGCGTGTTCACGATTGCTGCCGAAAGTCCTCCGCCCAGCGTATTGATGACTCCATAGCCGCCCATCGAATAGCCGACAAGTGCTGTCCTGCCGGCATCGATCATGCCCGCCAGGCCGGTACCTCTGTCTTCGGTATTGAGATCGGCCATCGACTGGAGGATGAAAAGCTGATCCAGGCTCCGGTTGTAGAGGGTGGAGACAAAGCTTGCCTGATCGGAATAGGTAGAGTCGGTATGGTCGATCGAGACAACGACATAGCCTTTGCTGGCCAGGTTTTCGCCCAGATGGCTCAGCAGGAAGCGATTGCCCGGGTATCCATGGGAAATGATGACGAGCGGATACGGTGCATCCTTGCGGTCTGGTACGGCATTTCTGACAGCCTTCCCATAGAGGCTCACGGTTACCTTGGGGTCTCTTATGACTACATTGGTGTATTCGCCGAAGGGAGCCTGGCCCGGCGCGAGGGTGGCGGGGTACCAGATTTCACAGGTGAGGGGTCTGTCATAGCGCGGAATGGGCTGTCCCGGTTTCATGTTGACGATGTCGAGCTGATTCTTGTTGATGAAGCTGAGCGTGGTGACGCCTATGGTGTAGGGACCGTATGAAGCCAGAGCGGGCGCGTCCGATCGTATTTTGTCGATGCGGTTGTCCTGGGCTGACAGTGCGGCGGTCATCAGAATCAAGATTATTCCAATCATTCTTTTTTTCATATCTGCCTCCTTATGGAAAGGATAGATGCACAGGGCTGGAAGCGCAAGCTATTTTGGCCAAGAAGGCTTTTGTTATTGCATTTGATTTTTCCTATATGAAAAAGCGCGGCAGCCGGCAAAGCGACAGCCGCGCTTATTTATTATCCAATAACTATAATTATAAAGCTGTTGTATCAATATTATTTCCCTGCGACTGTTTTCTCCCAGTCAGCGCGAATCTTGCTTAAAAGCTCTGGCTCATGAATAAGACGATAGCCGATATACGCCATGATTTTTGAAGCATTAAGCAATGCTTCATTTCCAGCAGGACTCTTTGTAGCCAAAGCAAATTCTCTTGAATGTCCTGCCACATTTTCCGGAGCAACAGGCAGCCCAAAAATGAGGGCGGGGATTTGTGACGATGCAGTACCAAAATCTGTTGAACCGCCTGCAGAATCCCATGGCTGAATTTTTCTTGCTTCCTTGATATTGAATTCTTGCAATACTTCCAAACCGAGATCCATGAAGCTCGGTACATTTACTACATTGTCATACTGTTTTATTTCGCTGATGGTAAGTTTTGTTTCAGTCATCATTGCCGCACCGCGAGCTACATTGTAGACTCTTTCCACCACCGTATTGAGATAGGGGCGCTCCAAACCCCTTATATAGAAACGTGCAGATGCCTTCTCTGGAACGATGTTAGCTGCAGCACCGCCGTTTGTTACTATGCCATGAATGCGGATATCGGATTTTACATGCTCTCTCATATATTCTGTCCCTGTGAACATAAGCATTACTGCATCTAGAGCGCTCCTTCCCATTTCAGGACTTGCTGCTGCATGACTTGCTTTTCCTTCATAAATGAAATCTACTAGATTAAGCGCAAGTGTTTTCATGCCAATTGTAGGTTTTCCTGAATTAGGGTGCATTTGCATTCCGATATCGGCTCTTTTGAACAGCCCTTGTGCTGCCATCGGAAGTTTTCCACTGGTCGTTTCTTCGGCAGGGCATCCAAAAACGATTACTTTTGCGGGAGTCGAGCCTAGATTCTTGGCAAGAGCTACTGCTGCTCCTACGCATGAGGTTCCGATAATGTTGTGTCCGCATGCATGGCCAACTTCAGCCAATGCATCATATTCTGCAAGAAATGAAATCGCTGGTCCATTCCCGCCAGCATTTTCATATGTTGCGATAAAAGCCGTTTCCAATCCTGCAACACCCTTTTCAATGGTAAAGCCATTCCTTTTCAAATATGAGGTAAGGGTTTCAACTGCTTTATATTCCTTATTGCCAAGCTCCGGATTGTCATGTATGAAGTCCGACATCTCAATGAGCTGTCTGCTTATCTGATCGACAGCTGCTATAATGTCTTCTTTGGGACCCGCCATGGCGGACACTGCCACAAACAGAACGATGCAAATCAGGCTCAAGACCTTTTTCCACGTGCTCATACGCAACCTCCTTCTTAGCGTTTTTGCAAAATGCAATCTTTCTGCGAAAGGGCAGAATGCATTTGCAATTTATACGCTGAATATTTATATGTATTATAGCTAGCATTCCTGTCCAGGCAAATGGCATTTTTCATTTATTATGATAATAATCGCAATTCTTTGCTTATTTATTGCAGTAATTTCGATTTGCTTGCATTTCTTTCTTCTCACCCGACCCCCTTTACCATAGGCACGAAGGCCACATCGAACAGTACCTCGGTGTCGAAGTGGCTGCCGCGGCGGCACACTTTTACAAGGGTCTGAATACCGGGCGGACCGACGGGGGCGACAAGCCTTCCGCCGTCGGCAAGCTGAGAGAGCAGGGGCGGGGGGATGTCGCGCGGTGCAGCGCTTACGAGGATGGCGTCGAAAGGAGCGCAGTCCGGCAGTCCCTCATAGCCATCGCCGAGGACAAGGTGCACGTTTGCAAGGCCGAGCTCCGCCAGCGATGAGGTGGCTCTCTGCCAGAGTGCGCCAATGCGTTCGATTCCGTACACTTCTTTCGCAAGCAGTGAGAGTACTGCGGCCACATAGCCGGAACCCGAGCCTATTTCCAGGACGCGCTCGCTGCCGCTCAGCTCCAGTGCTTCAATCATGAAGGCCACAATGTAGGGCTGGGAAATGGTCTGCCCTTCACCGATGGGAAGGGGCCAGTCTTCGTAGGCTTCGCGCGCATACACAGGCGGCACGAAGCGGTGGCGCGGAACTGTACGCATGGCTTTGAGCACGCGCCGGTCGCGCACGCCTCGGGCAGCAATCTGGGTTCGAACCATCATTTCCCGCTCTTCGCGGCGTTCTCCGGAATGGGGAAGATCCATATTGAATGCCTCACTCATCATTATAGCGCAGTATGGCGCAGGTGCAGCCCGGGGGCGGTGCCCTTGAGTACGCAATGCAGCGCAGAATGACGCAGTCGCAGCCCCGGGGGCGGTGCCTCCGAGGCGCGCAACAGACCTCTGAGGCGCGCAACAGACCTCTTAGGCGCGCGATGGATCTGCGCTCAGCGCACCACCCAGGCCAGCACAATCTGGTAATCCGCTCCGTTTTCCGATACGCCGAGCTTGACGGTGCTGGTTCTTGGAACCTTGAAATCGAGCACGAAAAGGTCTTGCTGTGTCTTGTTCAGCGGCACGAAATTCTGATCGTAGATGATAGCGACATGGCGCGCTGAAGAGCGATAGACAAAGCGGGCCGTTTCGCCGGTCATCAGGCTGCCGGCAAGGGGGCTCTCTAAAAGTTCGCCGGGCAGGTTGTGATAGCGGCCGTATACCTTGGGCAAGAGCGGGCTGGATGGCCATGCTTTGGAGTTTTCTATGCTGAACTGAAGGACGCTTTCTAGCCGGGTCGAGGCAGAACTTTGGGTGGCTGCTGGGGGTGATGCGGGCGCTGTGGCTGCCGCGGCTGATGCGCCAGAACCTGATCGGCCTGCAAACACCGTCGCAGTATAGGCAGCGGCGGCCGGCATGGCGAACATCAGCTTCCAGCGTGTTGGAGACAGCCGGCTTGCCAGGACGCTCGCCTCGATCTCCCTGCCTTTGGCGTCGAACATGCTCCCATCTACAAGAACTCCGTCCGGAGCCTCGAGCTCGAGCGCAAAAATGCCAGCGGCTTTCTGAATAGCCGGCAGGTCCGGAGCGCCGGATGCGGAGCCGCTTGAAGCAATCTTCAGACCGTAACGGAAAAAGGCCGACTGGACCACCGCTCTGGAAAGAAAGCCCGCACGGTCGAGCGGGGAGGGAAAGAGCTGCCATGCAGGGTTTTCCGGAAAGTGGGTGTAGCGCAGTTGTACGGGAGGTGGGAAAAGATAGTCGGTCCGGTAGCGCTTCTGGTATGTCCCGTTCTGAAAGGCGCCCGCATCGAAGGTAACGTCGACGAGATACCAGAAATTCCCGATACGCACCATATTCCAGGCATGACTGTTGCGCTGGTCGAAGGCAAAGACGCTTCCCAGCCCGCGCGCATATCCCTCGATCGTTTTTGCGTCGAAGCCTGCATATCTGGCCATGGTTTCAAAAAGGCGGGCATAACCTGAACACACTGCACGCCTGGTCGAGAGGACCGTCTCAAGATCCTGGCCTGTGACAGTGCTTTTGCTCAGCATAGATACATCGTAGGTTATCGTTTCGGCGATCCAGTCGTGGATGAGCTTGATGCGCATGTAGGGATCATTTTCACCGGCTGTCAGCGTCTGGGTGAGGGCAGGCAGATTGCGCGCAGGATCCTTTGCGGCCGCAGCGAGCATGGAGGCGGTCACGCGGTTCGTGCGCGGATCGGGCTTTTCGCTGCGGTACTGGGGGGCGGGACTTTCGAGTGACGTGTAGCGCGCCAGTGTCTGCTCGAGCTTTGCGCGCTCGGATGGGGTGAGACTGGCGGCCGAGGGGGAGCTGAAAATGCGCGCAAGTTCGGGTATGTCGGGGGCAAGGGCGGCAGCGGCGGCGGCATTCGCAATTGAGGAGTTTGAAGATGTGCTGCTGGGTGCAGTACCGGGAGCAGGGCCGGCAACGCCCCCGCCAGCGGCGCCGGAGCTTTTCGAAAGCGAAGCTGTTATCGAACTGCAGGATGCGAAAGCGATTGCGGCAAAAAGCAGAGCGATTGCGAGCAAGGCTGGTGAGCGGAGTGCGCCATGGCGCCTGCCAGGATGATGGTCTCTCATTTCTTTCATATACCGACAAGTGTAGCTCAGCTGCGCGGCCATGCCAACTCTGGATCCATGCCTGCTCTGGCTGTATGCCTACACTGGCTTTCGAAGGCGCTCGATCTCCTCGTTTATGCGCTTTTCCAGATAGAACAGCTCGCGGTCGCTCAAGCCCTGGCCGAAAATGATCTTTTTGGTGCCCGCTTCGATTGAAAGCTCGCGGAGGTGGCGGCCGCTCACCTGTATCGAAGAGTTTGTCACCTGTGCCCTGCCGATATCGGCAAGGGGATACTGCTCGGCATTGGCAGACAATACCCCGCGGTGCCGCAAGAGAATGCCGTCCGGAGTGATGAACAGCTCCGTGTCCGAAAGGCGAGGCCCCAGAAGAGTCTTTGCCATGGTAATTCCCACAACCCAGAAGGGAATGCTGAAAAGCGGAAAGAAAATCGGGGCGCGCATGCGCAAGGTCATGGTCGTCCAGAAAAACACGAAGCCAAGCCATGCGATGGGAAAGAGAGACAGGCCTGCATGCCCTCCAAGGGTACTTCCGCGCGGCTGTTTGATGTAGATGCCTGGTTCGAGGTCCTGTACCACAATTCGGCTGTCGGCGGGAAGGGCAGCGGGGTAGGATGACGCGTCTTCTGCGGGACGATCGAAGACGGACCTGTCGAAACGGGCATTTTCGATGCCATTGAATATGCGCCGAAGGTGGCGCGCGGTGGGCTCAAGATCGATTTCGTCCTCGAATTCGGCCGTCTTCTGCGTCTTCTGCGGCGTCACCGAAGGGAGTGCCTTTTCGCCCCTCAGAATATCGGCAGCGCTGGCAGCGGAAAGCGTGCGCCGGTCCGGGTCCGGATCGAGCCAGTTGTCGAGAACATAGGCAAGCCTGGGCGAAAGATAGAGAAGGCCGGAGAGATCGATTTTCAGATTGCGCATGGGCAGTTCGGCTGGATTTCGGCCCGTCAGCATATAAACAGCAGTGGCTGCCGCGCCATACAGGTCCGAACGATGGGTTGCCCGTCCGGAAACCTGTTCCAGTGGAATATAGCCAGCGGTACCAACCAGCGTAGCCCCCTGGTACAGCGCAGTGCGTATGGCGTCCTGCACGCTCGAAAAATCCACCAGCACGAGATGACCGTCGGGCCTGATGATGATATTGCGTGGATTTATGTCGCGATGGACCACCGGCGGCCGAAGGCTTCCTATGTAGGCGAGGATGTCGCACAGCTCTGCCAGCAATGCCTCGATACGCTCTTCGGTGAATTTCCGTCCGGAGCTGATAAACGACTCCACCGTCTCGCCTGGGATGTATTCCATGACCAGGACGAAGAGCAGATGCCCGTCCCGGGCGAATTCGAAGCTGTCGATGTAGGTTGGGATACCAGGATGGTGCAGGGTACGTAAAACCTCGGCTTCCCGGCGGAACAGGTCGAGCGACTTCCAGGAGTCCGCTTCTGCCAGGTCGAAGAGCTTGAGTACGAGCGGCGTGTCTTCTTCGGCTCTGCGGGTACGCCATGTGGATGCGGTTACTCCCTTGCCGAGCCTCGCTTCGAGCAGGTATGGACCTATGCGGTCTCCGGGATTCACTCGTCTTCCTCCAGCTCAACCTTTCCTCCATTCCGCATGCGCGCTTCCCTGAGGCGTGTCAGAGCCCATGCACGACGGTCAGCAAGGCCGAGCTCGTCGTAGGTGTCTGCGAGGTTGAACCAGGCGTCTGCAAAATCTGGCTCGATTCCGACGGCACGTTCAAAACAGTCCCGTGCCCGCTCGAAGTCTCCCGAGCGGAACTCCACGACGCCGAGGTCGTTCCATGCAGCCGCATAATGCGGATCCGAGGTGAGCGCTCTGTCGTAGAAGGCGCGCGCATTGGGAAAATCGTCCTGTTCGTAGCATAAAAGACCCAGCGCATGGAGAATCTCGGCTGACTGCGGTTCCAGAGCGAGAGCTGTTTCCAGATCGTGCCGGGCTGCTTCCAGGTTCCCGGCCAGACGGTGCGCTTCAGCCCGGTTGAATAGCAGGCCCGCCCGCCCGGGGTCGAGCGACAGTGCCTTGGTGAGGAGGCCTTCGGCATCCGCATACCGGCCCGAATCTATGAGCGACACCGCGCGGTTGTTCAATTCGGCGATGATCGCATCTTTTTCCATGTTTGCCATTGCATCTGCCTCCAAATGAAAGATAATTCAATTAGTGACATTCGTCACCTCACCCCGGCAATGGAAGAGCGCAAATCCAGGGCGCATCCAATGGCGTGTTTCGACTGCGGAAAGGCGCGGAGACGGGGGGAGGGGTATTGAGCATTTTTTATTTATTAGGTACGATGCTATCGCTATTTATTTATCTATATTCATATATTCAATATTCCTAATGCAGGGGGCTGCACCATGGTTGCAGAAGACATTGAATTCTCGAGCGAGCTCCAGTCGTACATCGATGAATGGAGCCGGAAGGAAGGCGGGCTCGTGATGATGCTGCACCGGATTCAGCACGAATTCGGCTTCATTCCCCGGGCTGCGGCGGAAAAACTGTCGCTCATTTCCGGAATTCCGCTGGCAAAAATCTACGGAGTCATCACCTTCTACCACTTCTTCAAAACAACGAAGCCAGGCAAGCACAGAATCGCGGTGTGCATGGGAACTGCATGCTATCTGAAGGGCAGCAAGGACCTGCTGGACGAAACCAGGTCCATTCTCTCGATCGAGCCGGATGAGGTAACAGAGGATGGTCTGTTCAGCGTGGATGAAGTGCGCTGTCTCGGCTGCTGCGGTCTGGCCCCGGTACTCATGATCGGTGATGAAGTCTACGGAAAACTCACCAAGGATCAGCTCCCGGACATTATCGCAAAGTATCGCGCGAAATAGGCGCAGGAATATTCGATCATCATGCACTATTCGATGTCGGACTTCGTGCTTGATCTGGTGCAGAATTCGGTGGAAGCCGGAGCGCGCACCATCAGGCTCGAATTCGACGAGAAGGAAGACGGCGTGCAGGTGACTATTGTCGATGACGGCTGTGGGATGGACGAGGCAGGACAGGCGCGGGCTCTCGATCCGTTCCGCTCAGGAGGCGCAAAGCATCCGGGCAGAAAGGTGGGCCTCGGCCTGCCCTTTCTGAAACAGGCCGTCATGCTTGCAGGCGGATCCTTCAATCTTGTGTCGGAAAAGGGGAAGGGAACCACGGTCAGTTTCTTTTTCCCTGCGGCGAATGTGGACAGCCCTCCTGCAGGGGATGTCGTTTCGCTGTTCATGACCGTGCTCGGCATGGCCGGGCAGGCTGAAATGATACTGTACAGAAGGAGGGCCCGGGACGGGCTTTCCTACGAGGTTCGAAAAAGCGAGCTGGTCGAGGCGGTCGGAGACCTGTCGTCGGCCTCGTCACTGTCGCTCGTGCGGCAGTTTCTCGCATCTCAGGAGGAGGGATAAGAAATATGGCAAAGATGACCCTCGAACAGCTCCGGGCGCTTCGCGAAAGCAAGCAGAAGGAGCTCGACAAGAGATCAGTTGAGGGAAAGGACATTCAGGTGATCGTCGGCATGGGGACCTGCGGCATCGCGGCAGGCGCCAAGCAGACCTTCGATGCGATCGTCGCTGCGCTCGAAAAGCACAATATCGCGGACAAGGTCATCGTTCGTCAGACAGGCTGCATGGGTCTGTGCTATGTCGAGCCGACGGTCGAGGTGGTCATGCCGGGAATGCCAAACGTCATTTACGGCAAGATGACCTCCGAGGCTGCTGAAGAGCTCGTGGTGAAACATCTGATCGAGCACAGCCTGCTCGACAGCCATATCTACGACAAGCCCGCAGTCGACATAATGAAGCGCTGAGCCGGAGGAAGACATGGCGTACAAGAATTTTATTCTGGTCTGCGGCGGCACGGGATGTGAATCCTCCCGCAGCGACGAAATTTACCGCAGCCTGCTCAAGGAAGCGGAAGCCCTTGGCGTCAAGCAGGATGTCCAGATCGTCAAGACAGGCTGTTTTGGCTTCTGCGAAAAGGGGCCCATTGTCAAGGTGCTCCCCAGCGAGTCCTTCTATGTCGAGGTAAAGCCCGAAGATGCTCACGAGATCATTGCCGAGCAGGTGGTGAAGGGCCGCGAAGTCAAGCGACTTCTGTACCAGAAGGACAAGCAGGCCGCTGGCGCGAAAGTGGAGGATATCGAGTTCTATCAGAAGCAGTTCCGCATCGTGCTGAGAAACTGCGGTGTCATCAATCCCGAAAACATCGACGAGTACATTGCACGCGACGGCTACAGGGCGCTGGAAATGGCGCTGTTCGAGATGACCCCTGAGCAGATCATTTCCGAGATAAAGGCTTCGGGACTGCGCGGCCGCGGCGGCGCAGGCTTCCCCACCGGCATCAAGTGGGAGACCGCGCGCAAGGCCCCCGGCGATGTGAAGTACATCGTCTGCAATGCCGACGAAGGCGACCCGGGCGCCTACATGGACCGCTCAACCATTGAAGGCGATCCGCACAGCATTCTGGAAGCGATGACCATTGCCGGACGCGCGGTGGGAGCCAATTTCGGCTACATCTACATCCGCGCCGAATATCCGCTCGCCATCGAGCGCCTCAAAATCGCCATTGCCCAGGCCAAGGAATATGGCCTGCTCGGTGAGAACATCCTTGGCTCAGGTTTCAGTTTCGATGTGGAAATCCGCCTCGGCGCCGGCGCCTTCGTCTGCGGCGAGGAAACCGCCCTCCTGCAGTCCATTGAAGGCAAGCGCGGCATGCCCGTACCCAAGCCCCCCTTCCCGGCCATCAAGGGTCTGTGGGGCAAACCAACGGTTATCAACAATGTCGAGACTCTTGCCAATATCCCCGTGATTCTCACCAAGGGCGCTGCCTGGTTCGCTTCCATAGGAACCGAAAAGTCCAAGGGCACCAAGGTTTTCGCGCTTACCGGCAAGATCAACAACTCGGGCCTCATTGAAGTTCCGATGGGCACAACCCTCCGCGAGATCATTTTCGATATCGGCGGCGGCATCAAGGGAGGCAGGAAGTTCAAGGGTGTGCAGACCGGCGGCCCTTCCGGCGGCATCATCGTCGAGAAAGACCTCGACACCCCGATTTCCTATGAAAGCCTGACAGCCCTCGGATCGATGATGGGCTCGGGCGGCATGATCGTCATGGATGAAGACGACTGCGTGGTCGACGTTTCCAAGTTCTACATGGCATTCTGCGTGGACGAGTCCTGCGGCAAGTGCGCGCCCTGCCGCATCGGCACCAAACAGCTCTACGGCCTGCTGGACAAGATTTCAAAGGGTCAGGGCGAAGAAGCCGACCTCGACAAGCTCGAAAAGATCGGCAAGGCCATGACCAAGGCATCGCTCTGCATGCTCGGCGGCTCCGCGGCCAATCCGACGCTTTCGACGCTCCGCCATTTCCGCGACGAGTACCTCGAGCACATTCGGGACCGCAAGTGCCGCGCGGGCAAGTGCAAGGATCTGGTGGTATACGAAATCGACCCCAGCAAGTGTATCGGCTGCGGACTCTGCGCACGCCGCTGTCCGGTACCCTGCATCACCGGAGAAAAGAAGAAACCGCATGTTATCGACGGCTCCAGGTGTATCAAGTGCGGCGAATGCTTTGCCGCCTGCAAGTTCGGCGCGGTGATCAAGCGCTGAGGACAGGGAGAAGAAGACTATGGTAAATGTCAAGGTCAATGGTATTCCTGTGCAGGTCGCCGAGGGAGCGACCGTGCTCGACGCCGCGAAAAAGGCGAATGTTAAAATCCCGACACTCTGCTACAACCCGGACCTTTCCCCCTGGGCTTCATGCGGTATTTGCGTGGTAAAGGTCGAGGGCAGCAATAAATTGCTGCGCTCCTGCTGCACCCCCGTCAGCGAGGGCATGAGCATCGTCACGCACGATCCGGATATCGTGCAGACCCGCAAGACGGTGATCGAGCTCATTCTTTCCACCCATCCGGATGACTGCCTCGCCTGTCCGCGCAACCAGTCCTGCGAGCTCCAGACCCTTGCCCAGGAGTTCGGTATCCGGGAACAGCCCTATAAGAAGATGGTGCGTGATATTCCGGTCGATACCTCGACCGGCTCTCTCATCCTCAATCCTTCGAAGTGCGTGCGCTGCGGCCGCTGTGTCAACGTGTGCCAGCAGATGCAGGGTGTATGGGCAATCGAGTTCCTCGGACGCGGCGAGTCGATCCGCATCGCACCGGCAGCTGATGTCAAACTGGGAGAAAGCCCCTGCATCAAGTGCGGCCAGTGCTCCGCACACTGCCCCGTCGGCGCGATTTACGAAAACGACGAGACAGGCCTTGTCTGGGATGCTCTCACCAAGGATGGCCCCGAGGCCAGGACCTGTGTCGTGCAGATCGCTCCTGCGGTCCGTGTAGCGCTCGCGGAGGACTTCGGTCTGCCCCCGGGAACCGATATTACGGGCAAGATCTATACTGCTCTGCGCCGCCTTGGTTTCGATGCCATCTTCGATACGAACTTCTCGGCCGACCTCACCATCATCGAGGAAGGTACCGAGTTCGTAAAGCGTCTGACCAAGGCCTTTGAGACTGGCATGAATCAGGCGACGATCGACCGCAGTCTGCCACTCATCACATCCTGCTGCCCGGCCTGGGTCGACTACATGGAGAAATACTACTCCGACATGATTCCCAATTTCTCCACCGCGAAGAGCCCCCAGCAGATGATGGGCGCCATGATCAAGACCTACTGGGCTTCCAAGGCCAGTGTCGACCCCGCAAAGATTTTCTCGGTTTCCATAATGCCCTGTACCGCCAAGAAGTGGGAGAACAAGCGCAATGATGACATGTACTCCTCGGGCTACAAGGATGTCGATGTCACCCTCACTACCCGTGAGCTTGCGCGCATGATCAAGCAGGCAGGCATCGACCTTCTCAATCTGCCCGAGTCCGAGCCGGACAGCCCGCTCGGCCCCTACTCCGGCGCAGGCGTCATTTTCGGCGCAACAGGCGGCGTCATGGAAGCAGCACTCCGTACTGCCTACAACCTGGTCACCAAGGAAGACCTCAAGGATGTGAATTTCACTGCAGTGCGGGGGCTTTCGGGAATCAAGGAAGCGGTGGTGCACATCAATGGCATCGAGCTGCGTGTTGCGGTAGCCCACCAGATGGGAAATATCGCCACCGTGCTCGACCAGGTGCGCAAGGCACGCGAAGAAGGACGCGAGACTCCCTGGCATTTCATCGAAGTCATGGCCTGCCGCGGCGGCTGTATCGGCGGAGGCGGCCAGCCCTATGGCGCTACTGACGAGGTTCGCAAACAGCGCATCCGCGCTATCTACGATCACGACGAGCACAAAGAGTACCGCTGTTCGCACCACAACCCCTACATCAAGAAGGTGTACGAAGAATTCCTGGGCGAGCCAAACGGGCACAAGGCGCACGAGCTTCTGCACACGCACTACTTCGAGCGGCCTTTGTATCTCAAATAAACACTCTCAGATAGAGCCGGATTTCCGGCATACCTAAATGCGCGCCCGCGGCGCCTTTGCAAGGCGCCGCGGGCGCGCTCTCTTTCCAGGGCAGCATGCGCCATGCCTACATTCTTTTGCTTGTCTGCTCTTCAGCAAGCGTGTATGATTCTTTCATGAAAGCAAATACCGTAAGCCCGTCGCGTCCAGCGCTCACAGCGTGCACAGTGCGGCCAGTGCATTCAGCGCGCACAGTGTGCACAGTGTGCACAGTGCGGCCTTTCTGCAGGATTGTCTGTCTTGCGCTTCTGCTCATCCTTGCCATGCCAGCCGCGATTGTCTCGGCAGACCCATCAGCCCCTGGCCCCCAGCCAGCACCGAAGATCGCCGTCGTGCTCTCCGGAGGTTCCGCGTTCGGCATTGCGCACGCTGGCGTGCTGAAGAAGATCGAAGAGGCAGGCATTCCAATCGACATGATTCTTGGCACAAGCATGGGTTCGATCGTGGGTGGGCTCTATGCGGCTGGCTATTCTCCCCAGGCAATGCAGGATCTCATTTCCGATATCGACTGGAACGCTCTTTTCATGGACAACAGCGACAGGCCGGAACATCTGTTCCATCATTCGATCGAATCGAAGTATCTGGCACGGATCGGTTTCGACTCAAAAGGCCTCAATGTCGGCACAGGGCTTCTGGAAGGGCAGAATATTCTCGCTTTCTTTACGGCGCAGACCATCCACATGGCCGGCAAGCCCAGTTTCGATGCTTTTCCGGTGCCCTACCGCTCGGTCGCTGCCGATATCCTGACAGGACAGAAAGTCGTGTTCGACCATGGCTCACTCGCGGAAGCGATGCGCTGTTCGATGTCCATTCCCGTGGTGTTCATGCCGTATGAATACAAGGGCCGTCTGCTTGTCGATGGAGGTATTGTCGACAACCTTCCTGTGAATCTTGCAAGACAGATCGGCGCAGATATCGTCATCGCGGTGATTTCGCGCGGCAGAAGGCCAAGCTCGCTCGATGAGCTCAACTCTTCAGTGGAAATCGCCAGCCAGACAGGCAACATTTTCATTTCGCAGAACATGGAGCCCAACATCCAGGCCGCAGACCTTGTAATCATGCCTGATCTCGGTGATTTCACTACAGCGAGCTATGCCCGCGCGAAGGAAATTATCGTGCAGGGAGAAAAGGCTGGAGATAGTGCCATGCCAAATCTCCGCGAGCTGGCCCGGAAGGTTTCCGCCACTCGCCCGCTTGTCATGCCTGAAAATCAGCCGAATAGAAAGGCACTTGCAGATCCTCCTTTGGTCGCCTCGATTCGTGTCGAAGGGGGCAGTGCTGAAGAAAGGCAGAAGGTTGCAGGCATTTTCGCTTCTCTTGCAGGCAGGCAGTACACGAGAGAACAGCTTTCGGCAGCAATCCGTGCCGCATATGCAGCCGGCGATTTTTCCCTGGTGAAGTTCGATCTTGAGCAAATCGCCAGCGGGCAGGGACAGCAGTCTGGCCAGCTGGGCGGGGTTGTGACGCTCGTTCCAGCCAGGCAGCCACAGAACGAGCTGTTCGGTTCATTGGATTTTCAAAGTTCGATCTCGAGGAACATATCGAGCGATCTGGTTCTGTCTTCGGGTTTTCTGGCGAAGGAAGCGACAGGTCCCGGATCGGCGCTGTTCGCTTCGATAACGCTGGTCAACAGGACTTCGGCCAGTGTTGGCTATTTTCAGCCTTTCGGTCCATTTTTCATTCTGCCTTGGGCTTCTTTCCGCTTCGAATACGACATGTTCGCTTCGGAATCGATTCCGATTGCCATAGCTTCCAAATTCCGCACTGTGGGAGGCGGGCTGTGGGGCGGCCTTGCGCTGGGAGGCAAGGCTGAGGTCATGGCTGGCTATTCCTTTGAGAATGTGCTTACCGGCGACGACTGGACCAGTCTGAAGGCGCTCAATGCGGGGGCACTGCGTGCCGCGTTTGCCGTTGACACACGGGAAAAAGCGGTATTTGCGCAGAAGGGGCTTGCGCTTTCGGCGTATGGGCGGTGGTTCAGCCCGAATTTCGGCGGGGAGTTCGCATTTGCTCAGGCTGAGGTCAGTGCCGCGGCTTCGATACCGGTGGGCAGAGGTGATGCATTCCAGCTCAATGTCTTCGGGGGAAGCGATTTTGCCGGCATTGTCGCTGGGGCTCAGCCGGCTAAGATTTCGTATTATGCTTCGATCAAACAGCCGGGGATGTTCTATGGCATGGGATATGTATCGTCTGGCTGTGCAGGTAACAGTGTGGTCGCTGGAAGTCTTGAATTCCGCCACCGCATTGGGGTCATGAATGAGCTGGTGGGCGGCGATATCTATTTGTTTGCAAACGGAAGCGTTGGGGCGGTCTCTCAGCTCGACGATCCAGCCACCTATGACTTGATGCCGCTCAAGTGGAGCGCGACGATAGGGGCATGCGCCGCGGTTTCCAAACACTATGGGGTGCTTGCAGGCATGAGCATTCTGGGAAATATCGATGATACCTATGCGCTTCTGCCGGCGCTGGTTATCCAGCTCGGTTCGTTCAGTCATGCTCATGTGCTGGATAAACGATAAGGTTTTTTGCCAGCTTGCGTGATAAATACGGGCATTATCCCGGCAATTCGCTCAACAGCGTGGCGGGCGCAGTACCACCTTGAGGCGGGTACCTGCCAGGATGCCAAAATGCGAATCTCCGCGCGTTTCCAGTTCATCGGCCTCGATGAGGCATCCGCGGGAAAGTTCGAAGAATCCGAGCCTGCGGGCATCGGGGCTGTTCTGGGCTGCGGAGAGCGTAACCAGGCCTGACTGTGTGCAGAGGATGAAGCGTATGCGTCCGGCCCTGTTGCGCAGGGGCTCGGATACGATTCGCCCATGGAGCTGGGAATTGGGCCGGGTTCCTGGTTCATCTTTGCCGAACGCAATCCATGAGGCCTTGAGGGAGGTTCGGTCCAGGCCGGCGAGCTTGGCCAGAGTACGCACTTCTTCAGGCGGGGTCCATTTCCATTCGGAAAAGCATGGCCTTTCGCCTGCCTGCCGCAATGGGCAGGGGCCTGAATGGGTGCAGGGGGCGATGCAATGCAGGCCTGCTGCGGCAGCAGGTTCGAGAAGTGCATCTCGGAGCGCGAGCAGGGGGACGCTTGTGTAATGAGCGGAGGGCTCGACAATCAGCAGGATTCCATGTTCGCTCAGAAAGGGGAAAAGCCGTGCGACGAACTCTTTTCGCCGGGCGATAGCATCGGGCTTTCCATGCCACAGCTCATTGATGGAGTGCGAGGCGATGATGAGATCGAATCCATCGCGGGGTATTTCATCCAATAGCGATGGATGCTCAAGATCTCCTGCCAGGGTAATAATCTGTGGTTCTTCAGATGCGGAACTGGAGCCGGCTGGTCTGTCTGGGGTTCTACCCTGATCCTTATCGCGAAGCATATCATCGAAGATCCTGCGGGCAGCGTCGAGGGCGTGCCGGCTTCTATCCATCAGCACTATCTGCTGAATCTTGCCGTTCTGTACTGCTGAATAGTGGACGGCTGAACAGCTTGCAGGGCCTGGTCCGCTTCCCGCATCCAAGATGCGTGCCGGTTTCAGGGTAAGGCCCCGGTCCGAAAGCTCCTGGAATATGCATTCCGTTTCGAAAAAGGATACCGGCCAGTAATAGGATAGATAGGCTTGCAGAGATTCTGTTTCATCCATGTAATTTGAAGCGATTTTTCCCCTCTCGCCGGTAAGGCCGCGCTGGAGCGAAAGAAGGGATTCGGAGACGGTTTTGCGAGGGCGGACAAGGCTGTGCGCGGTTCGAAGGGCAGCGCGATACCAGTGTTGCGGCACAGCCTGCAGGGAGCGGTGAGATTGCGTACCCATATGGTTCTATATATCCTTTTTGGGCATTGCAGGCTATATGGAGTATGGTATACTTGGCATCTGAATGGAAATCGACGCAAATATCGTCTTTCAATTGCTCATCAATCCATCTCTCTCCAGCTTTTTGAGGGAGACTGACCTTTTTTTCTCGGATGGCATCAGGCAAATCGCTCAGAGCTGCAATACGCTCGAATTTCTCGGTTATTCAGATGAGGATCTGCGCGATTTCTGGAATGTACTGCAGATCCATGAGGATGACCGACTCCGCTTTGAGCTGATGAAAAAGCGGCTGGAGAGCGGGCAGTCGAACAAGGTGAGCGATGCCTTCCGGGTATTGTCGAAAAAGAACGCCGATTTTCGCTGGATCAGGCTCTTTCTTCTCATGATCGGGAAGGATGAAGAGAGGGGAATGAGCCTGGTTGGTCAGGCGGTCGATGTGGATGACCTTCTCTCTGCGCAGGAAGAAATCCGCGAACGTCTTGTAGAGATCGATTCTATGAAAGAGCTGATTGGCGGCATTAACAAGAGTCTCGATTTCCACGAAACGTTTACGCGCATCATTTCCCATTTACGCAGGATTATTCCTTTCGATCGAGCGAGCGTACAGGCAATCGAGGGAGAGCGGCTGGTGGTGATATCCGGTTTTGGTTTTAAGGAAGAGGAGATCGATGGGCTGAGCTTTCCTGCTACCGGTATCGACAATCCTGCGACACGGGCCCTGCAGACACAGAAACCCATCCTTTGCAATGATGTGCCGAATGAGTTCCCCGGATTTGTTGCTCCGGATTCAGATTTCCAGACTCTTTCCTGGCTGGGAATTCCCATGATCTACGATGGGAAAACGATCGGGCTCATTTCGCTCGACAGCGAAGCCAAGGGGTTCTATGGCGAACAGCATCTGAGAATTGCCACCGCAATCGCTGAGCAGATTGCCATTGCTTTCCAGCATGCGCGCGAGCACCAGCTCGTGTCGATCCAGGCAATGACGGACCGGCTGACGGGGCTGTACAATCGCTACGGGCTCGAAACGAGGGGCATGGAGATCTTTCAGCATATGCTAGATCAGGAGCGGTCGCTTGCGGTGCTCATGCTGGATATCGACCATTTCAAGAAGGTAAACGATACGTGGGGGCACGCTTTTGGTGACCGGGTGCTCAAGGAAATTGCCGCTATCATTCGTGCAAGTCTGCGTAAGGAAGATTGTGCTGTCCGGTATGGAGGGGAAGAGCTGGTGATTCTCCTGCCGGGTCTGGGAGTCCGGGAAGCGCTCATCGTAGCGGAACGCCTGCGCATGCGCATTCCTCAGAAAGAACTTGAAAAGGACCGGCGCCTGCCGACGGTGAGTATCGGGATTTTTGCAGCGGTGCCAAGCCCTTTCGATCTGTTGCACGAATTTATCCGCAAGGCGGACCTTGCGCTCTATACCGCCAAAGAGGCAGGGCGCAACCGCTGCAGGGTCTGGTCTACCAGCCCGGAATTCTTCGTAAGTCAGTAAAAGGGCGCGCTCAACTCTTCCTGTGCAGGGCGGAGGGATCTTGCTTTGCACAAGGTTGAGAACACTATCAGGAGGTCGCCTTTTTCCGTCGTTCTTCGGCCTTGCGCGAAATCCTGTTCCACACCGAAGCCATGCCCATCGCCTTTTTTGCAAGCGTCAGTGTCTGGCGCGCCTCCTCGCGCATGCGCATGGTTCCTTCGTACAGAATTTCCTCGACCAGCCCTTTCTGGGATTCATAATAGGCGCGGCGCTCGCGGATCGGGTCCAGGAATGCGTTGATGGCACGAGCAAGCTTTTCCTTGACTTCGACATCGCCAACACGGCCGGTGCGATACCGCTCCTTAAGGTCTTCGACTTCGGCCTTGTCCGGATTGAAGGCATCGTGATAGATGAAGACTGGGTTGCCTTCTACTGTGCCGGGGATATCCGCGCGGATGCGCTTTGGGTCGGTATACATGGACATGACACGCTTGACTACGGTTTTGGGGTCATCGGAAAGGAAAATCGCATTGTTGAGGCTCTTGGACATTTTGGCATTGCCGTCGGTGCCCACAAGGGAGCCGTATTCCGATACCATCGCTTCCGGAATAGGGAAGGTTTCGCCATACAGGAAGTTGAAGCGGCGTGCGATTTCGCGGGTTACCTCGACATGGGCTTCGTTGTCCTTGCCGACTGGCACGAGGTGGGCGCGCGGAAGGAGAATGTCTGCAGCCTGCAGTACGGGATAGCCCAGGAGTCCGAAGGGCATTTCTTCGATGTGTGCATTCTGGGCCATTTCCTTCAGGCTTGGAACTCGGGACAGGCGCGGCACGGTGATGAGGTTCTGGAAGTACAGCGCCAGTTCGGTGACTTCCGGTACTGCAGACTGAAGGTAGATGACGGATTTTGCTGGATCGATTCCGACTGCGAGATAGTCGAGTACTGCCGAATGTACGTTCTCGGAGAGCTGTTCTATGTGTTCCTTTTCGGGTTTGGTTGTTAGGGTATGCAGGTCTGCGATGATGAAAAAGCATTCATAGCTGTCCTGAAGGCGGACGCGATTGGCGAGAGAGCCGACATAGTGACCGAGGTGGAGCCTGCCGGTGGGGCGGTCTCCGGTGAGGATGCGTTTTCGTTCCATTTAAATAACTCCAGGCACAAAACATCGAGCGTGTGTGCCGCTCAAAGAGTGCGTGTCGCTTCATAGTAACGAAACTAGTGTCTTTGGGCAACGGGCAGAATGTCGGCAAGGCTATCAACGGAACAGCTCGAGCAGGGCGCTGTAGCCTTCTTTTTCCATTTCTTCGCGAGGTACAAAACGCAGGCTGGCTGAATTGATGCAATACCGAAGGTGGGTTGGAGCTGGTCCGTCATTGAACACGTGGCCAAGGTGGCCACCAGACTTTTTTGCACGAACTTCAATCCGGTACATGCCATAGGATCGGTCTTCCACGAGGATCAGGGCGTTTTCGTCGATAGGCTTCCAGAAGCTCGGCCAGCCTGTGCCGGAATCGAATTTGGTGGTGGAGGAAAAGAGGGGGGTGCCGTCGATGCGGTCGACATAGATGCCTTCGCGGTGATTATTCCAGTACGCATTTTCGAATGGTGGTTCGGTAGCGGCCTGGACAAGTACGGCATATTCTTCGGGGCTCAGTCGGGCTTTGAGTTCTTCGGTCGGCTGGATGAAGCAGACAAGGTTGGCGTCTTTTTCGGAATAGACCATGAGAGTACCTCCCTGGGGAATGTGGATGGGGGTTGGCGCAGGCGCCTGGGGAGCGATTGCAGTTACGGCGGTCTCTGTCGATGGTGCGGAAGGCTCCGCACTTTTCGCCGATGGCTGGGTGCGCACACATCCGATGATGAGGAGCGCAAATGTCAGCAGAAGGGCTGCATGCAAATACTTTAGCTTCATAGTCAAGAATATAGCGAAATGGCGCGCGGCAGGCAAAAAGGCCCTTGTCCGATTTCCTGTTTTCTGCAGCAGGCGAGTGCGCTATACTTTGGCCATGTGTCTGACGCTGGTGATGTTGATTTGGATCGGGGCGATACTGCTGACTGCGATAGTCTCATATCTGCTCATGTTCCGGCCGGTCTATAGAAGTGTAGAATATACAAGAAAGTATGGAATCGAACATGGCGAGTTTCCTGCCTCGTTCTGCGAACTGGGCTGGAAGCCTTTCGAGTTCCGATCTTCCCATGGCTATGCCTTGAAAGGGCAGTGTCTTGAGGGGAGGCCTGATGCTCCGGCGATACTGTTTGTGCATGGCATTACGTGGACGCGTTATGGCATGGCCAAGTACATGCAGCCCTTTATTGAGCGTCAATGGAATGTGGCTGCCTTTGATCTGCCAGGTCATGGAGAAAGCAAGGCTCCGGGAAGATATTATCCTTCATATGGCTGGTACGAACGGGACGATGTCGGGGCGGCTGTGGAGGCGCTGCATGCACGTTTTCCGAAGGCTCGGGCTGTGGGGCTTGTCGGCGAATCGCTTGGAGCGGCGTCGGTGCTCGAGTTTGGGCCGCTTGCGGAGGGTAAGCCGGAGAGGAGGGTGGATTTCATCATTGCGGACTGTCCTTTCTCCTCGGCATGGGAAGAGCTTGTTTATCAGATGCACTATGCCCATATTCCGAATCTGGTGGGTTGGCCGGCAGCTCAGCTCATTCGTCTCACTGCGCGTCTGGTCCGGGGATTCGATCTGAAATGGGCGTCACCTGCACAGGCGGTACTGAAGACTCGCCTGCCGATCATGTTTGTCCATGGTATGGAAGACCGCTATGTTCCGACCATGATGAGTGTGCAGATGGCGAGCGCGCGGCTTTCCAGGCAGGAGGGAAGGACGAAACTGCTTCTGGTGCCAGGGGCACGGCATGCTAAGAGTTTCATGACGGATCCGGAGCTCTGGACGCGCGAGGTCTTTGCATTTATCGAAGAGGTTGTGCGCTGAGCGGCTTGATCAGATTGTCAGCCGCATATTCTAGCTGCGTAGTGATGGGGGAGAAAACATGGAACTGAAACCAGGGCTTGCTGCGGAAAAAATGGTGGTAGTGGAAGAGAGGCATGTGGCTTCTCATCTCGGTTCGGGCGGGGTTCCCGTCTATGCGACGCCGACCATGGTGCTGCACATGGAAGAAACGTCCCGGGCGGCGGTGGATCATCTGCTGGGGCCTGATGGGGCTACGGTCGGCGCGTATATCGCTGCAAAGCATCTTGCGCCAACGCCGCTTGGGATGAAGGTCCGGATAAGGGCAGAGCTGGTCAAGGTCGAGGGCCGCATGCTCACTTTCAAGGTTGAGGCGTGGGACGAGGTCGAAAAGGTGGGAGAGGCTGAACACGTGCGCGCGATCATCAGCATGGCGCGTTTCGGCGAAAAGCTTGCGCAGAAAAAAAAGGCTGCCGGCCTGGAGTGACCGGCAGCCTCGTTTGGGAGGATCGGCTGGGCTGGCTGCTTGCCTCCTGATAGATTATTTTTTCTTAGCTATTCCTACATTGTCTTCCAGAACTTGTAGAATTTGCGCTCCACGGTGTCCAGATCAAGGAGGGGATAGAATTTGCACGGGCCGTCGTGCTGGGCGAAGACAAAGCCTTCCTTGAGGTGTTTGTAGGAAATGCGGTCGATGGGGCAGTCGAGCGAAATGCCTTTGACGACCTTGCCGGGGGTGGTGCGGATTTCTTCGATTGCTGCAGCGAGGCGCGCAGGGTGAATGCCTGGCACATAGCAGCGGATGAGGGGGTTTTCCTCGAATTCTTTCAGGAATTCCTGGGTATCGAATTCAAGGAGGGTGAAGGCCATCTTGGGTGCGCCTTTGGTGTTCTTGGGGTCGGTGATGAAGCGGCTGAAATCCTGGCAGTTCAGCTTGGTAAGAACGATGAAGCGGATGGGGTTGATTTCGAGGACGATGCGGAATTCATCGGTATCGCTGGAGGGTTCGTAGGTCTGCGATTCCAGTTCGACATAGTCTCCGAGTGAATTGCAGATGTAGAGTTTGCCCATCGCATTGTAATCGACATGTTCGAGTACGCGGTAGCTCTTGATGAATTTGGTCGCCTTGGGGCGTCCGTCTTCATGGGGTTTCAGCTCGGCATATGCGGTGTCGATGTCGAAATAAGGGTGCCGGTAGTCAGGATCGAGTTCGACAAAGATGAGGCGACCTTCGAAATAGCGAGTGGAGCCCTGTACATAGTGCTTGATGAAGTGTTCGGGCTCGAGCTGGGATGCGATCAAGGAGTGGTTGGGGTGAAGGATCATATAGAGATGTCGCGGGTTGTCCATATGGTAAGCCTCCTGCGTCCGGATAAGGCCGGAAGATTATACAAAGGTATATAATGTCGCGCGCTGTTCTGCAATACCATGTTAGTGCTCTCAACCTTGTGTAAAGATTTGAAGGAAAGAAGCCAGCCAGTGCGATACACTCTATGACCGCTTCTGCGGTCAGGGAGGTATGCTGTGCACTGGTTTGCCTTCTGTCCCAATCCTGGCTGTGCCTACCACAAGGCAGCGCCAGACAGGCCCTGGGCCTGGGCCACAGGCTGGTATGCTACCAAGGCCTTTGGGAAGGTGCGGCGCTATCGCTGCAGCTGCTGTGGCAAGAGTTTTTCCACGCAGACATTCTCCACCCACTATTACCTCAAGCGCATACTCTCCTACCGTGAGCTGTTGTATCGGCTTGCGGCGGGGGAGAGCCTGCGGGGTATGAGCCGGTCTTTGGGCTGTTCGCTGTCGCTGCTTGCGAACCGTTTTGAGCGGCTGGCACGGCAGGGGATGGCGCTGCACGGGGAGCTTGTGAGGCAGGGGCGGCAGACTGAGGATATCTGTATCGACGGCTTTGTGTCGTTCGACTGTT